>Ga0116229_10012250_pt1 | contig 12412 bp, 6 predicted proteins | sample S1TSphgellanicum_3_FD_87313 | JGI IMG/M metagenome (GOLD analysis project Ga0116229, IMG submission 87313) | Host-associated microbial communities from peat moss isolated from Minnesota, USA - S1T2_Fc - Sphagnum magellanicum MG | ecosystem: Host-associated > Plants > Peat moss > Unclassified...
AGCTGAACCGCGAGGTCGCCTGCCACTATACGTTCATGCACGAAAACCTGTTCGACATGAACCATCAGTTCCTGCACCGCAAGCAGATGGGCATGATCAAGGCCAAGTGCCTGGGCAAGCGCATGGGCGAGGACTGGGCGGAGGTCGATTACACCTTCAGCCGGACCGAGGGGAAGTCGAGCCTCGGCGAGAAGGTCATCGTCGATCTGGTGCGCACACGGGGCGAGGCGAAGCAGGACTTCTCCGACCTGATGACCATCCGCACCGACTATCCCTATCAGCGGCTCAAGGTCTGGGTCGGCCGCGAGGTCGGGGAGGGTACGGAGCCTGTACTCGACGTCTGGCTCGGCTATACGCCGCTCGATCGCGACCAGCGCACCAACCGCACCTTCGGCTATCTGTCGGTAAAAAAGCCGCCCATCCCGGGGCTGATCCACATGGTCTGGCCGTTCGTGACCTGGTTCACGGAGAAGATCTTCACCGAGGACAAGGACGTGGTCGAGTTCGAGCAGAAGGCCCACGACGAGCAGGGCGGCGACTGGAACAATGAGGTGTTCCCCGCCATCCGCGATCTGCGCGGCGTGCTGGCCCGCTGCGGCGTTCCGATGGACCAAAACCCCTCCGCGCGGCGCACCTTCGCGGCGGAGTAGCTCTGCCTGCCGCAAGGTACGGTAGGGGTAAGTGAGGGGCGCGGCGCATGAACTTTACCCCCGATGAACTATCCGCCATCCAGACCAGCCTGATCGTCGCAACCCGCGGGGTGGTGTTCGCTTTGCCGCTGGCGGTGGCTATGGCCTGGGTCTTGGCGCGCGGGCGCTTTTGGGGTCGCACCGTGCTGGATCTCCTGGTCCACACCCCCATGGTGCTGCCGCCGGTGCTGGTGGGGTATGGCCTGCTGCTGATATTCGGCGTGCAGGGGCCGGTGGGGGGCTGGTTGTTGCGGAGCTTCCATATCCGTCTGGTGTTCACTTCGACCGGCGCGTCGGTAGCCAGCGCGGTGATGGCCTTTCCCCTGATGGTGCGTTCGGCGCGGCTGTCCCTGCAAGGGATCGATCCAGCGATCGAGACGGCGGCCCGGTCGCTGGGGGCCGGCGCCTTGGACCGCATGGCGACCATCGTCCTGCCCTTGGCGGCGCCGGGTGTGGTGTCGGCGGCGATCGTGGGCTTTGCGGCGTGTCTGGGCGAATTTGGCGCCGTGATCACTTTCGCCGCCAATGTGCCGGGCCAGACCCAGACCCTGCCCCTGGCGATCTATAGCGCCCTCCAGGCGCCCGATGGCGACGCCACGGCGTTCAAACTGGCCGGCGTCTCCTTCGCCCTGGCGATAACGGCCCTTGCGGCGTCGGAGGTCGTGGCGCGGCGGGTGAGCCTTGCCCGGTAAACGGTTGCAGGTCGGTCATGACCCTCGGGCTTGAGGTCGCGGTCGCCAAGCGGCTGGGCGCGCTGTCGCTCGACGCGGCCTTCCGCGTCCCGGCCCAGGGCGTCACCGCCCTGTTCGGCCGCTCCGGCGCGGGGAAGAGCGCCACGCTCAGCGCCATCGCCGGCGCGTTGGCGCCAGATCGTGGACGGATCGCGCTGGGTTCGCGGGTCCTGTTCGACTCCGACCAAGGCGTAGACGTCGCCATGGAGCGGCGGGCGATCGGCTGGGTGTTTCAGGACGCGCGGCTGTTCCCCCATCTGAGCGTGCGCGCCAATCTCGACTACGGCGCCCGCCGCGCGCGCGGCCGCGACGCGGGCGTGCGCTTCGACGAGGTGTTGAGCGTCTTAAGCCTCGAACCGCTGTTGGCGCGCCGTCCGGCCGGGCTCTCGGGCGGCGAGCGTCAGCGGGTCGCGATCGGTCGAGCGCTGCTCAGCCAGCCCTCGCTGCTCTTGATGGACGAACCGCTGTCGGCCCTGGACGCGCCCCGCCGCGCCGAGATCCTGCCGTTCCTGGCGCGGCTGAAGACCCGCTTCGCCCTGCCGATCCTCTATGTCACCCATTCCCTGGCCGAGGTCATGCGCTTGGCGGACCAGCTGGTGGTGTTGGAAGAGGGCCGCGTCGTGGCGCAAGGCGCCCTCGCCGAGGTTCTGGCCCGCGCCGACCTGCCGCTGCTATCCGGGCGGGCCGATGCGGCCGCGTCTCTGGACGGCGTCGTCGCTGAGCACCTGAGCGAGCGCGGCTTGAGTCGGCTTCGCATCGGCGACATCGACCTCTTTGCACCTCGCCTGCATAATCCGCTGGGGGAGTCCGTGCGAGCTGTTGTTCTGGCGCGCGACGTGCTGCTAGCCCGCGTGCGACCGGAGGCCATCTCCGCCCGCAACATCTTCCCCGGCCGAGTGGCGACGCTCAACGCTCGATCCGATGGCTCGGTGATGGTGCGCGTCGCCCTGGACGGTGGACCGGCCCTGTTGGCGGCGATCACGGCGGATGCCGTCCAGTCCCTCAGGCTCGCCGCCGGCGAGCCGGTTTGGGCGATTCTGAAATCGGTCGCAGTCGAAGGCGCTACGCCCGGCGGTCTGTTGGCCTTGTTCGACGACTGAGCGCTCCTTTTTCGGTGTTATATATATGGTCGTAGCCCGTTCGGGCGCCGCGAGAGATAGCCTTCGCCGGGCCCGCCATGCTGAACGTCAAGACCATTCAATGGCGCTCCATCCGGGTCGGGCTGACCAAGGTCTTTGTGCTGTTCTTGGCGCTCGTCGTCCTGCTGGGGTTCTTTTCGGTTCAGGAGCTGGGCGCCGTCAACAAGGTGTCCGCCGAAATCCGCGACCGCTGGCTGCAGAGCACGCGGGTGCTAGGCGACCTGAACAACTATACCTCCGATGCTCGCGCCGCCGAGGCGAGCCGGCTGTTGGCCCGCGACGCCGCCCAACGCACCGCTGTGGACCGCCAGATCAACGACCTCAATCGCGCGATCGCCCAGTCGGACCGGGACTACCGCCGCATTTTCCACGATGGAGATGAGAGGCGACTCTACCGGCGTTTTGTCGCCGACTGGCAGGCCTATGGCCGGGTCGCCAACCGAGTGCTCGCGCTGTCGCGCCAAGGCTCGCTCCAGGCGGCTGACGATCTCTATATGAGCGACTCTTTGAAGGCCTATACGGCCGCCAGCGATGCGCTGGGCGTCCTCACAAGCCGCACGGTCGCGCGCGCGGCGGCGGTCAACGACCGGGCGCTCGCCACCTATGATACAGCGAGGATGCTGATCCTCCTGGTTCTGGCTGCGGCCAGCGTCGGTCTGGTCGCTGCGATCAACTATATCGGGCGTCACATCACCAACCCGATCCTGAGCCTGGCCGCCGCCATGCGCGCCCTCGCCGCTAACGACATGAGTATCGAAGTGGTCGGCGCCGAGCGGGAGGACGAGGTCGGCGAGATGGCGCACGCCGTGGAGGTCTTCCGCGGCAACGCCATCGAGTTGGCGCACAGCCAGCAGGGGCTCAGGCAACAGGCGACCATGCTTGAGGAACGGCTGCAAGCCGAACAGGCCCTGACCGACTTGCAACGGAACTTTGTCTCCATGGCCTCCCATGAGTTTCGGACGCCGCTGACGATCATCGATGGACATGCGCAGCGTCTAATTTCGACCGTGGAGCGCTCGTCCCCCGACGATGTCGCCGAACGCGCCGGGCGCATCCGTAAGACGGTGCGGCAGATGACGCATTTGATCGATCATTTGATGAGTACGTCGAAGCTATTAGACGGAAAAGTCGGCCTATATTTCCATCCAGCGTCGATAAATATCTCCGATTTGATCTCCGATGTCGTGCGCATCCATCGCGAAATATCGCCCAACGCGCAAATTCTCGACCCACAAAACGCCGACATTACGATCTTCGCGGACTATAATTTGCTGTACCAAGCCGTCAGCAACTTGCTGTCGAACGCGATCAAATATTCTCCAGACGGAGGACCCATCCGGGTCGGTCTGAACCTATCGGACAGCCAGGTGGAGATCGCGATCGAGGACGAAGGGATCGGCGTTCCTGTCGAGGACCTGGATCGCGTATTCGATCGATACCATCGTGCGTCCAACGCCCACGGGATCGTGGGCACGGGCATCGGCCTGCATCTGGTGAAGATGGTCGCGGAGCTGCACGGCGGCGGCGTCGCCGTGCAAACCCGAAACCCGCGCGGCGCCCGCTTCAGCGTGCGCCTGCCGATCGGCGCCGCCTCCGCCGCGCGTCAGGCCCTAACCCGCTCGCCTTAGCTCGTTTAGCGCGCCGCGACCTGCGGCGGCCCCACGCGCGCTGCTTGTCTTGGCGTAGGGCGCGGCGCGCCCGACGCCGGCGCTCAGGGAGGGATTGATTGAGAACCGGCTCATCAGCCTGCCCAGTTCTTCGGCGTCGTGGCCCAGTTCTCGGCTGACGGCGGTCGAGTCCTGCACCATGGCGGCGTTGCGCTGGGTGGCCTGGTCCATCTGATTGATGGCGGCGTTGACCTGGTTCAGGCCGAGCGCCTGTTCCTTGGCGGAGGCGGCGATCTCGGACACAATCGAATTGATCTCCGCCACCTGAGTGACGATCTGACCCAAGGCCACGCCGGTCTGATCGACCAGGGTCACGCCCCGGGCGACCTGGGCCGTGGAGGCGGCGATCAGACCCTTGATCTCCTTGGCGGCCTCGGCCGAGCGTTGGGCGAGGGCGCGGACTTCCGACGCGACGACGGCGAAGCCCTTGCCGGCGTCTCCAGCCCGGGCCGCTTCCACGCCGGCGTTCAGGGCCAGAAGGTTGGTCTGGAAAGCGATCTCGTCGATCACACCGATAATCTGGCTGATCTGACGGGAGGATGATTCGATCTCGCCCATGGCGTGAATAGCGCCTTGAACCACGTCGCCGGACTTGCTGGCGCTGTCTTTGGCGGCGGCGACCACGTCGCGGGCGCCAATCGCCCCATCGGCGGTCTTCTTTACCGTGGCGGTGATCTCATCCATGGCGGCGGCGGTTTCTTCGAGGGTCGCCGCTTGCCGTTCAGTCCGCTCGGAGAGTTCGCCGGCCGAGGCGACGATCGCCGACGAGCCCGATTGGAGACTGGAGGCGGTCGAGAGAATCACCGCGATGGTTTCCTCGAGCCGGGTGATGGCGACGTTAAAGTCCTCACGAAGCTTGCTGTAGTGCCCAGGGAAGGCCGCTTGGATGCGGAAGGCCAAGTCGCCGCTGGCGAGACGGTCCAGGCCCTCGGCCAGAGCGTTCACGACCAGCACCTGCTCACGGGCCGCGGCGGCGGCGGCCTCCTCCTTGGCGCGGCGCTCATCAGCGGCCACGGCGCCGGTGCGCTCCTGTTCGCGACGCAACTCGTCAAGGTGACGCTGATTGTCCTGGAACACTTTGAGAGAGGCGACGATGTCGCCCAATTCATCGCCGCGCCGCAGACGCTCAAGATCGACCGTGCGGCCGCCTTGAGCCAGATCCTGGGTCGCGGAGGCGATCCGCTGCACAGCGTCGCGCGTGGCCCGGCTCAGAATAAAGGCGACCAAGCTGACGGCGATCAGGGTCAGGACCGTCGCCCCGATCATCATGCCGACCGCGGCCTGGGCCTTGTCATAGCTGGCCTGGGCCTGGGACTGGGTGCGTTGACGTTGATCGGCGACCACCTTGGCGAGGGTCGAGGTCATTTGAGTGTAGCTATCTTCGAACGGCGCCACAAAACCAGCTGCGGTCTGGAAGTCTGCGCCGACCATGTCGCCGACGAGCTCAATCGCGCTACGGGTATCGCTGAGTTGCTTGATCAGTTTGTCGAACGCCGGCTGCTCCGCGGGGTCCGCTGAGGCCCTCAACCCCTTTAGTTCCGTCTTCACGCCGTCGAGGTCGGCGAGCAAGGCCTTCATGTGGCCGTCGATGGCTTTAACATCGATCGAGCCGGCTTGATCGGTCAGCAGTCGATACAATTCGCCATGATCGGCAGTAATCCGCTGCGACAAGGTTTGGATTTTGGCGCTCGCCGGCATCTCTACCTGGACGATCTGGCGCAACTGGGCTGAGCCGGCCTCTTGCTGGAAAATATTGGCCACCGCCAATACAGCCAGCATGACTAAGGCTATAGCGGGCGGAAGACCGATTTTGATGATTAACGGCAGGTCTGCGAGCCTAAGCGTCATCGGTCGGCGATCCATCAGGCAATCCTAGATCAAGGTAAATAATGAAGCTATCGGTTCCAGCTTGCCTTGGGCAGGCGCCAGCCAGGCTCGATAGCGAGGATAGAATTACCTTAAAATCCTAACGGAGCCTGAAGCGCCGTCCGTTAACGTCCGATTTGCTGTTCTTCTCGACCAATATTTAATGAACCCGCGTCATGATGGTGATCATCACATTGTGGAGCTCAGCATGAAAAAGCCCTTCCTGTTCGGCATGACTTTGGTCAGCGGATTGCTCGTTATGGGTCAAGCCTATGCCCAAAGCGCCTTCGAAACCCATATGACAGAGTGCGTTTCCAAGTTCGCGAATGCGAACGATGCGGCCACGGTCATGCTTGAATGCACGGCCGGCGGCGGCAAGCTGTCCGACTGCAAGGTCGTGGAAAACAGCACGCCCAACAAGGGTTTTGAAAAGGCGGCCGTCTGTGTCGCCACCGCGCTGCCGGTCGGCTCCAAGACCGGCGCGATCCGCGTGCCGATCCGTTTCGCCGGCGCCTGATCTGCGCGATTTGGTGTCGAGCGCGTCAGCTTCGACACTGAAGTAACACTAAAATTGCGACGCCCTGAGGGGGTCAAGGCCGCAGCCTTGGCCCCCTTTCTGCTGGGGCGGGACCAGCCGAGGATGCGCCGACGGCGGCGTCAATGGCCCCGTCGTCCCGGTCTTATGCTAAAGCGCGTTGCGAAAAGCGGGACCCTGTTTTCGCATTGAACGCGCTCTAAGCTTTTGAAGATAGAGCATGTGTCAACGATCAAACGATTCCGATATTTGAGCCGGAAGGGCTCTGGCCGCGGCTGTCGCCTCCAAAACGTCGAAGATCGTATTGACGAGGGCGCCGGCGTCGATCGGCTTGGTTTGCACCGCGTCAAATCCAAGCGCGATGAGCGCGTCGTCGCCCCCCCCGAGGACATCGGCGGTCAAGGCGATGACCGGCATATCCGCCGCCCCGGCTTGCCCTGTACGGATATGACCGACCGCCTCGCTCCCGTTCATTCGCGGCATCTGCAGATCCATCAGCACGACATCAAAGGATGCAGACCGCAAAAGCTCCAACCCTTCAAAGCCATCGCCTGCCGTGGTGATGTCGGCGCCGACGGCTTCCAGAATGGCTCGCGCGACGGCCAGATTGATCGGGTTATCGTCGACGACCAGGATCCGCACCCCCGCCAGGGGCGGTTGATCGATGGCGTCGACGCCATCGCTCTTGGCTTGGGGCGCCTGCGTCGCGGAAAGCGGCAGACGAACAGTGAACTTCGATCCCTCGCCGATGGAACTGACCAGGCTCACGTCGCCGCCCATCAACTCACTCAATTGTTTGCAGATCGAAAGTCCTAACCCCGTGCCGCCAAAGCGCCGCGTGGTGGAGGCGTCGGCTTGGGTAAAGGATTGGAACAGCCGCCTCTGTTGGTCCGGCGTCATACCGATTCCCGTATCGCACACATCGATTCGCACGCCCGACACATAGGGGCCTATCCGTATGGTTACGCGGCCCGTATCGGTGAATTTCAGGGCGTTGGAGACCAGGTTCAACATGATCTGGCGGACGCGCGTGGGATCCCCCGACACCCACTGAGGTGTTTCGGGATCAAAATCGTAGGTCAAGGCGACGCCTTTTTCGTTCGCCAAGTGGATCCAAAGGTCGTGCACGCTCTGGCCCAGCTCAATAAGGTCGAAAGGCGCGGTCTCCAGTTCAAGCTTGCCGGCCTCGATCTTCGAGACGTCCAAGATATCGTTGAGGATGGTCATCAAACTGTCGCCCGACCGTAGAATCATATCGACCTGACCCATCTGTTCGGCCGTGAGCGACGACAGCTTCAAAGCCTGCGCCATGCCGAGTACGCCGTTCATGGGCGTGCGAAGTTCGTGGCTCATCATAGCCAAGAATTTGGATTTCGCGGCGTTGGCGGCGAGCGCAAGCGTGGTCTGCTCCGAAAGTCTAGCGGTCCGATCCTCGACTTGCCGCTCCAGCTCGCGCTGCTGGCGTTGCATAGAGGCCGTCCGCCAAAAAATGAGCCCTGCGACAGCGGCGAGGCCAAAAGCGAAAATCGCCAGCTTGAATAGAGGGGTTTGGTTCCACGCGGGTTGAACTTGGATCGGCAGGCTCAGCGTCGCTTGGCTCCAGACCCCGTCCTTATTCGAACCGCGCACCCGCAGCTCGTAATGGCCAGGGTCCAGATTGGTGTAAGCGGCCACCCGGTGCGCGGCGTTTGTCTCTATCCAGTCATGGTCATAGCCCACAAGTTGATAGGCGTAGAGATTGTCGCCCGGCGAGGCGTAGTCGAGCGCCGAAAACTCGACGCGAAGACTTTTTATCCCCGGGGGCACAGCAAGCCCATCTCGTCGTGAAAGAAGGAGCCGGCTCGCGTCGAGCGCCTTGGCGCCTTCCTCGACATTGGTGATCACAATGGGCGCCTGAAAGCGCCAGCGCTTGATGGCGTCGGGCCGTACGACGTCCATACCGCCGACGGAGCCGAACAGGACCTCGCCTGCCGACGTCACCGTGCCCGCGCCAGACCAGTGATCATTGAAATAGACGCCGTCCTTGAGGTGAAAATCCGTGATCTTCAGCGTCTGCGGGTCGATCCGCGCCAAGCCATCGTCGGTTGCGGCCCAAATGGCGCCATCTCGCGCCATTTGCAGGTCATCGACATTGGCGTTGGGCAGGCCGTTCTCCAAGCCAAGATGGCGGAAGCGCAAGCGGCCATGAATGTCGCGCCCCATCAAGATGTTGATGGCCCCGCCCGTGGAGCTGATCCACAGACGCCCCAGGCGATCTGTGACTAGACTGGTGATCCCGCCTTGACCCAGGCCGCTGTCATCCGATCCCGGCGCCGCGCTTTCGATCACCTGCATCGTGGCCCCGTCGATCCGGCCCAGCCCCTTGTGCGTGCCGACCCAGATGGAGCCATTGGGTCCCGGCGCCAAGGCGCCGACTCGCGTGTCCAGAGCGCTGGACCTAAGTTGCTCTGGCGGCCCCGTCGGCAGGCCCCCGCGTCCCAACTTGATCCGGGTGACCCCTATATCGCCGACCCAAAGGAACCCTCCTTGCACCAACAGGGCGCCGATGCGACTGTCGTCATTGGGAATATGGACGCGATGGACCGTCTTGCCGGCCAAGCTGGAGCGATACAGCCCCTGTTTGGTGCCCATATAGACCACCCCGCTCGGGGCCAGCGCCATGGAGCGCACGTAGACGTCCGGCAAGGCGTGTTCGGGGTCGCGACTGTTTGATTTCAGCTGGCCAACCGGCCCCAGGACGGGATCGACGATATCGACGCCATGATCGCCCCGGCCCATCCAGATCTTGCCGCCCGGCACGGCCAAGAAACTGACCACGCCGCTGGGAGAGAGGCCACGGGGCTGCGACGACGTTCCAAAGATCGTCGTTACACCCGTCCGACTGGGATTGGTCACGCTCAGGCCGCGCAGGGTCGCAATCCAGACCAGGCCCGAGCGATCTCGGGTCTCGGCCATGATGGAGTCGTCGCTCAGGCTGCTCGGCACCGCCAGATCGCGCTGGACGCGACGCACGGTCATGGTGCTGGGCTCGACTACGAAGACGCCCTGACTAGCCGATCCGAACCACAACCGCCCGTCTAAGGACTGGGTAATGGCGACGACCGCTTGGCTCGCAAAGATGCGCGACGCCGCCCTCGAGGCGACGTCGTCCAAGGACCGCAGCGGCGCGGGTTGGACGCCGCCGGGCGCAACGACATAGGCGCCATGGTGTAGCGTTCCGATCCATATCCTGCCCGCGTCGTCTTCGAACAAGGTCGAAGCGGTCGGACCTTCGCCGCCCACGGGCGCAAGCGTGACCGGGACAAAGGCTTGTGAGGTCGAGGGGCGGCGCAGCAGCCCGCTGCGCGTCGCGACCCAAAGTGCGCCGGTTCGGTCGCGCAGAAGCGCAAAGATCTCCGATCTGGGCAACTCCACCCGGACCGTATCGGTGCGCGGATCGAGATGGACCAGTCCCAGGTCGCACCCCAGCCAAAGGCCGTCCGCGCCATCGTCCGCCATGGACGACACCGTGGCGTGGTCCAGACCGATCTTAGAGCCAAATCGGGTGAAGTCGTCGTGCTCAGCGTTGTAAAGCGCAACGCCGCCCACGTTCGTCCCAATCCAGAGCCGTCCGCGTTTGTCGGTGTGAAGCGCCATGATGTAGTCATCGGGCAGCGCGTTGGGCGACTTCGGATTCGCGAGATATTTTTTGAACTCGTAACCATCCCAACGCATCAACCCGCTCTGCGTCCCAAGCCACATATAGCCGGCGCCGTCTTGGCCCAGGGCGGACATCTCCGAATTTCGAGGAAGGCCCGTATCTTGGGTAAGGTTGCGAAATAGCGGCGTCGTGAAGGCTTCCCACCGATTGTCCAAAGACGTCCAGGACGCCTCCCCAGCGGCATAGGCAGGGGATTTTCCGCCAAGGCAAAGCGAAAGCGCGATGAGCGGTATGCTCATCTGCACCCAGCCGCGGAAAAATCTTCGGGTCTTCATCCTGCCAGCCCGTCCGTTCACGAAAGTGAACCTCGGTACTGTGGCGGACGCCGGTTAAGTTAGCCCTACCGCCCTATTTATGGGTCGGTATGGCGAAACGCCCCGCGTAAATCAGAGCGAGGCCGCCGGATATTGTGGTTGGCGGCCCCGCCTGAAGTCTATGCCTCAACCCTTGAGCAGAGGTGTGCGGTGTAGATCAACGGAATTTGCCGACAAGAGTCAGCTGTATTTCGCGGCCGGACTGATAGGTATATATGCCGCCATCGGACTGAAATAGCGCCGTTTCGCTACCCGACGGCACATAGGACGTGATTTGACGCTTGTCGAAAAGGTTAAAGACCTGGAGTTTGATCTGGTAGGTGCGGTAATTATAGGCCACATCGGCGTTGGCCGTGTCATAGCTTGGAATTTTGATCTGTACACCATTCAGGCCGCCAGCTTCATATTGGCTGCCGACCTGCTTGTAGGTCAAGGATGCGTGCCAAGGGCCGTGGGCGTAAAGGCCGCCGACCGCATCGGTCCACTCCGGGACCTGCGCCAGCTCCTGTCCCGGATTTCCGGCGATTCCCGCCAGTGCGTTGGCGGCCTGGGCCGCTTGACGGGCGCCATTGGTCGAACCGTTGATGAACAGCGTCAGGCCGAAGGGGAAGGCGTAGGCGGCCTCGCCCTCGAAGCCGCTGTAACGGACCTTTCCGGCGTTACAGCTGGCGGCGTCGTAGCCGCCTTGGGCGTCGGGAATGTTGCACGCGACATTCGTATTGGCGGCGTTGATCAAATAGTAGTCGCCGTCCATCGTCACCTTGCCACGCGTATAGACCATGCCGGCTTGGTAGTTTGTGGTCGTTTCCGGCTGCAGATGCTGGAGGCTGACGCCTGGCACCTGGAGTTCCGACAGCTGAGGGATCAGGAAGCTTGTCGCGTACTGGGCGTAGACCGAATACCACGGCAATATTTTGTAGTTCGCCGTCAAGAAGTAGAGCGGGTGCTGGTACGTGTTCGATCCGTGAATTGGGCCTACCACGCTGGACGATGTAATCAATCCAGTCGCCGGATTGTAGACGTCCTCGGTTAGCGTATCCTCTTCCGCATTGATGGTGCGTTTGAAGTTCACATATTTAAAGCCGGGTGAAATCTTCAGATTATCGAGCGGCGTCCAGATGAAATCGACGAACCCCTGCTCCTGGATCCAGCTGGAAAATTCGCAGGTCTTGCAATTGCTCGGCGCGGTCAGTCCGGGGTCCTTGGCCGGGGTATACTCGTCATCCGGCGTGTTGGTGGTCAGGTCGAAATAGGCCTTTTGGCGGTAGGTGTAGGAGCTTTCGATCAGGCCGCCCAGCTTGATGATCCCGAACGGCAATTGTTCGTTCAGGCGGATGACGTCGCCATAGACGGTATAGTCGTTGCGCTTCTTGTACCCGCCGATGTCCGTGCCCGCCGCAGGCTTGGGCTCCGAATTGGTCGCGCCGATCAAGCCATTGTTGTTGTTTGAAGATAGCGTCTTGTTCGAATAGAAATATGTATATGGTTCGTCCTCGAAGCTGAGGGTGGGGGTAACCTGGTATTTAGCGTCAATGTAATCAAACCAGGTCTGCTTACGCTCGAAGTTGTACTTATAATAATGCTCTTCGTCTGGAATATCGGTCAGCTGGAAATTCTTGCCGTAATCTTCCGTCTGCTGCAGCGTTTCGCCAGGTCCGTCAGAGTCTGGGAAGTTGTAGCGGCTCCAGGCGTGGGAGGCGAAGGCGGTCAGGACGAACTTGTCGCCCACGGGCAGGACGAACTTGGCGAGCTGGTTGAAGGCGTCGCCGCC
>Ga0116229_10012251_pt1 | contig 12411 bp, 8 predicted proteins | sample S1TSphgellanicum_3_FD_87313 | JGI IMG/M metagenome (GOLD analysis project Ga0116229, IMG submission 87313) | Host-associated microbial communities from peat moss isolated from Minnesota, USA - S1T2_Fc - Sphagnum magellanicum MG | ecosystem: Host-associated > Plants > Peat moss > Unclassified...
CCCCCACACTCCCCACACTCCCCACACTCCCCACACTCCCCACACTCCCCACACTCCCCACACCCTACTGATCAGATTTGTTAGAATCCACAGATGTCTCTTGCTTTGGTACTACTAGCACCTTATCAACACGATTGCCATCCATATCTATCACCTCAAACCGCATTTCCTGCCATTGAAAATGATCCGCTACTGCGGGGATACGACCTAGATGGTTAATGACAAAACCACCCAATGTTTGATAACTACCTCTATTTTCGTACGGCAAATCTTCCTGATCGAAAAGTTCAAAAAACTCATCTACAGAGAGCATCCCGTCCAACAACCAAGAACCATCCTCCCGTTGCACAATTTGTGGATCTTCCTGCTCATCATCAGAAGCAACATCGCCAACGATTTCACTCATGACGTCGTTGAGGGTGACTAATCCTTGAATAACACCATATTCATCAACTACCAGTGCCATATGAGTTACGGTTTGCTTGAACAATTCCAAAACTTTCAAACCACGGGTGCTTTCTGGCACAAATACGGGCTGTCGCAATCCTATTGTCAAATCCAACTTCTCACCACAGAAACTCCGGGCTAACAAGTCTGTGACGGGGATAACACCCAGCACATTGTCAAGTTCCCCCTGACAAACGGGATACCGGGAATAGCCACCATCAATAATTTTCTGGCGGTTTTCTTCGGCAGAGTCTTCCAGATCCAGCCAGACAATATCTGGTCGGGGTGTCATGAAGGAGCTGACAGGGCGATCGCCCAAGCGAAACACTCGTTCCACCATATCTTGTTCTGCTTCCTCAAAAGTTCCCTCCTCAGTGCCTTGCTCAATTAAAACCCTGATCTCTTCCTCTGTTATTTGTGGTTCGGTGGAGGGTTTAATGCCCAAGAGCCGCAAAACTGTTTCTGTAGAAAAACTTAATAAATGAGCAATAGGAGCAGCAAATGTCGATAGCATCTGCATGGGGATGGCGACGACGGAAGCAATCGGTTCTGGGTTGTTTAACGCCAACCGCTTGGGTACTAGCTCGCCAATAATCAGCGTCAGATAGGTGACGATTAAAATAGCTAATACTGAAGCGATCGCGTCTTTATAGGACGACAGCCCAGGAATAAAACTCAAGATATATACTAGTCTTTTAGCGATCACCGATTCACCGTATGCACCAGATAAAATGGCAAGGAGTGTGATCCCAATCTGAACAGTGGCTAAAAATTGATTCGGGGAAGACGCCAGTTGCAAGGCAACGCGGGCTTTGGCATCGCCGTGGTTAGCAAGCTGTTGCAGACGCACTTTCCGTGCCGAAATAATCGCCAGTTCTGACATGACAAACAGACCATTGGCGAAGACCAAAAGAAGAATAATGAGAATTTCGATAATTGGAGACATTCTGAAAATTGCCGATGTCATCGACAAACTGCGCTTAACTCTAACCTCTTACTATCTAGTATCGAGGGTTTTCTAGTAATAAAAGGCTTGGAATGCAGAAAAATACTCATTAACCATAAGTTAGTAGAAGTACACCCTTGCCAGTATATTAGCGATTATTCAGTAGTTATTGTACTAAGAATTAATGACTCTAGAGTTATACTTTTTCTACTCTTGACACTTTTAAAATAGTTGTGGTAGGCAGAACTGATATGATGCCTGCCCGTCAGCAAGACTTGGATCTGTTTAGAAAACTATGGCATTTTCTTCCATTGTGCGTGCTTTAGGGCGAACTTCGCTCACCACTGAACTCCTTTCCAAATTAGGTCGGCAACAAGAGTTGCGCTTAGATGGCATTCCCCGCTTGCCTAAAGGCTTAGTGGCTTCAGCATTAGCTAAAACTGCGGAACAGAATTTGTTCGTGGTCTGTGCCACTCTGGAGGAAGCCGGACGCTGGACTTCCCAGCTAGAGGCGATGGGGTGGCAAACAGTACATTTTTACCCAACTTCTGAGGCATCCCCCTACGAACCCTTTGACCCCGAAACTGAGATGACTTGGGGGCAAATGCAGGTGTTGGCAGACTTGGTGTCAGTAGGGAGAGGGGGAGAGGGGAGAGATGGGGGAGAGAGGGGAGAGAGGGGAGCTTATTCTTCCCCTACCTCCCCACACTCCCTGATGGCGATTGTCGCCACAGCGGCAGCGCTGCAACCGCATCTACCACCACCAGAAGCGTTTAAACCCTTCTGCCTCACAATAGCGCGTGGTATGGAATTTGACTTGAAGACCTTCAGTGAGAAAATCACAAATTTGGGGTATGAGCGAGTGCCTCTGGTGGAAATGGAAGGGCAGTGGAGTCGGCGCGGTGATATTGTTGATGTATTCCCAGTTTCGTCTGAGTTGCCAGTACGACTGGAATGGTTTGGTGATGACATAGAGCAGATCCGGGAATTTGACCCAACAACTCAACGTTCTGCCCTTGACAAAATTGACCAGCTCGTTCTGACCCCCACAAGCTTTACTCCAATTGTCACGGCAGCACTTAAAAATAGTGCTGGTTTCCCAGTGCTGAGTACTGAGTCAAATTCAGACTCAGCACTCCTAGAAGGTAGTCGTCGCTTTTTGGGATTAGCCTTTGAGCAACCAGCTTCTCTGATAGACTACTTGCCAAAAAACACCATAATTGCGATTGATGAACCAGAACAGTGTTTGGCTCACAGCGATCGCTGGGTAGAAAATGCGGAAGAACAATGGCAACTTTTAGAGAGTGGGGAGTGGGAAGTGGGGAGTAGTGATGATACCCCTACTCTCTCTTCAAGATTCCCTAATCCCCAAACACTACCCAAAGTTCATCGCTGGTTTGATGAATGTCTAGCTGACTCGGCGGAATTTAAAAAAATATACTTGTCGGAACTGGCGGAGGAAAACAATGGCATTAACCTCGCTAGTCGCTCCGTGCCAGTCACACCACACCAATTTGCTAAAATTGCGGAAACACTGCGAAACGAGCGCGATCGCAACTTTACTATCTGGTTAATTTCTGCCCAGCCTTCACGGTCTGTGTCCTTATTGCAAGAACACGATTGTCCTGCTCAGTTTATCCCCAATCCCCGCGACTACCAAGCAATTGATAAGTCACAAATTAATCACATACCAGTCGCCCTTAAATATTCTGGTCTTGCCGAACTAGAAGGTTTTATACTGCCTACCTTCAGGATCGTGGTGGTCACTGACCGCGAATTTTTTGGGCAACATTCCCTCGCGACTCCTAGCTATATCCGCAAGCGCAGAAAAGCTGCCTCTAAGCAAGTTGACCCTAACAAGCTGCGTCCAGGAGATTATGTAGTTCACAGAAACCACGGTGTAGGTAAATTCGTTAAGCTAGAAAGTCTGACAATTAACCATGAAACTCGTGAATATTTGGTGGTGCAATATGCTGATGGGTTACTGCGAGTAGCTGCTGACCAAGTAGGTGCTTTGTCGCGGCTGCGCACAACCAACGACAAAGCACCAGAACTCAACAAGATGACTGGTAAAGCTTGGGAAAATACAAAGAGCAAAGTCCGCAAAGCAATTAAGAAATTGGCGGTGGACTTACTCAAACTGTATGCAGCGCGATCGCAACAGCAAGGCTTTGCCTTCCCGCCAGATTTGCCTTGGCAGGAGGAACTGGAAGACTCGTTCCCCTACCAACCCACAACGGATCAGCTCAAAGCTGTGCAAGATGTGAAACGGGATATGGAAAGCGATCGCCCGATGGATCGTTTGGTTTGTGGTGATGTCGGTTTCGGTAAAACAGAAGTGGCAATTCGCGCTATCTTCAAAGCTGTTACGGCTGGCAAACAAGTTGCATTGCTTGCACCTACGACCATTCTCACTCAGCAGCACTACCACACCTTGAAAGAACGCTTTGCTCCCTATCCAGTTAACGTCGGGTTACTGAACCGCTTCCGCAGTGCTGAAGAACGCCGCGACATTCAAAAGCGACTGGCGACAGGGGAATTAGATGTGGTTGTTGGTACACACCAACTTTTGGGTAAGGGCGTTATCTTCCGTGAGTTAGGAATGTTGGTAGTGGATGAAGAACAGCGGTTTGGGGTGAACCAAAAAGAAAAAATAAAAACTCTGAAAACTCAAATTGACGTGCTTACCCTGTCTGCTACCCCGATTCCCCGCACCCTCTACATGTCTCTTTCGGGGATTCGGGAAATGAGTTTGATTACTACACCGCCCCCATCTAGGCGTCCGATCAAAACACATCTTGCACCAAAAAGCCCGGAAACAATCAGAAGCGCCATTCGCCAAGAACTTGACAGGGGCGGACAGGTATTTTATGTAGTCCCGCGAGTCGAGGGAATTGAGGAGACCACGGCGAACCTGCGAGAAATGATCCCAGGGGCAAGGTTTGTGGTTGCCCATGGTCAGATGGACGAAAGTGAGTTAGAACCTACCATGCTCTCGTTTAGTAATGGGGAAGCTGATATCCTCGTCTGTACAACGATTATTGAATCTGGTTTGGACATTCCGAGAGTCAATACGATCTTGATAGAGGATGCTCATCGCTTTGGGTTGTCGCAACTGTACCAACTGCGCGGTCGTGTCGGTCGTGCAGGAATTCAAGCTCATGCATGGCTATTTTATCCCAAGCAGCGATCATTATCTGATGCTGCACGGCAGCGCTTACGAGCAATACAAGAATTCACGCAGTTGGGTTCTGGCTATCAGCTGGCGGTGCGCGATATGGAAATTCGCGGTGTAGGTAACTTGCTGGGTGCGGAACAGTCGGGTCAAATGGAGACAATCGGTTTTGATTTATACATGGAAATGCTAGAGGAAGCCATCCGTGAAATCCGAGGACAAAAAATTCCTACCGTTGACGATACGCAGATTGACCTCAGCCTTACAGCGTTTATTCCTGCCGATTATATCCCTGACTTGGATCAGAAGATGAGTGCATACCGCGCAGTTGCTACTGCTAAATCTCAAGAAGAATTATTGCAGGTGGCGGCTGAGTGGAGCGATCGCTATGGGACAATTCCCAAACCAGCAACTCAACTCTTGCGGGTGATGGAACTCAAGCAACTGGCGAAAAAACTAGGATTTAGCCGGATTAAACCAGAAAACAAACAGCACATCGTCCTCGAAACACCGATGGAGGAACCTGCTTGGAAGAATTTGGCCCAAAATCTGCCAGAAAGTCTCAAGTCTCGCTTCGTCTACTCTCCCGGTAAAGTGACAGTGCGAGGTTTGGCAGTTTTCAAGGCAGATCAACAATTACAAACCTTAATTGATGCTTTAAGTAAAATACTTTCTTGCGTTCCAGAGGTGGCATAGTCACTTGATCTAGTATGCATTTAAAATATAGAGTTAGGTGGGTTTCTGATGAGTTGATCGCGTTAGGAGCGCGTGTATGAGGTGAATGGCGACACAGCTCTACTTTTGGGTGTACCCGACGATGTATCGGTGCAAAGTTCGCTTTCTTTAGCACGACCGACTGAATCCAATCTTGCGGTTTTTTCTCCAACAACACTGCCGGTCGAGGTGTTGCTACCGATGCCGGAAATTTTGACAGAAGCATACTTAGAAATTCGCGCTGTGGAAACAGAGGAGGTCGTGACAGTCATTGAGGTGCTTTCTCCGAAAAATAAACAGGTAGGAATCGGGCGGTTGCAATACGAAACAAAACGGCTAAAGATTTTGGGCAGTGCGACTCATTTCGTTGAGATTGATTTGTTGCGCCAGGGAAATTCGATGGCAATGGTCGGAAATTTTTTGCAAAGTCACTATCGGATCGTAGTAAGTCATAGCGAAAATCGTCCAAAGGCTCAACTTTATGGGTTTAATTTGCAAGATAGTATCCCTGTATTTTCAGTGCCGCTAAGGGCTAGTGAACCAGAACCAACGCTCGACCTAAAGCGATTGCTCAATGAGATTTATGACCAGGGAAGCTATGACTTAAGGATTGATTACAGCCGCCCCCCAATTCCCGCTTTGTCAGAACCCGATATGGCTTGGGTGAATGAGAGATTACAACAGCAGAAATTAAGGTAGATTGCCTTGGCATCATAGGTCCTGCAGAAACAAATATCTCTGCAATAAATTTAACCTTTTGCATTGATAACTTCTCTATATTTGATTTCATAAAGTTCTGCCATTCTTGTAGCAGAGTAGTTATTCCAAGTATCTATAACCATTTGTTCACGATCAATATTGTTTCCTACAGCTTCAATCATCCCTGCCATTTCTTCTACGGATTCTGCAAATTCTCCGTTTTTCCCAGGTTTGATTAACTCTTGAGCGGCTCCTCTCTTAAAGGAAATTACGGGACATCCGCAAGCCATGGCTTCAATCATAACAAGGCCAAAAGGCTCTTCCCATTGTATTGGGTTCAAAAAGCAATATGCACTTTTTAATAATTGCAACTTTTCATCATTACTTATCCGTCCTATATACTCTACATAATCAGGATTAGCTTCCATCAATGGCAAAACTTCTTGATGGAAATAATTTGCTGTTTCCGAAACATACGTATCAACTACTCCAGCAATAATGATTTTTCTTCTTGCCTTGATTGCTGCCTCAATTGCAGATTTTGTTCCTTTTTCCCTAGTGATTCTCCCGATCCAGACTAAGTTTTGTCTCTCCGAAGATTTTCCTTTAAAAAATGAATATTCGGGTAGACCATGAGGGATAATTCCGATAAAATTCAGAGGCAATTTCGCTGTTATTAATGCATCTTCTTTGGCTGTATTGCTGATGGCAATCATAGGAGTTTTATCAGCCCAACTAAAATAGTATCTATCTCCTTCACCTATATGATTTTCTCTCCGATCGAAAGGGAATCTGCTGTGGAGAGTACATAGATGAGGAATTTGAAGCTGGGCTGCCAATTTCAGTACTATCAGATCTGATGTAGATGAAAGATGGGTATGTACAATATCATACCTTTCTGGAGATTTTGCTATTTCTCTGAAGCTGCTGATCAAATGATATTCTGCTTCAGTGGGGTTACTCCAGGGTATTTTTTGCTGAAAAAGCGATTTTTCTACGTAATATCTAAGTTCTCCTTTTGTCAACGAGTCTCCTGAGGCAAAAAGAGTAACATTATGCCCTTGCTTTATTTGCTCTTCAGTCAGGTGACTGATCACTGTTTCTGTTCCGCCATAATCTTTTGGTGGTACTGAAAACCATGGTGCTGCTACTTGTGCTATTTTCAGGGGGTGATGGTTTTCCTGAAAGCTTTCACGACCAAAAGTTACTTCATTGATTTTCATGGCATTCAGCAATATACAATAACGTCATTTTACGTAAGGATTCAGATCTAAACTAAAGTTTTCTTAGGTCAACCTCTATCCTTGTAAACCTCAGTTTTAGACCATTACCTATTCGCTAGAATTTCTGGATAGATACAAAGATACATCACATTCTCAATTTTTTGCCAACATCTCGGCTCACTCTCATATTGAGATCAAGTTCTTTGCACGCGCTAAGTAACCATCCCATACATAACTGGGTTACTTCTGTAAAAAATAATAACCCAGAATATCTGTTCTGTAAAGTTAAACAGTAAAGTCTTGAACTAGATATATTTCTGGTGCTTATGGAAGCTCAGTTTAACAATCGAGTGTTATGTTACTTTTTTTATACTTTCAACTATTTTTTTGTCTGTAATATTTGAATTTATCTAATGATTATCTTCTGTTACCAGACCGTGGATATCTCAGGGCAAACGCATCTAAATTTCATGCTTATGGGGTGCAACACAGCAATTAGATTGACATAAAACAATAACATTGGCTTTCCCTGGATCTGGGCTTAAAGCTTTTCTATTTCTGCTGCTACGGTGTAATACACGGATTGTCTGGTAAATTACACAGTGTAATACATGGGGAAATCCTCACTTAAACCGTTTATTAAACTGTTTTGGATCTGTGGCAAGGCATCACTAATAGGTTAAAGCTGCGTTCCTTTTGTCAATACCTCCAAAGAATGACAAAAAAACCAGTAATTCTGTTCATCCTTTTGGTTGGTCGTGGCAACCAGAATAGGGAAGATCCAATAAATAAAAGCAAGCGCAGCATTGATGCGATCTGCGCATTTCTCAGGCAGGTAAAATCCCCTTTTTTGCGACTATTATTCGTGAGAAATTTTCTGTTTATCCCTTTGGTTGGTCGTGGCAACCAGAATAGTTGCCTACCCCGAAGCATTGAGGGGATACGATTTTGGTGTGTCTTGCTCTGCATTTTTTACCAAATCCAAAAATCAAACTTTTGGTCGCATTATGGTTCATATTTAAAACACGCGGACATAATTTTATTCAAAAATTAAGGTTGTTGATTGGCCCAAAACCTTGAAATTACGTTAACTTTTGGTCACGCTATGATTCAAAATTTGGTCATCCAAGGGGTAAAAGCACATAAGCGTTCCTTTTGGGAGTATGACAACTTACCAAGGTTTAGCTGAGGCAATGGGTCGTCCAACTGCGGCTAGATCCGTCGGTAATGCATTAGGTAGCAATCCAGTTGGGTACTTGATTCCATGCATGCCATCGGGTGATTCGGGAATCTGGCGAGTTGGGCGGTTATCACTGGGGATTGGAGCCTAAGGCAGCCATTCTCGGTTGGGAAGCGAGTCGAAATCAAAATCTAGAATAATTAGACTGCAACTTTTGAATATTCTGCTCCCAATTTGCCCCATCAAAAGGTATAATCTCAAACCTTGCCACTACATCACCATCTAGACAGCGCACATTCACATCAACGCAGTCGGGGTGACTGCGCGGAATATAAAAAGAGTGAATTCCACAAATGCTGCAAAATTTATGCTGGGCAACTCCTGTGTTAAATCTATAGGTTGTTAGTACATCTTCACCTTGCAGCAAATTAAACTGATTTTGTGACACAATTAAGTGTAAAAAGCCCTTCTTTCTACAGATTGAACAGTTGCAATCATCGGCTTTGTGCTTGTTAACTACTACTTGGAATCGTACTGCACCACAGTGACAACCACCTTCATAAGTTACGGTTTTTTTTTGATTTTCCATAAATTCAATCCCCTTGGAGAAGGATAGGAGTTAGGAGTCAGGAGTTAAAAATGCAATAATTAAAAGTTAAAAGTCACGCATAAATTACACAGACGCGATAAACCCCAGGGCTATATCATTCTACACCGGAACCTTGAACGCCCATTCGTGGCGAAGAGATCAAGTCCGTTGAAGCGGACGCTCATTCAAGTTCATTCTAGTCGGCTTCAGCCGACTTTAGCTATTAGACTAGGAATTTATTCCTAGGCTTGTGGGTCGTGTTCATAGAATGAAATAGCTCTGAGATCGCCCCTGTCTCTACAACTCCTAACTTCTAACTCCTAACTCTTGTGATCTGTTTGGAGGTGGGAAAATAAACTTTGCCAATCGATAGAGTGAGCTTTATTTTCGCCTTCTTTCACCTCAAATGTGACATTGCAAGCTTTGGTTTGTTGTAGCGCTTCTACACAGATTTTAGCCGCATCATCTCGACTGATTTTTCCTCTGATGTTATCACCTTGCTCGAAGATTAACTCTTTGCCTCCTGGTTCTTCGGTCAACGCACAAGGTCTAATAATAGTATAAGGGATTCCACTTTCCCTTATACTATCTTCTCCCTTCAACTTCCACGTCAGAATTCCTCCTAATTGGTCATTTAGTTTGACTGCTGGTGGTTCTTCATCTAAGTTGATTCCAGGACGTCCGGGACGAGTCACACCGGCTGAACTAATCAGGACAAACTGTGGTGAAGTTGTACCACCATAAGCTTTGATTGATTCCACTTGCAAAGCAAAACCACCTGGTGAAAATTTGGGATTTAATTCGCCGTCATGTTCAAACTTGCTTAACATGAGTTGAAACGCAAAAATTTTACTCTTCTCAATTGGTGGACAGTCTTTTACCGTTTTTGCCCGAAATACGGGAATAAAATCTGTAAAAGGAATCCGAAGATCTATCCAGGTGTTTGCTACGGTGTCAAAAGAATAGCTGTAGGCGATACTATCCCATTGGGTTTCTGTCCGTAAGAAAAATTTATAGCGGTTACCGTCGCCTCTGACACGTAATTGTACACCTTGATAACCAGATAAATTTAAAGGGGGAGTGAAATTTTTCGTTCTTATAGAGGCAAATCCGCCAGAGTTAGCAGTTGAGACATTGCCTGCGAATAAAGCTTTATCTTCGGTGAACTGCATATTACTTTCACTGACGCCACCCATGACGACATCATCAACAGCACCCCAGTTATTTTTTAATTCAGTTGATGGATTTGTGAAATCAAATAATACTTTTTCACCTAATTTAGGCAAATATTTAGCTGCTGCCTCTACCAAGTTTTTCACACCTTGATACTCTACGTTTTCTGGGGTGTCACCGACAATTTCTGGTTGATAAAATTTTATACCTTGGTAGTATTTTGCTCGTTCTGGGGTGTCTCCCTCTACAGGCTGCACACGAACTCCTGTACAACACACTACAGCTTGGATATTCGCCATGACTGGGGCAGTCAAGGTTTCCGGTTTAGTAATATCTGCAACTACCAAGTCAATATCGTTACCAAGAATCAACCGTGCTTTGTCAAAGTCTCGCACGATCGCTCGAACTTTATTACCCCGTTCAACCAGTCGCCACACTACTCGCTTACCGACACCACCCGTCGCACCTGCTACCAATATTACACTCACTTTTTTTCCTCCATCAGGTCTATCTTGATTATCCTTGGAATGACCGTGGAATAATTCTTGTATCCAGTTGAGAAATGGGATAACCTCAAAGTAAGTCAGGGTTTGAATGAATCTACCTAAGTCCCATTGAGAGCGATTTTTGTCAGTCATACTCAGTCCTTTGTCATTAGTCATTTATCCTTTGTTCTGTCCGGGTTTTAGACATTTCAAATGGGTAGCTTATTTACGTGCCCCCTCTACTAGTAAAATTAATTAAGTAGAAGTTTGACATAAAAATAATTCAGCGACATCTACATTCATGTAGAAATCTGCTCGAGAATTAAACTTGATTCAGTCTAGAGATTATGTTGCAATTTCAAACACCAAGTGCGATAGCGTCAGCGCTGCCGCCTACGGCAGATCGCGATCAACTTTGGGACTGCGAATAGAAATTCATGAGGGTAGCAAACGATGCTTCAATTTCAACCTCCTGGTTTTGGGCAGAAAGTCATCAATACCTCTTTGGGGTTGATGGTTTACTATACCCAAACGACTACACCTTGGTTGATTGCTGAGACTGTTGATTTACCAGATCTAGTCTTCCTCCACAACTTTGGTGGCGGTGCATCTGCCTATGAATGGTCTAAAGTCTACCCCGCTTTTGCCACTACTCATCGTATCTTAGCCCCGGATTTAATTGGTTGGGGCGAATCAGCTCATCCGGTGCGAGACTACCAAATTAGCGATTATTTGACAACTATAACAGAGTTTATTAGGCATACTTGTCGCTCCCCTGTAACAGTGGTCGCATCTTCATTGACAGCCGCGTTGACTATTCGCCTCGTCATTCAACAACCTTTTTTATTCCAATCACTCTTTCTAGTGTGTCCATCTGGATTTAATGACTTTGGACAGGGTGCTGGTCGCAGACTTCCACTTCCGATGATCAATACACCGTTGTTAGACAGTGTAATTTACGCCCTTGGCGCAGAAAATGAAGTGGCAGTACGCAACTTTTTGCGAAGTTTTCTGTTTGCTAGACCGGAACGAGTTTCTCAAGAAATGGTACAGGCTTATCTAGCTTCTGCACAACAGAAGAATGCTAAGTTTGCCGCTTTGTCATTTTTGCGAGGTAATCTTTACTTTGATCTGAGTTTGTATATTCAACAACTGACAATTCCTACGGTTATCTTTTGGGGCGAGGAAGCACAATTTACGAGTGTTAAGTTAGGGCGAAATCTGGCAAAATTGAACGAGAGCGCAATTCGAGATTTTCAGGCGATCGCAAATACGGGGGTACTACCTCATCTGGAAATGCCAGAGGTGGTCATTGGTTTGTTACAACGCTATCTGTTATATGCTTGGTGGGATTAACAATTCTACCTTATCTGATACCCGTAATTGACTTTGATAAATTAGCTTTTTCTCATTCTTGTCTTGTTCAGCAGTGCTTTCAGACAGCAACTCAATGACCACATCTGGAGCTTTGCCCTCTTCCCAAACTACCCAACTGCGACGCTCTCTCTTAGGGACTCCCAACACAGCAAAAAAGTCTGGTCCACGAAAATCTTGATTTTTAACTTGCGCCTTAAAATGGACTTAAGCAACTCTTTTTTGTGGGGCAGCACTTTTGGTAATAAAATATCAACAGCCGCATTATTTTTAGTAAAACTAATTGGCTCTACCGATCCCCTTATGGTAATTAAACCTCAATCAGGGTGAAAGCCTTATAAGGCAAGGTTTATCAAGATTAAACATATTATTTTGGTTAAAATGCTTACAGGGTAAAGCTTTTAAG
>Ga0116229_10012256_pt1 | contig 12407 bp, 9 predicted proteins | sample S1TSphgellanicum_3_FD_87313 | JGI IMG/M metagenome (GOLD analysis project Ga0116229, IMG submission 87313) | Host-associated microbial communities from peat moss isolated from Minnesota, USA - S1T2_Fc - Sphagnum magellanicum MG | ecosystem: Host-associated > Plants > Peat moss > Unclassified...
CAAAAATCTTAACAAGATAGTATAGAAAAAATTTAATAGATTTTTAAAAAAAGAATGTTTTGAAAATATTTCAAGAATATTCCTTAAAATAATCGCCTAGGTGGGTGGTAGTGGCTCCTATTAGCACGACTATATTTTTTTTTAATTTTTAAAAATTTAAAAAAAAATAAAATTGGTTTATTAATTAAAAAATCTTCGATAATTTCTTTTTCATTTCATGAAAGGTTGGGTATCAAATCAGTTACAAATAGTCATTTCTACCAATATGGTTCAATGCATGAAAATTTTACCACAAACTTGTTGAACAGGTTTGAACTAGGTATTAATGCAATTTTAAGAATATCATAATTATATTACAAATGGACCCAAATGAAAAAAATCTTGTGTTGCCACATTTCCATTAGTACATCGGGGGTCATGCAAAGATGTATATGTATGTAGAACAACACAATAGTTTGTTCGTTGATCATCCACAAAACAATGTAAAAAAAATGGCCATCATCTATAATAACATTTAAGCCACATATGAAGTGCAAATTATTAATTATATTATTTTTTGGTTATTTAATAAATGAAATTCATTTCAAAGATGTGGTATTTATTTCACCCAAGTTTGTGTCATTTCATTTTCACTTTTTGGCAATTTCAAGGCCACTTGGACTCCCACCAATCCTTGCCCTTTGCCCTTGAATGGCTCATTTTAGCTTTAATTCATGTATGGTTTATATCATATGGGTTCAATGTTTTTGTCTTAAGGTGAATGAAGGGAAAGCTTAAGCCTAATTCACACCTTTCAAATTTGCAAATTTTGAATTTCTAATGCATGGCATAAATTAATATCAACTAAAGATAATGAAAAATTACATCTAGTATCAAATTTCATTTTTTGTTTTCACCTTCTATTTGGACAATTAAACCCCAAGTATTCATGAATACCCACCCATTTTTATCCATATAATTAGCTAAATGTGCAATTCAAGCACAAACAACTGTTTTGTCAAAATAGGTAAATTTTTAAAATGATGTTACTTATTTATTGATACTCAATATTTGATACCTCCTTGAATTGTTTATATCAAGATGTGAATTCATCCAAATACCATGTTAGAAAAAAAATGAACATTGATATATGGACAAGTCTAATATGGATTTTATTTTTTTAAATATGAATTTTTGATTCATGATATGTAGGTTACAGTGTACCCACTACCCAAATTCAATTGGTATGTTTGACAATCAATACTAGACCAACAATGGTAACTAATGATTTGTTTTGGTAGCACATTTATGGTATTTTTTGAAATTTTTTGAGAAAAAATTGGAAAATTTTGATTTTCAGTGTAACATATGTTTTTTCAGCATAAATTTGCCACTTTTGCAAAATCAAAAAAATTGTAAAAATGAAATGTTATTCATAACAACATACATGCACACACAAACATTACCCCAAAAATTTATGATTTGTAATACATTTTTTTTTAATGGATTTGTTTCCAAATCATGGAACCTTCATTTAATTTTAGTGTGAGTTATATTTGAAGCAAAACATCAAAGACAAAAATAGTAATTTTTTTACAATTGGAAAACATGAACCCTTGCACAAACAAACAAAAAAAATGTTCCATTATACTTTTTCCTCAAAAAAATTAGTGTTTATGCACAACACGTTAATTAGTTGTCATTTATGAAAAATTGTTAAGAGTTCATTTGTTGAGAATGTTCCTCATGTTGCAATCCAAAAAAATGCATTTTTCTTAGTGTTAACATAACATTGTTAACTATTTTGGTTGATTGTAAAAATCTAATTAGCTGAGGATGGGTTTGGATGAAAGTTGGCTAATGCTTGGTTTTTAAAAGAGCCATTGAGCTCAAATATTAATTTTTGAACCCTCTTATGAACTAGCTATGGGAAATGTTTTCAAAAATTAAAACTTGTCAATTTTAAGACCTTGGGTTTCATTTTTAAAATGTTAATCCCTAAGTTAATGGTTTTAGGCTTTATGAGACTTATTAGTTTTGAATTGAAGGTGGGACAAACTTTAGACCTTTATTTGGGACAATTTTGAGGCTAGGTTCAAGGTTAGTTTTAGGTTTCAAAGGGTTTTCAAAAAACATTAAAATTAGCTTTCAAGAACAAACTATGTTGAATCCTATGACAAGAACTTCAAAGAGAACTCTTGAAAGTGATTGGATAAACACTATAATTTTTTTATCATTTGTGTAAAGAACAAAGTGGGAGCTTCATTTTGTTAAGGCAAATATAGATGTTGAAAAATCATATGGTAGACCATGAAATTAAGGATTATAAAAGAGGAAAAGACAAATGCAAACATCTAGAATTAAAGTTGTCTAGCAAGTAGTTCTAATTTGGGCACTTAAAATGGAAATCATTAATTTTCCAAGGTTCTAGTGCATATGTTTTTAAGATTTAAATCATGCATGACAAATCAAAACCATTATGCACTAGAAGGACCACAAGAGAGATTGTCCACTATACCATTTGTTGTAGGTGCTTAAAATGCATGTGTTGCCCATGGACACACACATATAAATATGAGATCAAGATAAAGAGATAAATAGATTACAAATAAAGATAAAAACCATTGACCTTAAATTATGGACCTTGATAGTGAAGGAAGGACATTTTTGTGCAACCCCCCCCCAAATCTAATAATGTATTGTAAGAAAAAAAAGGCTTGAACCTTCATTGTGATGCTAAGAATAATGAAAATTCATTTACTTAAAACCTATTAAATCAATGGTAAACCCTAAACATAGGACCCCAACTTACCCCTATTTAAACATATGACTTGAATTTTTAAAAAAACATTTAAAGCATGTTGGGTCCAATTTTAAGGTGCATTTAAAGGTCCATGTAAACCCACGATGTTTAGTTCCAATTTGGGTACATCATTTTTAACGCAAGGTAGATTGAATACAATACAAAGGGTGAAACCTACATGTTTTGGGCTAAGATCATGTAAATCTATTGGGAATTCATGTTGCACGTGCTCAAAGATCTTGCATTATGGGGATCAATCATGAAATACACATGTAAATTTTCTTTTGTGAATTCTTTCACAATCAAACAACACATGGGTTTATTATAATATCATAAATTTAGTATGCATAAAAAACCTATCACAACTTAATGATGGATTAAAAACATGAAAATATGGAAATGGAGAATGAACCCAAAGCTCCTTCCACTACCCCTTAAATACTTGAAGGAAAAATGGATGATTCATCATGATTCATCCATCATTTTCATTTAAAGCTAAATTTAATTGATATTATCATTCATTAATTTTAGGATAATGATGTTATGTCACCTACTAATCTATTAAAACATTAATTTTTTCCATGGATGAAACTGTATATTATGTGACATATGTTTCTTCAAATTATAGTGTTAAATGTCACAAGTGAGGTCAACTTAATTAACTTTTATTTAGGTCTAACTTGAAATAGTTAACTAACCCATCTATTTGAGTCCAAAGTAAGTCCCTAGTTGAAGAATCCTTAAACATAATGCACATAAAGTCTATTATTTATTTATTATATTGATTCATTGTTCTAACAATAGGTGAAAACATCCTTGGGTGGTATTAGTAGGAACCACCTTGCCAAAATTAAAACAAAGTTCAACCCAAATGAACATTTTTTAATTAATTAATTGGTTTGCACCATGTGAGCTATGTCTTCCCCACCTATGCACATAAATATTTAAAGATTTATACTATGCATTGGCATTAAAAGAAAATTGATTCAAAACCCCATTCACAACCTTTTATATTTAAATGTCCTTACACATACACGTGATATATAAATATATTCTTTTATTGGGTACATGCCATAAGAATGACTACAATTCATCATGTAGACAATAAGAAATGTGAATAACTACTATTTACTTTGTGTTCCTAACATCAATGGCCATTCAGGACTCCATGTTCTTGACCTTTGAAAATTGGCAACTAATAGTAATTTCTCAATCTATTAGCAAAAATAAAATGACATTTGAGGTACTATTAAAAATTAATGGAGGAAAAAAACCTAAAACAACACATTCCAAAGGAACCCCTTGGATGACATTCATGGAACATTTTTTGTATTCATTGTCATCAAAATTCAAATTTTGTTGATCTCATTAAACTTTCAAATATTACAAGATTTGGGGAATGTACTTATGAAGTTTTAGAGCAAAAATCTTTTCATAAGTGTGCCCTTCATGTTTTTAGTAAAGTTTTATGAGTCCAACACATTGAAGTTTTCGCATTCCTAATGGTCCCACCCAAGTATGCTTTTGTCCCAATCCCACATTTACTTTGTTATTATATTTTTGAAACAACGACTAACTATCGTGAAAACTCTTGAGTTTGTTATAGTTGATCTTTTCATTCTCCTCTCTATTGAAATGAACAAATTTTTCTATTGTTATTCGAAAAGACCTTTGTGATTATGCATAGACCAAACCACCTCAAAAGTAACATTTAAAAATCCCACAATTGTGGTGACTATCATAAACCTTGATCAAGTCTCCTTTTTGACCTTTCATGGTCTTAGTTTATTGTTAAAATATTTTTTTCACATGTTTGGGCTAACTTGATGACTTGTCAAGATTACATTTGATTTTCCTCTAATTTCACCAACTCTAAAAGCCCTTTGTGTTGAGACTCTTCCATTCCCAACCAATGTCATTTCACCATGTGTAAAACTATTGTATTTCATATTGAATGGGTAATTTGTTGAGTTCACCCATTATGCAAGTCAAAAGGAAGTGAATGCTATGGATGATTTGAATGTGAAATTATACACCCACCTCACCAGATGTATTTTTTTGTCCCAATTGTTCAAGTTTTCACATTTTTCATTTCGTTGTGCAAGATGTTGCATAACACTTTGTTTGTAACCTCAACCAAACTATTCATGTTAGGATTGTATGTTATCATTATGCAATGTTTGATGTTAATTTGTTGATGAATTCTTCATCAACATTGTTTGTAAATTGTGGGTCATAATTTGAATTATTTAAAAAAATATTTTGAATTGCATCACAATTTTTGTTTTTTGGTATAAACCTTGTCACATCCTCCTTTGCAATCTTCAAAAGCTTTACATGAAGCCCATTTAATGAAGTAATTTGTTGTCGCTACAAAGATCTTATTATCCTTTAAACTAATAGGAAGGAACCTCATCAAATTAATTCCCAACTTTTCAAATGGTTTCAATGGTGGAATTGGGCATAAATGAATATGAATACCTAATTTGTTTTTTTAATGTTTGCATACACCACAAGTCTTACTAAATTCCATTGAATTTTGGAAAGTGTTGGCCAATGATGCCCACCTTGTAATATTTTTTGAAATTGTCTTGATTTAAAACTAAATTTTTTCCCATTATATTCCACCCAACTAAAAATAATTTATAATATTAGTTTTGTCCAACTAGTGCATAACACCAAAAATAAAAGATTGTGTATGTGACACCAATTAACCCTAAGAAATTGTTTTAAAAAAAAACAAGGCTTGATTATTACCCTTTTAAACATTTGTACTTATATAAATATAACTAGAGAATTTAAACTTGTTTAGAAAAGCGATAATAACTTGTTTGAAGTTCATAACCCTATAACCTAATCGAGAACTTGAACCGCTTGCACACATTGGTTCAAGGTACGTATTCCGCCCAAGAATATGTCCCTTGTTTTGCACCCAATTTGGTCAAATTCTACTAGGGTTTGCATAAATTCCAAACCCTCTAAAATTGTGAAGTGAAAGTGTGTTTCAGCAACAAGAAAGGTGTTTATTCTACCCTCCTATTATGGACGGGAATGCAACCACCTTGGATGGAATGGTCACTGGTTTGTACCAGAATGTACCACCTCGGTTGGAATGGTCATTGTTCTGTACTTTAAAGTGTAACCACCTCAGTTGGAATGGTGACTGTTATGGAGTGGAATGTACCCACCTCCGGTTGTGATGGGTCACCGTTTTGTAGTAGAATGTGAACTACCTCAGGTTGGCATGGTCACTGTTATGGAATGGAATGTAACCGCCTCAGTTGGAATGGTGACTGCTATGGACTGGAATGTAACCGCCTCAGTTGGAATGGTGACTATTATGGATTGGAATGTAACCGCCTCAGTTGTGATGGTAACTGTTATGGACAGGAATGTACCCGCCGTAGGTGGAATAGCCACTTACGACCCTATTATGCGTTTTCCAGAGATGGGAATTCCTTTTTGTTTTTCAGCGCCAAGTTGTTTCCCCGAGTGTTAAGCGACGTTCGTTGTCGCAAACCCTCGCTTTCTTGCGCCATCGCTCTCGCTCCTCTCTTTGTCTTCTGCTCTTCTTTGCCTCTCTTTTCTCTTTCTTTTGGTGTTTCCATTTACTGCTGTTTCTGCCTCTTGCGTGCGGTACTCTTTTCCGTTCCAGAAACCTGCGCACCATCATCCGTGTTCGGCCGGCGGAGAGGAGAAGGAGGAGCAGAACTTGGACGGTGTCCTGTGATCCTCTAGATCGTGGTCGGTTGTGAGTGGCGTGGAGCTCCAGAAGACCGATCCTGTTTGTGGCGGTCTGCTTCGTGCAAGATGAATCCCGAATAGTGAGTCTCTCTCTCTCTCTCTCTCTCTCGTCTCCTTTTCTTCGTTCTTGTCGGCTATGTGTGCGATTCTCTCGTGGTTGAAGTGTCGAGATTCGGGAGTCGGGTTTGGGATGTGGGATGCTGTTTCTATTTCATATGACTGAATTTGATTCCGAGGTTCTTTTTTCTTTTGGAGAAGGAAGTCGGTTTTGGTGTCCGTCTGAGAGATGGGGGCTCTTTCATCATTTGAATGTAGACTCACATTTTTCATCATGCAATTTGGAATTCAATCATGACAGGGTCGTTCCTGTTCTTTTGGCACGAAGAGATGCGGGTCTGAACATCTGGAGTGGCATGGTTTTCCTTGTTTTCTCTATTTGTTGGCAATGAGATTTATGTTTGTTTTCCTTTCTGCTTTTTGATGAAAGATTGTAGATCCAACAATTTGGATTGGTGATGTTCACCTAGAAGTCGTAGTGGTCTGCCATCATGCTAAGCTGTCTTTCAACCATTGTAGCCATATCTACCCTAGTTCAGAGCATCACAGAGTTTCCTGTGCTTACAACCTTAATCATGGTATATTGCTCAGTTAGTGGTTGGCTGCTGTCTGATTATATTAAAAATTTGGAAGAAAATGGTTTATGTGCTTGAGAAAAAGTTTCCTGCCCAGACATTCTGAGTTTCCTTTTGTGGATTTAGAGGTTTCTCTCACAGATTTTCTGGCTGGAAATTTTGTTCCTCATACAGATTCTGCAGATACACTCTTATATTATTAGCAATCTCTTTGCTTTGGGGAAGTCAAATAGAACTTTGAACAATTTTTTTTTCAGTTTTGTGCTTGAAGATGAAGGTTGGGATGTTTGACATGGGTTCTTTCAGGCACATTAGAGTATCAAGTCATTTCTTTAATGGCCACTAGCTAAAACATTGGGTGTGGGAAAAGTGCTTATCATGGTATCGAATGAACCCATCTTGTTCCAAATGATGTTCTCACAAGGATCATGCTGTAGCTCTATGTCATGATTTGCTATGTGCCTCCTGCAACTTCCTTACCATGTTCATTGGATGGCTATGTCCAAAATCACCCAGGTTTTATGAGAGATGGTGAATCCCATTTGTGTTGGCTAGATGCTCACAGAAGGTAGAAGCATTTCTGGTGTGTATGCTAGTACCACTAGTCACAAGCTGAAGCAGGACATGTGTGAAGTGTGGGAGTTTCTCTCAGGCTAATTTTATTTTTAGGTGTTGTTGCTTGGCTAATTGCTTTAAGTGTTTTCTTTTATTGTGAGCTGATCTGCAGAGCAGTCCCTGAGCCCCATTAATACTTGCCTCACTTGAATGTGGATGCAGTGACTATCTTTTCAAGTTGCTGCTGATTGGAGATTCAGGCGTTGGAAAATCTTGCCTTCTTCTGCGTTTTGCAGTATGATGTCCCTCCCTTTATTGAGCTGTGAAGTTTTAGTCATGCTTGCAGTAGAGATGTGATTGACAGGGTGTTTTCTGTTTCATTGGGACAGATCTTATGGATTCTTACTAGTGGTATCCCTTTTAAGACTGTAGACTAGTGAAGAACTTTGTTTAGGACAGATTTGCAGTAGGCCTTTAAAGTGTTTTGTGACATGGTCAGTCCATTCAGTATGATAGATAAGATAGTTTTTAGTTCTGTCTTTTAGCCCATGGTCAGCTCCCAACACTGGTTCTGATGCAGGATGATTCTTACTTGGAGAGCTACATCAGCACAATTGGAGTTGACTTCGTAAGTATCTTGCGCTGTACTCCTCTGTGTTAGCATGAATCTACATGTCTGCCAACCTAGTTACTTCCCATAGGCCTGCCCTATTGTTGGTAGGCTTAGCACCTTATGGTGGAATTTGGGAAGTGTTTTGGACATTTAGTTGTAATTCAGATGGTTCCCCAATGCTGTAGTTCTGAATGGTTTTTGACTATCTTGGAAGCCTGAGATTCTCTTTTGACTTGTGTGAGAACAGAAAATCCGTACTGTGGAGCTGGATGGGAAGACAATTAAGTTGCAAATTGTAAGCATTTTCTTGACACTTTTTTGGGTGCTCTGAACACTGCTGATGTCTGAAGCACACATTTTCTTCAGATAACTCTATGGAGGGCTTGAGAAAGCTGCCAATTATAGAATCTATGATCTAAAAATGTCTGGCAATTGTGATTGCAGTGGGACACAGCTGGACAGGAGCGTTTCAGAACAATCACCAGCAGCTACTACCGTGGAGCTCATGGAATCATAGTATGTGGCATGCATCTTACTTTTGTGGCCTTGTCTTCTGCCAATATTTAATTGGAGAAAAAATATTAGTGTTCTGCCACACTTGTGATAAGCACAGAAATATATGAGACTTCCCTGATTCAGTTCTTGCAATTTATTCATTCAACTCCAGGCTTAGCTTTCCTGTCTTGTGGTCAGTGTAGTACCTCTTGTACATGTGTTCTCAATGTGGACAAATTGAACTTGTTTAATGCTTGGATGATTGTATCCAATGATGTGTAGTAATGATTGGAGTCAATTGCACACATGCAGGTGGTCTATGATGTCACTGACCAGGAGAGTTTCAACAATGTGAAGCAATGGCTGAATGAGATTGACCGATATGCCAGTGAGAATGTGAACAAGTTGCTTGTGGGCAATAAGTCTGACCTGGCCACCAAAAAGGTTGTTGACTACCAGACAGCTAAGGTAAGGACTGTAATTTTGGGTTCATGGTTTCCAAGAAAGAGCTATTGCGAGTTCTATTTTTCTACTCTTTTTTCTTCTTTCCCTTGTGGCTGCCAACTAATTTCCATCTGCTTTCCTAGTCTTTCATGATGAGGGTGACAGTCTGATACTTTATGACTGATACTCATAAGGTTCTGACCACACCTGATCTTGCTATGTTTTTGGGTTGGCTGGAACTGATAAGACAGTTACTTTTGAAGGGGTTTTTTGTGGTTTTCTCTGCTATCTCATTGGATATATTTGTTTCAGGAACATAGGATGTGTCGATTCGCAAAATCTTGATTCAAGCTGTTGCTATTTTCTATTTTCAGGCTTTTGCTGATGAGATCGGCATCCCATTCTTGGAGACCAGCGCAAAAAATGCCACTAATGTGGAGCAGGCTTTCATGACAATGGCTGCAGAGATCAAGAACAGGTATTTTGGTGACTTCTTGTTGATGTGTCTGACTGGCCAATTTTTGTTTGACATACATGTTTTATGTCATGTCCAACTTCATTTATTATGATGAATATTGATTATGAATAATTTTTTGGCATTTCTCTGCAGGATGGCAAGTCAGCCTGCAATGACTAGCAGCAAGCCTAGCACTGTCCAGATGAAAGCTGGACAAGCCATTGTTCAGAAGAGTGGATGCTGCTCTTAGGATGGCACTGTCAGTTGATCTGGCACTTTGCCACATTGTATTGGGGGATATGTTTGAATTGGTGAGCAACACCTGGTAGTTTATTTCTGCAACATGCTTAGGGATGTAGGGTTGCAGGTGGTAACCACAGTGAAGTCATCCCTTCACTATTTCTTGTGAGATGTGTTGGGCATTCTATAACAGTATGTGACTGTCTTTTCTATCTTTGTTACCTAGTTCAGAGACCTTCATGCAAAACAATTGGGACATTCCTAGGTCCCCTACAGCCAATGGGGTTTAGTGGTTGGGACACACGTGTCAGTCAGGCCCTGCTTGAATCTATTTGTATTTACATGAAGATGGCCTGGTTGGTGGGCTGTGTGAACCTTTTTGTATGTAAACCAGGATTAGGTACCTGTCTTGAAGAAAGATTTAGCTTGTCAAGTGCCTTGCCAGGATATGATTCTTTGTAGGTGGCTATGGTTGTTAAAGAGGGGATCATAATGTGCCCCACTTCTTTTCCCATTGCCGTGAAGTTGCATCTCTTGAATTTTAAGAAAGTTTGTATTTTCCAAGATGTGTAGTAGTGTAATCCAGTCTGGTATGCAAACTTACTGTTATTGACAGGTTTGTTTTTCTAGTGTTGTTTTAAGTGGTCCAGAGTGATTCCAAGAATTTACCCCAAATAATTTGTGACACGATCCCATTTACATGTGGAGTGGACCATGATTTGGCATATTGTAGCACCATCCAGGTGCACCAATCTGTGAGGTTGGGAGGAGGCGTGAAAATCTACAAGGGTACAATCTGTTGCCATTTGGAAAACCCTGTTCAGGAGGGAAGACCAATGTACAACAACTCTGACACCATCAGGGGCAGACATTGGACAACAGACAAATGTTGGATTGGGATATATCTGTGTTCTTCAAGGAATCAGTTCTTCAACAAACCCTAACTGTTCGAATGCCCAAAGCAAAAAGCAGCAAATCATTCACAAGTGTGGTGCTCTGACACTTCTATGCAAGAAATCCCTATAATGTGCTAATATATGTAAATTGTCTCCCAAATTTCCAGGTGAAATTCACCCAACTGTTTTTTCTTCCAAAGGAGACAGAGACAGGATCCCTTCTGTAAGGGGATTCAAAATGGAGTACTGGTACCTCATCTACTTATATAAAAATATGGGTGTCCGCACGTGCTTGATTCAGTAATTCGGGATTGGTGAATCCTTGGGAGTGTTCACTCTCATCAACAAACTGTGCCAAAATTCTGGGCCAAAACCAATTTGATTGGCCCATTGCTCCCAAAAAAATGAAACTATGGAGGCTGCTCAAAATAGAAGGTTTTGGTTTGATGTATATAGTTCCTCCCCTTGGGCCCACCTATATAGGTGAAAGTGCCAAAGCATATGGGTTAAAAGTGAGGTGCTTATATGGAGAACATGTTGGGAAGTACATTATGAACTTGGGGAACATTGTGGGAACCCATAAGGAATTTAAAGGGAACATCGTGGGAACACACTAGGAAACAGGAAAACTGAAAAAAAATTATTCTTCCTTATCCCCTCCCCTAACTTAAAAGGAATAAAAGCAAGGCACCTTAGGCCCTTGTATTGGCTGAAAGGAAAATAAATCCTCCCCTTCCCCACCCCCCAAAAAAACTTACATGGAAAGTCCAGTGTCCACTCTGGACAGTCCAGTCTGCACACCAAATACACTTTAAATAAAAAACCTCCCCTCCAACCTGTAACCTCCCAACCCTAAACCTAAAACTTAAAAGGTAAAAATTCAAGGCACTCTGAAAGCATGATTGCATTTCCCATTGGCTGGATGAAATTTTTCTCTTCAAAAAAGGTTTATCACAATTTTTCGCTTGGGCTATTACCCCTTGCAATGAACACCTCAACTATATAGGTGAGAAGGGGAGGATTTTGGGCAAAACATATGGGTTTTATATTAGGTGCTATTGGGAACACCCTTGGGGAACACATTGAGAACTTGGGGAACAACTTGGGAACATGGTAGGAACACATCCGCAATTCATGAAAACAAAAACCTCTCCCCCCTCCCCAAAAACCCAAATTAAAAAGATGGGGCACCTGAGTGGATGGTGCACCTTCCCATTGGTTGCATGCAATTTCTATTTTCAAAACTGTTAGTTACCTTTATGGCCTAGGCTAATGGCAAGGAAATAAATTTGGGGAAATAATCATCTCTCCTATTAATTAAATGAGGTGCCTTTTGGGCAACGTGTTAATTTGATTGACCCATCACTCCAAAAAAAAGAAACAATGAAAAGTCCTTAAAATAGAAGGCTCTATTTTGAACTGTACAGTTCTTCCCGTTTGGCCCACCTATATAGGTGAAAGGAAAACACCATTTTCCAAGGCATATAAAAGTGAAGAGGTATGGAGAAAATGTTGGGGAAAATATTGGGAACCCATTGGGAACTTGAAA
>Ga0116229_10012258_pt1 | contig 12404 bp, 10 predicted proteins | sample S1TSphgellanicum_3_FD_87313 | JGI IMG/M metagenome (GOLD analysis project Ga0116229, IMG submission 87313) | Host-associated microbial communities from peat moss isolated from Minnesota, USA - S1T2_Fc - Sphagnum magellanicum MG | ecosystem: Host-associated > Plants > Peat moss > Unclassified...
AGGTTATGTTTGGCAACCGGCTCAAGGTTGTTGATTATTGAAAATTCCTTCGGTGCTATCACACCTCAACTATTTCCAATAACCAAAGATCTCTCACCAACCATCTAGTCCATAATGCAACAATTGTCCAAAATGGCATTCTCTTTATACCCATCAAAGTGAAGGAGCACTACCAATTTTTTACATACCTTGGTTGGGGAAAAAATGGGGCACATAGGCCATTATCAAGGTGCTGATTTCCTTTGTATAATAGTTTTGTGTTTGGTCCCTAGTTTTTTTTTTTGCTTTTTCCAATCCCCAATTGGGCTGACTTTGGAGATAGCTGCAAACTGGGCATGGGATGAAAAAAACAGAGAACCAGAAAGAGGTGCAAACTGGGGATGATTTTAAGGGTTAATTTAAATTTTAATGGGCTAAAACAGAAAGAAAGAAAAATTGGATGATGGATGTTGGGCTCCAGATGAATGAGTCAATATATGAATAAATGAATGAATGAAGAAGAGTTCTCTTACCAATTCCAGCCAATAAAGAACAAACCAGGTTTCATTTTTTTACTGCTCACTTGTCTTTTACTTTTGCCCTTTCACAGAGTACCTTCTCATTTACTCCCCACGAGCACCATCTCCGTTTTGATTATAGCAGAATTTAATTACCACGGTACCATTCAAAGTAGCCATTACGGCATCGCCTGGAATGTCTGGTAACCCGTGACCAAATCAGCCGCTGCGTGTACACCGCAGGGAAATTACGCACCAGAATCCAGCACTCCCGAGTAACCTGGAATGACTGGTAACCCCGTGCCCAAAACAGTCACCAAATCAGCCACCACATAGATCACACGACAATTACGGATAAAAATCTAGCGCTATGGAGTCACCTGGAATGTCCGCTAACACGGCGCCCAAATTAGTCGTCACTCGCCTGAGTAAACCAAAGGACGATTACGGACCAGAATCCAGCACTGACGAATCGCTTGGAATGTCTGGTTACCCCGCGACCTAAGCAGACCGCTGCAAAAACCACAGGACAATTACGGACTGGAATTCAGTACTCTCGGGCCTTCGCGCCGCGCTCTTTGCTGTTGTCGTTGTTGTCGTCGTTGCGTTTCGTCCTCTGCCGCTTGCGAATGCTTCTTTTGGTGTCGCTGCTTTCTTTTCCCCCTTTTTTTGCGCTGTTGTGATTGTGCTATCCGGGGCCTTGTGGGTGGATTTGGTTGGGGGTTTTTCTGAACTTGTGATTGTTTGATGGGTTTGTGTTTAGGAGCCCTTTACAGTCGCTTTTCAATCGCAAAAGATCGAGGAAGACGAACAGGATCGAGCACGGTGGGTTTTTTTATTTTGTGTTTGTTTTTGGCTTCAGCTTTCCACTCAAGCAGTGGGTGTTGTTGGGATTTGTTTGTTTTCTGGGCATTCTGCAAACAGAGGTTGTTGTTAATCGCGAAGGATGGAGATTTGTTCCAGGCTTTTCGGATTAAAGCTTTCAGGGGGTGGTATCCAGATGTGTCGATGCTGCGTTGGAGAAGATTTATGAAGCTTTCGATGCAAGTTTGAACCCTTTGCACTCCTCTTTTGCAGCGTTTTTTTTTGGAGGGGGTTTCTGGGGTTGGGTTTTCAGCAGTCTGGTTACGTTGCACCGATTCAGCTCTCTTAGAGACAGGTGGCTCTGACCAAGATTGTTGAAGGCGAGGGTGGGTGCGGATTTAGAGACGTCGTCGCAGAGATCCGGATATCTTAGACATTGACCCTAACACACCCAGTTCCTGCTCTTGCAACAAGGCCAGCGTTGTGGGTCGTCCCAAATCCGTAAGAATCTTCACACCTTCTGGTCTTCAGACTCCGTTCCTTGGATGCATAACACTGGTCTCTGCAGAACTCATCGCAATAGAGATTCGCACTTGAGGAGCATATCTAGCTTCTTCTTCTTCTTCGGACAGCGAGCAAATTCCAGGACCTCTGAAACTTGCAAATCTCTCATCCCTTTCGGTTTCCTTCGTGTACTGTTCCGCAATAACGCCATAGCCAAGTGCTCACCGCGCTGACTCCGTGCCAGGTGCAGCAGCACTACTCGAGCTTCTACAATGAACCTCGGCTCCGCAGCAGCAGAAACCGTTGCAACACCACGAACGTAAGCAGTTGTTTGCAGAAACATGCAGATCACGGTAGACAAAACCAAAACCATGGAGCTGGGATTTTCGTCAATTGCAGCAGAAGCGGTAGGGAACATGCGACAGAGAATCTGTGTTCCACCCAGCACTTCAGAGGAAGAGCTCAACTCTGCATTGCTACGAGCTGCAAGCAAGGGACGCGATCGGCTTCTGAATGTGCTCATCGATGCAGGAGCAACGAACCTAGTGGGCGCCATGACTTGTGCAGGCTGGTCTGGTCACATACACGTAGTGGATGCGCTTGTGAAGCGGGCGGAGTCCGTTGCATTCGGCGCTGCTTTTGTGGGTGCACTCGTCGGTCTCCGCAAAGAGATGCTGGATCACGTAGTTCAAATCGCGGATGCAGAAGGTCTGGACAGATGCTTGCTAATGGGAGCTGCTCGCATTTGGAGCTGCACAAGCGAAGAGGAAGTGAACTTTCTTCTCTACGCCCTAGAAAGCGTTGCAACAGCCGGCGCTCGCAACTTCCAGCGAGCGTTGCAAATCAGTTGTTGCGATGCGGTCATGGAGTACTGGAACGGGAGCTTGTTCGATTCCAAAGCCAAGGTGTTGCAACGGTTGATCATGCTGGGCTCTAGCCGCATGACGGCAGAGTACTTCGGTCGCATCCTCTTGACCATCTGCGTGACTTTCTTGTGCAAATTGCTGAGGAACTGCAGCCGCGGATCTCTTTCTTCTCTATCTTCCAATCCTACTTCTTCTTCTTCTTGTTCTTCTTCTACTACTACAGATCTTCTTCAGTGGAGCAGCAGCAGCAGCTCACAGAATCAGCAGCAACCATCTTCTGACCTCCGTTTAATTCTCCCCTCTCTGAGAAAGTCACAACCCTCGTTTCCTGAAGAGATTGTGCAAGATATGCTCAAGGTCTTGTCTGTGGTGTGCAAAAGTGGAGCAGCGGAGCTCATCAGCCCACGGTTGATGAGTCTCGCGACTTCCAGCAGCGATGATATCGAGTCCTTGCTTCAAGTCTCGCCTTGCCATCATCATCATCACCAACAACAACAAGACTGCAGTAAGAAGAAGAGGCAGGCAGGAGGAAGCAGCAGCTATAGTGGTAGTGGTGGTGCCGGCATTTGCGCTTCCTGCAGTTGTCAGTGGCCTTTGAAGCTGATGAAGTACTTGCTTGTAGAATGCGGGATTCGACATCTGAGTCCGACTGTGATTGTGCTTTCCGTTTTCCAAGCAGCGCGCTTGAATGTGTTGCTTCCCGTGGTGCAATGCTTTCTGGAACATGGAGATTGTGTGCATGCATCTTCTGCGTACTTGGACATGGCGGTGACGTTTGGGCAAACGGCAGCGATACGGTACCTTCTGGGAGTCACGCCGAGGGTGCTCACAAAGGCGGAGATCACCCAAGTCGTGAGAGATGCGGCTTCCAATACACGGGGTCCGCCTCGAGGTCCGGAAGGAGTACTGTTTGTCTTGCATTCCAACTTCCTCGATGATGTTGAAGCGACTCTCGCGGAAGCGACGGCGTTGGCCGAGTTGCCAGAAACGGATTGTGCCGTGAAGAAGCGGCTCAAGGAAGAATGGTCACAGCAAGCTTTTGAAGCTGGGATGCGAGCAGGGCAGCTTCATCTCTTGAACTGGGTGCTTGTCAAAGAGCGTGGTCGCTCTTGTCTTCGTGTGGGAGAATTGCCTCTTGAAATTCAGTTAGCCATCGTTTATCTCCCTCTGTATAAGAGCTGCTGCCGAGCTCCTGGTTGCTTGCTGTCGCAACGACAGCGCGGAGAGCTGGTAGCTGCTGTGAGTCAGTTGCAGCAGCATGGCAGAGGAAACAAGCCTTCTGCTGTTGTTAGTGAAGCAAGCCTGCTGGGTGCAGATAAACTCACATTGTTGAGGTTTCTTGAGGATCGCTTGCCAGATTGGTGCAGAGACGCTGATCATGTTCGATCCAAGAATGATGCAGAGTCTCTTGGCAATCTATTCCACAAAGTGTGAAGAACCCTGGGTCTGGCTTGCAACTGGAATTCCATGAATTCCTGATCGTCAGTATGTGCAGCTGCTGCAAAAGAGAAAGAGTCGAGTGTGCACTCATGAAATTTCCAGGCACACAGAACTTAAGAATTGGAAACTGCTGCAGGTTAGGTTTCACAATGACATTCCTCCAAGCTTGACCACTGCAACCCACCCTCAACCCCAATCAGATATGTAAATTGATTTATTGAGTTGGGTGTTGGTAATATGGTGCAAGAGTGGATGGTGATGTATCTCACCTCCAACCTGAGAAGCTCCTCACCTGCAAAATAGGTTTTTCAGTGTATAAACAACTACTGTCTTTCTTGGTGACTGCAGATTGTGGTGCTAGTTATTGACAGTCAATCTCAGTCCCTGTCTTCAATCATTGTCATCTTATTAGTGGCAGTTCTGCATGTGCAACATGATCCAATACATCCCTAAGGCTGAAAGAGCAGTCAGAGATTGCAGATCTGAGCCTTGTGAGAAAGGCTGGTACTGGCTTATACTGCTTGCATCCATGTCTTTGGCAATAGAGAATGTTCAAGATCCATACTTCTGTACAATAGCTGAAGGAATGACAGCAAACCAGAGGAGAAGTGGAAAATATGTGGACAAGCTTGGAATTTGGTGTGACGGATGACCCATGTTCCATTGAAGCTCAGTTTTGCAGCAATGGGTTAGGCTTGAGGTTTATGCTGCTCCTCCACCATCCCAGTTTGTCTAGAATTAGCATGATCGTCACTGGGTTGGCAAGTGGACCTTTCATTATGTAGTGATCAACTGTACTGTGATCCTTGGAATTATTCCCTTGCATTTTAAGTCCTTGAACTAGTTGAAGCAGCTGTCTGCAAGTTTTTCGGATGTATGACAGTGTATGTCCTGTACTTCCCTCAACAATCTGGAACTGAAAAAGGTGAATGAACTAATGTATCAGCCTGAGCTCTTGCTGCAATTCAAGTTTTGACAATCATTGGCGTGAGGCTTCTACAGTACTTCAGTGCTTGTGGTTTGCAGGCTTGCCCAAAATATTTTTCCTGTCTGTTGGTTCAAGTACTCTTTCCAGCTCCTGGAAATGATCAAATGCAAGGTGTGAAAAGTGGTGATGATCTGCAGTCAGATCAACTGGATGGTCCACATTCCTGTCTTGGTCTTGTTCCATTTAAGTTGGGATGGGATTTTGGAAAAATGATGGCTTTGTGCTTTAGGTTTTTCAAGGTGGAGTTGGTCTGAAAAACTCCACCTGACAATTTCAATGTGTAACTGTAATGACAGAGGTTTTATCTACTATAACTTTATTGCAAAATCTAGATATGTGATGGAAGAAGTTTTGTTTTCTATATCACTCCATTGCAGAATCCAGATGTGCTGAAGTCACTGAAGAAAACCATTGAGATTGTATGCTGTAATGTCAGCAGGAACTATGGCAAATTCCTGAGCTGTTGTAATACAAATAAGAAAACATCATTGAATTAGGTTGCTTTCTTGTTGCTGGCTTCAGAGTTCAGTTTTTAAAAATGCTCATGTCTCTTGTGGAATGTATGCAGTTGCTTATGTTTGAGGAGATGGCTTGCACAGTGGAACATGCAAGTTATGTTTATAAAAGTGGGTGTGATTGTTTTATCCTGTCTCTCACCACATTTTTGAAGTGGTATTGTTTGGCACACATATATCTGTCTTGTTCTCTCTCTCTCTCTCTCTGTCTTGCCATGCAAATTGTTTGATTCTCAGGGTTGTCAATGTTTTGTCACTTGCTGTTAGAACTTTTGAGGAAGAAGGTTTTTTTGCATTATGTTCCACTCATCGTTTGTCAAGACAAATTCAAGACAAAACTGAAATTTTCTCTTTAGTGCACACAAACATTGTGGAGTCAGGTATGACAGTAAAGGTCTTGGTATGAATCTGTGTGGAACAGGAATGTTTGACAGTTTGCTTGATGCTATATATTAACTATTTGCAGTGTTCATTTTGTGCAAATAGGGGATGCAAATAGTCAACAGAAAATTGAAAGCTCAAGCAATGCCACCACTGAGAAGAACTCACTAGTTTCAGGTGGTAAACAGTGAGTGATCAGTCAACCTTGCACACTGTTGAACTGGTTTATCAGTCCCTGATCAGTAAGTACCTGGTACTCTTTCTTGTGTGAATTTTGCCAAGATAGTATGTGATCTTATTGAATTGGGTTTTACAGTTTACCTACTTGATGAATTGCTTGTCTTCAATGACTTCCTTCGTTTTGGAGTTGTGTAGTGAACACAGTCTCTTCCCCAAATCCTGAGTAAAAAAAGAAGTTTACAGCCTAATGCTTCATGTTGTATGTTTGGTAAGGTCACAGTTGCTAAACTCCACAATCTAAATCTTATAGTAGAACTAAGACTGCAAGTTGACATCAAACCAAGATGAACAGAGTGTCTCCATTTCTTTGCACTGGTATCTATAATTTCAAGTTTTCATGTTCTCATTCAATTGGGCCTTCATCTTCTCTGACTAGTAATACAGATTCTTGGTAGGCTGAAAGGGTTGGATTAGACATAAACAGTGCCAGCTTCCTGCAAAGCAAAGTTTTCAATGGGCTATTTGAATGTGCCATGTTTTTTTGATACCTGAAGAGCATGGTGATTTGTTCATCTTCTTTTCTTGTGAGTCTGGTAACTTTTTGAGTACTCATAAGGTTATGAACACACTCATTCTTGTCTTATTTTTGTTTTGATTTTGCTGGAACTGACATAATGGGTCTTGAAAGTCTAGTATAGAGTTCTACTCTTCAATTACACATGTGTCTTCTTTCTTGTTCTGACTTTTGTGATGTGTGTGTAGGGCATCATGTTGAACAATATTTGTGCATCAATTATGCTCCCACATTTGGCGTAAATGTCAGGATGGGCATTATTGTCAAGAAGTCTTTTGATATCCTCCCCCTAGTAAAGGAAAGGGGTTTAATTTTCTACTTCACAGGTAATCATGGCTCTTTCAATGTCCAAGTCTGCCCTAGTCAACTAATATCATTGTGCATCAAGTCTTCAAATGGAAGTGAACAGATGCATAGAGCTCCATTAGCATAGCACTCCATTGCCTTATCAGATGTCCCACAGCATATTTTGCTCACAATTTGCTAAAAGATTTTGGGAAGCTGAGGAATGCAGTGATAGCAGCACATTGCTCTTAAATGAGATGACGACAATCATCCTTCAAACAATTCTTTCAAATTAGAAAGGAAAATAACATTGTTGGGGAATCTTTTGCAACAAAGTAGCCAAAATACTCTTTCTTATGCATCAAGTTGTGAAATCATGTTCCTTGGAATTTTTAGGAGAGCTGTTTGTTGTTATGTCCAAATTTTCAGATGAGAAGATTGAAGATTTTATACTTTATGTTGCAGGATTGAATTCTAACCACTTAGAAAATGATCATCCATTTTGTCAGTCAATGATGAAACATGAACCAATTCATATATGTCTAATGGCATGGTCTACATGGAAGTTTCATGCTTGGTCATGTTGGAAAATGAGGTGGCATCAAACAGTGTTTTTGGCCAAATGAGTTACACGGAAAATATCATTGCTAGGTTTGTTGAATGAACTAGGGTTTGGCCTTATGATCTAGCAGTGTCCATATTTAATGGGGTTATATGAAAAGGAGTGTAAATCTGCAATCAATCAAGGAATCCTTCTCAATAATCAATTCTTGCAAATTTTTAGTCATGTAGGCCAAATAAGTTGTACTATATGTGTGTAACACAAAGAAATCCTTTGTTGTTGGAAGGACTTCAATTGTGTATCAAAAAAGGTGTTAGGGTTGAAAATGTTTGTGGTGTTACACTTCTTGCAGACCTTTTGCTACTATTATTGAACCTTAGGCAACACTTCTAATTGCAAACAATACACACCCACTAGATTGAACTATGATGTCCCACTCAACCTTCAAACAAACCCCATTTTCACAACACACATCTTGTAACTTAGTACGTGGTTGGGGGTCCCAATCTAATTAAGTTAGGTTTAGTCTAGATTCATGTTAGTTTTCTTTCAAACCAATTGATTTTTCTTTTGCCATGTGGTTTGGAAAAGATATTTGTAACTGTATTTGGTAAATATATCATAACTTTTAACCTTGGGTTCATGATGAAAGTTGGGGCCACAAGAACGGATATAGGTTGAAAAAATGTCACAAGTTTCAAGCGCATTCCAACAAATGTGTGAAAGTGCAAAAAAGTGAATCCCCAACATTTCTAAATGACAATCCTTTGAGTTGGAGTTTCAAAGTGTTTTGAATCTTTGAAACAAAAATACAAATGAAAAATATTGTTCAAATTAATGTTTTATATCATTGAAAAGTTTTAAAATGTAAATATTGAAAGTGGGCTTGCATTTTCCATTTGGAGATTTGAAGTTGAAGTTATTGTCAAAAGCAAAATTGAAAATAAAATTGACAATTTGATTCATAACCATTAAAACCAAGGGAAAACATATCAAATGAACTTTGATTGAATCATGTAATATGATGTTGGAAATATCTTTTCGAAGGTTCCTAATTTGCCCTTGGAAACTTTTCAATCAAAATTTGTATGTGTGAGTTATGAATTCACAAAATAATGAGACTCATAACCTAACAATTTTTGTATTTGAGACTTTAATCATTTGGATGTGGCCCCTACCACTAATCACAAAATATATAATTGGAAAGTGATGTTTCCTCCCAAGGGCCCTATGAATCAGCCTTTCATTTATTATAAAAACAATTTTACTTAATACCAATTAATTTTAATAATGTAACCTCCTTCTAGCAAGACACAAATTTGTGTTTGTAAAATGGGAATTGATCACACAAGTGATTGATTTGTTTCATTTCTTGCCTTTGATTTTAATATTCAAATTATTTTGGACCTAACATTTTGGTGTTTGCTACCCCTTTTGGTTAAGTACCCAAATGTTCTTTTGTCAAGGATGTTAATTAAAAGGTTTCATTTCCTTAGTTCCTTTGACCTAAGGGCATAAACACACTACACGTGACCCAAAATTGTTGTTAGAATTATTTTTTTTTACAATTAATATTTTTTTGTAATGTGTGGACATCACATCTTGGATTACTTTTGTTTGTTTAAAATATATTTGACTAGTTTTAAATGTAAGCTAGTCAATTTTAAATATTAAAAAAATTATAGAACATGAGCATATGGAATATATTTTTAACAAAATAATATGTGTCACATGATATGAAAAATACATATATATTTCAAAATTAAGGTTTTGGGTGGAATTTTTTTGATAATTTTTTTTTGTGATGAATGATTAATATACATTAATTGAATCTAAGGGCATTTATAAATTCAAAAATTTTGGTTGAGAATCCTTTCAAAAAATGTGTTTTGTTTTAACACTAGTAGAATAATACCAATGTAATAATTAGAAAAAAAAAGAAAAAACCACTACCATATGAAAGAGGAGGAAATTTTATAAATGGGCATTGCATTATTTATTCAATTTTCTTTTGTCTAGTTATGTTTCATAAATCACAAACATGAAACATTATGGTCATTGAAAAATTTATGTTAGGTATCATGAATACATTGATTTTATCCAATCCTCTTTATTTAGTTGTTGGATCAAAATGAACTTTAATTCAAAATAAACTTTGGGTTTCAAAATGTTATCCTACACATTCTAAAGTTGTTGCTTGTGACTAAGATTGCCAAATGATGTCATCAAGATTTTTGTTTACTATGTACTATGATGTATTTGTTAATTATACATCACTTTTTTTGGACAAAAGTGAGTCACCCATAGTGTGTTTTCACCTTAAACTTTCATTTTTTTCTAATGTTTCCTTGTAAATAATAGGTCTTTTGCACCCAACTTCATTTGGACCCTTTGGTTTATAATTTCCCTACCAAGGTTTATCGCAATAATCCTACCCCTAATATTTTACACAACATTAAGTTTCACAAGACTTGAATGATTTGTGCCATTACAATCAATGATGTGGGATTGGAAATGCATATATAATAAATGGGATTTATAACTTATTTTGAATTCTTGGCTAGTAATTAAATTTACTCAAATTTTGCCCCTAAATTATTGTTGTTGAAATATTACTTCCTTATTTCATCATTCAACCCTATCATAGGTCTTCCATCTAGTCCTTATCATGAGGTTTTTTGTTGTTAAACCTTTGCATTAACTTCTATTTCTTGATTTTCTTAGGTTGTCAAAGTTTTTTGAATCAAGTCAATTCCCTTTACAATATATTGTGTTCTCAATAGGTAATTTGCAATATTAAATCCAAGGTGAAACAACATTCCTTGTGATGATGGGGCCAAATAATATTCTTCAACATATTGGTGTTCACACTTGAATTAAATAAATTGTTTTTAACGTTTGGTTCTTATTTAGATTTTCCAACTGAACCTTCCAAAGATTTTTCCAATTTCACTTCACATCCAACTCCCTTGATTGACTTTTGAAATTCTTGTTGTTTTACAATAAACAAAAAGAAAAAAACAAAGAGAACACACAAAAAAACTAAAAAACTAGAGCTTGAGGCTAAATGATAAGCAACAAAATAAATATGAAAATTATTGAAAGACCTCCCCCCTCTTTCATTGCTTCACAAATGCACCTTTGAGCATAAACACATGCAAAATGAAAAAATGAAAAGAACATAGAAAGGTCAAAGGTTAGAACTTGAAGTGAGAACTTGAACTTACTACTTGAATTACTTTTTGACAATTCACACCTTCTCTTAAAAAAAAAACAAGATTGTGCACCTTAAACAAAATGTGAATGAAAATAGATGTGAAAAATGAAAACTTGAAGCCACATACTTTTTTTTAGTATGTTAATAGATGCATGCTCCATGTCCCCTGAAGCTTGATCTTCATCTCCAATAGTCTCCATTAGCCAATAAGTTGCATTCATGTAACATCATTGTACATTTTGACAACACATTGTGAATGTTGCAAAGGCAAAAAAGTGGCAACTACAAAAAGTGAAGGAGATTGGAAACAACAAAACATCAAACAACTATAAGCAAATACTAAAACTACAAAAAACACAACCTAACCTTAACCGTACTCAAGACTCTACCAAATATTCAAAGTGTATATGGTAGGGTTTTCGGTAAACACCATGTATTTTTCTTTCCCTTTGGATTAGTCTATTTACAAATATTTAACTCCATAAAAGTTTTGGTTATGAGCTGAAGGTAAGTAACAACTTTAAAAAATAATTGGGTAGGAAGCGAGTTTAGGTTTGGCTTGAATTAGTTGACGAAAATTGTTTGAAATGGAATTAAAAAAAAATCCCACCTCACATTTCTTGTCATCTTTCGTTTGAAAATTATTGTTTGTCAAAATTTTAATTTATCACATAGTTATGGCCATGACCCTAAAAAATCCCATTTGTGATATAATAATTATCAAACTCTTCACACAATTCACAGCCCTATTCCAATCATATGGAATTACAATATTTAACAAATAATGCAAATTTCATAAATATTACAAATCATTTCAATCATTTTTTGAATGTATTTGCATTTTTTAATATGTTGTAACATATATTCTTTTTGTGCAAATATACTTCAACAAAATGTCATATGAAACAAAAAATTATAGTTTTTTTATTGTTTGATTCCTTGTGTTTTGACCTACCATGAAATATGCAAAAAATTGTGAAAATCCTTTTTAACAATGACATAATTGAAGTTTAAATATGGTATCCCTGAATGCAATACAACATGACAACAATCTTAGCCTCCCCATAGTGTGCTTTCGCCCATATGTGCATATATTTGGTCTAATACCCAATTAATATTTAACAAAGATCCAAATACATGTCCAACATCGGTTCAAGCGAAGATGGCTTCTGCATGAGCATAAAACTTGAACTTAGAACTTTGAGCTTGTAACTTAATGTGATTTTAATCCACCTACATGGATGAATGTGTCCATAAATGAATGAATTCATATGGATGAATGTCATTTTTACATGGATGAATTTCATTTATGAGTTGGATTAAATAAATGAATGAATGAATGAAATTCATCCATGATTAGAAGATAAATAAATTAAAAATTATTAATATCCATCTTCATTTGTTGTTCATATATTAATATTCCAAACTTGAATGTCATTTAATAATGATGGATAATGTGATTATAGGGAAAAATATGATGATGGGACCAAAATAATTTTTAAAATTTTGTTTAAAAAATCATTTTTATCAACAATGTTAAACAACTAAAAAAATGTTGTCATAGGATTAATGTTAACCCCCCACCCCCCCA
>Ga0116229_10012259_pt1 | contig 12404 bp, 10 predicted proteins | sample S1TSphgellanicum_3_FD_87313 | JGI IMG/M metagenome (GOLD analysis project Ga0116229, IMG submission 87313) | Host-associated microbial communities from peat moss isolated from Minnesota, USA - S1T2_Fc - Sphagnum magellanicum MG | ecosystem: Host-associated > Plants > Peat moss > Unclassified...
GATCGCCGTCGCCGCGGGCGCCGGTGGCCATGCCGGCACCCTGTCGCCGTTCGCCCTGGTCGCCGAAATCCGCGCGTTCTTCGACGGCCCGCTCGCCCTCTCCGGTGCCATCGCGACCGGCTCCGGCATCCTCGCGGCGCAGGCCGCGGGCGCCGATGTCGCCTATATCGGCAGCGCCTTCATTGCCACCGCGGAGGCCAATGCCGTGGACGCCTACAAACAATCCATCGCGTCATCGACGGCGGCAGACATCGTCTACACCAACCTATTTACCGGCGTGCACGGCAATTATCTGCGGAGTTCGATCGTTGCCGCGGGCCTGGACCCCGAGGCGCTGCCGCAGAGCGATCCGACGCAGATGAATTTCGGCAGTGCCACCTCAAAGGCTTGGCGCGACATCTGGGGCGCCGGCCAGGGCGTCGGCAGTGTAGCCGCCGTGGTGCCGGCGGCGGCGCGCATAGCGCAATGGCGCGATGAATACGCCGCCGCCCGCGCGCGCTTGAAGCTTTAACCCACCGCGCCTCGTGCCTGGCGTCGTCGTTCACACGATGCCGACGAAATCGTCCACCAGCGGCCACGTTAGGTGAAAAAGAGCACCCAGCATGCTGAGCACAACCATCATGCGAACCGCGCCATTCAGCAGCTTGACCGTGGCGACGATCGTGAGGATCGGCACCATTGCGAGCAGGAATGTCTGCATCGCGCCGCTCATTCCAAAATGCGACAGCGGCTCGCGCATTCCGCTCGCGATGAGGTCCACGGCACTCGTGCCTGCCTCAAAATACGTTGAGATGACCAACCCAAACCAATGAAAAATGACCTGGAGCAAGCCCATTTCCGTACTCCTCTTATCGAAGCGCGACGCAATTCCTTAAAAGCGACCGCGCGTCCAAAGATGTAGCACGCCTCTTCATCAATTTTAAGTGATTTTTTGGTATAATGGGCGTTTTAGAGTAAAAAAACAGCTTTCGCTGAAAATTCGCGCTTTTCGTGCTTTTTTGGGCGGGTTTACACGAAGAGGTTGCTATAGGCTCTAAGGGGCGGGCTTTGCCTAATTTTCTGGACAAAATGCGCCAGGCGGGATGAGCGCCGGAATGACATACGCATGGTGCAGGGCATCCAACTGCGCCCACAACACATCGCATTTGAACCGCAGCGCGCCGAGCACCGCATGTTGCGCTTCCGGTGTGTTGGCGTGCGCTTTCACATAGGCAAGCGCCCAATCGCTATCCTGCCGGGCTTGCGTCAGGCGCGGCGTGAAATAGGCCAGCGTGTCCCGCGTAATCCAATCATAGTTGGCCAGCATGCCCGATACCCGTTCGGCAATAATCGCCGGCGAGAACAGTTCGGTGAGCGACGAGGCCACCGCCTCCACCAGGCTGCGGTCGCGCACAAACGCGACATAGGCGTCCACGGCGAAGCGCGTCGCCGGTAGAATGCCCGCGCCGGCGCGAACATTGTCCGGGTCGAGGCCCACCCCCTCCGCCAGCTTCATCCAGCGCCCCACGCCGCCGATGCTTTGCCCATCCCCATCGTGATCGACGATCCGACGGCGCCACTCGCGCCGTTCCTCCGCGCTGGGAAACCGCGCCATCAAGGTCGCGTCCTTCGCCGGAATCATCGCCTGATAATAGTAGCGGTTCAGCGCCCAGGCCTGCACCTGACCGCGATTGAGTTCGCCGCCGTGCAGCTTCTTATGGAATGGATGATGGATGTGATAGCGCTCGGCGCCGATGTCTCGCAGCGCAGCTTCCAGCGCGTCCGGCGTGAGCAGACGGTCGGTTTTCAAATTTTCCTCCCTGGCGTCACGCCCTTACGATCAATGCGCGCGAACCGCGCATTGATGTGGCCCATACGGAAGCTCCGGCGGGCAGCTTAGCCGTAGGGTGGGCTTCAGGCCCACAGGCGTTAAAATAGCTGCCGTAGCGTGGGTTTTAACACACGACACACGCCGCAGCGTGCGAGAGCTTGGGTTAGAATCCACGCTACGAAGGGTATCGAAACCTACTTTACCGCCTATGGGGCTTCAGCCCACCAATTCCCAACTGCCCAACCGCAATAAAATAAACGATTGACGCCACCAGGGCGCGTCCCGCGATTGCCAGCCTCGCGCGACGCCCCACCCTATTCTTTTTATACGTGCGCCAACCGCCGCTCGGTAACTTGCGTCCGCATCGCCTTCTGCAGCTTCTCGAACGCCCGCACTTCGATCTGCCGCACCCGCTCGCGCGAGATATTATACTGCTGCGACAGCTCCTCGAGCGTCGTCGGGTTATCCTTCAGGCGGCGCTCGATCAGAATATGCCGTTCGCGATCGTTCAGCCCCTTCAAGGCACCACCCAGCAACGCCTTCCGTCCGCTGAGTTCCTCTCGGTCGGCGAGTTCGGTCTCCTGGCTTTCACCCTCATCGACCAGCCAATCCTGCCATTCGCCTTCACTGTCGGCGCGCACCGGCGCGTTCAAGCTGTGGTCCGGCGCGGCAAGACGGCGGTTCATGCTCACCACATCCTGCTCGGGCACGCCAAGGGTGGTCGCAATCTTCGTCACTTGCTCGGGCTGCAAATCGCCGTCCTCGATCGCCTGCATCTGGCCCTTCAGCCGGCGCAGGTTGAAGAACAATTTTTTCTGCGCCGCCGTGGTCCCCATCTTCACAAGTGACCAGCTGTGCAGGATGTACTCTTGGATTGCCGCCCTGATCCACCACATGGCGTATGTCGCGAGTCGGAAACCGCGATCGGGATCGAAGCGCTTCACCGCCTGCATCATGCCGACGTTGCCTTCGCTGATCAGCTCGCCAACCGGCAGCCCATAGCCGCGGTAGCCCATCGCGATCTTGGCGACCAGGCGAAGGTGCGACGTGACAAGCTTGTGCGCCGCTTCAAGATCTTCCTTGTCGCGCCAACGCTTGGACAGCTCCAGCTCCTCCTCGGCGGAGAGCATGGGGAACTTACGGATCTCCTGCAGGTAGCGGGAGAGATTGCCCTCTGGGGCGACATTAATAACGGAGGCCATGAACGGCTCCTTTCGTACGGCACGCGCCGTTGAAGCCTACCCTTAAAGGCGTAGGCGGCGCGCGGTTCCGAACTGGTTAAGAACGGAGCGCGGGGAAATTAGGGATATCTGGTGTGCATCCCTCGTCGAGGCAATGCGGCACCGATCCCGTGTCGATGTTGCACGCCCGCGACACCAACGCTGCGTTCTTAGAGGACCAGGTTAGTCCGAGTCAACTTAACGCTGTGTAGGAATGTGTCCATGCGTCGGGGGCTGTCAAAACGCCATTCCACCAAGCGACACCCCGAAGCGCTGCGCCACCAGCGCATAAATGGCGTATAATCCTTTGCCCCAGGCCGGGACGGCCTTGGTCCCAGCACAAATGCTAGGCAACACCAAAGTCCCTATCGCCAGAGCGCGACCCGTATTCGGCGCGAGCAGCGGCCATAAACCAGCCACCATCGCAAACAGCGACAACGAAGCGAATTGCACAATCCGGCTGGTATCCACCGCCACCAGAACCAGCGGCAGCGACATCGCAACGCACGCCGCGTGCGACCGCATGCGTCCCGGCTGCGACAATCCGAGCGGCACCAAAACCCACAGCAGCTTGAACGCCGCCAGAATGCCCAGCACGCACCGCCACGGATAGGCCTCGTCAAGCTGCCAGGCCGACATCGGGTGAGCCGCGGCCGGCCGCGTCGCCGCGCTAAGATCGTGCATCAATCCCTCGCCTGCGCTGAGCGCATAGCCGGCCGCGTACACCGCATACAGAAATACGCCCACACCAAGCCAGGCCCGCCGATCCGCGCCCGCCGCCTCGATTGCCAGGAATGCCAGCGCAAAAAGCCCCGCCACCTCATGTCCGCCCATCATCACCGAAGCCGCCACGCATTTTTCGGCGGTGGTCAATTCGGCCCGCCAGCACAGCAACGCCACCAGAAAAGTGAGCACCTCCGTATAGCCCGGAATGATCAACAAATAGGCAAGAATGGACGCCGTCAGAACGGAAAATCGTTCCAGAACCGCCAATCCTTGCGCCGCCAGATAGCGCCAGGCAGCCAGGAACAAACCCGCAAAACACCCATACCAAAGCACCGCATACGGCATCGGCCAGGGCGGCAACGTCGCCGCAATCGCCGACAGCACCGGCCGCCTGTCCGGCGCCACAAGCAGGTCCGCGTGCCAGAAATCGTGGCTCATGGCAGCAAAAAGCGCCCCATGATTAACCACGCTGCCGGCGCCAACCAACAGCATGAACAGTATCAGTGCCGGCAACGCCGGCGCAGCCTGCGCTGCCGCCGCCCGTACACCACGCACCCGCGGCGCAAACAAACACGCCGCCGCGATCAGAACGGTTGGAATGCCGTGATGCCGCAGATTTACGGCCGCGCCCTGCCCCATCCATGTGCATGCAAATACCAACAGGGCGGCCAAGACGTACCAAGCCGGATTATCGCGTATCGACTGCATTCATTCCACCACGAAGGAAGGAAGCAGTCCTTTTTTGAAAAAAAGAACCAAAAAACTCATGATCTTAAGGGGGCGCGGGTCGAGATATGCCGTCATGAGTCCACGCCAAAAAGAAAAGAGTTTTTTGTTTCTTTTTTTCAAATCGACAACCGCTTGAAAACCCGTTCCGGAATAACACGAATAATACTCATGATGCCCCACCAGAACCAAGGCACGTAAATAACATCCCGCTTTTTCGCCGCCGAATCCAAACAAGCCCGCGCCACATCGCGCGGCTGCGCCACCAGGAACATGCCGGGAAGTCCAAATGTCATTGCGGTATCGACAAACCCCGGCTTCACCGTCATGACATGCACGCCGGACCGGCCCAGCCGGTTGCGCAATCCGGCCAGGTAGGTGTGCAGCGCCGACTTGCTTGCGCCATACACGTAATTCTTCAGCCGTCCCCGATCACCCGCGACCGAACCGAACCCAATGATGACGCCGCTATGCCGCGCTTCCAGCACCGTTGCTAAGCGATGCAAAATGGAAATGGCGCCGGTCGTGTTCGCATCGAGGCACGCTATCGCCAGCGTCGGATCGGCATCCATCGCCGCCTGTTCCGGCATGATGCCGAAGAGCAGCGCGACATTCAGCACGCCTTGCGTATCGGCCAATGTCGCCGCCAGCGCTGCGTGACCCGCATGATCGAGCGCGTCGAACGTCGCGGTGCGCGCGCTGACACTATAGGCCACACTGATATCGGCCGCGGTGCGGCGCAGATCGTCATCGTCGCGGCCGGCCAGGACCACATCCGCGCCGCGCGCCGCCGCCTCACGCGCAAACGCGCGCGCAATGGCGGACGACGCGCCGAGAATGAACCAGGTTTGCCCGCCGCTCATGGCGCGTCCTGCAATCCCAGCCGGCGCGCCATGTCGCTCTGGATATGCCGCCCCGGATCGACCGACTGCCGCACCGCCGCGAAACGCGGAAATTCGGCATACATGCGCCTGAATGTCGCAGCGTCCAGCAGCGCATCCTTGGCGAGATAAACGCGCCCGCCTGCATCCAGCGTGATCGCGCAGAGTTTCGCATACAGCGCCTCGAGACCCGCCCCGCGCGGGAAATCGAGCGCGAGCGTATATCCCGGCATCGGAAACGACAGAAATCCCGCGCGCCCCGCGCCCATGCGCTTGAGCACGGCCAAAAAGGATGCCTGGTGCGATGCTGAAATCAATTCCAGCAGGTCGCGCAGCGCGCGCGCGCCGGTCTCGAACGGCACCACGCATTGGAACTGCACAAAGCCGCGACGCCCGTAGATGCGGTTCCATTCGTGGATTGCATCGAGTGGATACAGGAATGTTCGCCACGGTACAGCACGGGTGCGTCCATCCGGCGGCACGCGCCGGAAATAGGCTTCGTTGAACACGGCGACGCTCAGCGGATTGAGGACAATCGACGGAAACTCCATCGGCACCCGGCGCGCGCGTTCCGGCGGCTGGACAAAACTGCCGGAGGCGGGCTCGGCGGTTTCCAGAATGCCCCGCCCAAGTGCGGCGCCGCGCGCGGCGGCATCGATCCAACCCACCGCATATGCGGCGCCGGCCGCGTCCTGCATGGCCGACAGGAAAGCGTCCAAATTCGCCGCCCTGCGTTCGCGCACGCGCACCTGGCCGCCCGGCACCCGCTTCATGCGAAACGCGATGCGCGTGATGAAACCCGTCAGACCCGCGCCGCCGACCGTGGCGGCAAACAGGTCGCCATCGGAAGGTGTAATGGTGCGGCACGCGGCGTCCGGCAGCAGCAAGTCCAGTGCGGTGACATGCTGGCCGAAGCTGCCGTCCAGTTCATGGTTCTTGCCGTGCACATCGTGCGCCACCGCGCCCCCGATGGTGGCAAAGCCGGTACCGGGGGTGACCGGCACCAGCCAGCCGCGCGGCAGAAAAACCTCCACCAGGCGGCGGAAATCCACCCCCGGTTCCACTTCCACGATGCCGGTTTGGGCATCGAAACCAATGATCCGATCCAAGCGGTTTGTGATCAGCACCGCACCGCCAGAATTGAGCGCACAATCGCCATACGAGCGTCCCGCGCCATACAGGCAGATGCCCATCTGTCCAGTTTCAGCCGAGAACCCCGCCACCGCCTCGGCAAACCGTTCCGGCCGCGCGGCCGCGCAATCCGCGTGCGTAAAGCGCCCCCACCCTTCGAGTTTCAGCGCAACCTTACGCACCGGCGGGGCGGGTCAGAACCCTACGGCCGAGGGCGATCGGCAGGGCGATCATGCCCAGCACGACCGCGAACCACAGTGTGGTCAGACGCACCACCGCCGTCGCCACCAACGCGGTCGCGAACGGCACGCCCTGGCTCACCAGCAGGCCCACCATGGTGGCTTCCGTGCTGCCCAATCCGCCGGGCAGCACGGAAATCGCGCCGACCATCATGCCGAACGCAAAGATGAAAGCGCCCGCCATGGGGCTGAGCGACACGTCCAACGCGCGAAGCAGCAACGAAAAGCTCAGCGCCTCGGCGCACCAGCCCGAGGTGCCGAGCAGCAATGCCATGCCGAACACCCGCGGGTCGGCCAATCGTTGCAAGGCCCGCACGGCACGCCGCGCGCGCACGAACATACGTGGCCAGCGCCGCAAGCGGCCGAACAGCAGATCGATGACGGACAGAAGCAGCGCCGGCCGCAAGGCGAGCGCCGCGATGCCGGCCACGATAACCACGGACATCGCCGCCATCCACGCGTAATGCGCGAACCAGCCCACGGTGATCGCCACCACGGCGGTGACGGCGAGGGCGTCGGAAAGCCGGTCGGCCACCAGCAGGGCGGCGGTACTTTCATAGCGCGTGCCATGCGACCGGTGCATCAGCCAAAGGCGCAACGCCTCGCCGACTTTTCCGGGTGTGGTGGTCATGGCGAAGCCGGCAATGTAATAGAGCGCATTGACGCCAGGTGGAACATTGAGGTTCAGGGCGCGGCTGAAGATCAGCCAGCGGAAGGCGCGCAACGCGTAATTCGTCGCACTCAGCGCCAACAGAATCGGCAGGATCGAAGGCGGAACGCTCGTCAAGGTATGCCAGGCGTTGCTGCCACCCCCCGTGAGCGCCGCCAGCCCAAGTCCCCCCCCAAATACCAGAATAGCAACGACTAAGTAGCGACGGGGGTCTGGGGGGGCGGCACGCCCCAACCGCCTTCCTTCCTGCATCAAAGTCACAACGCCCCCAGAACGAAAGCCGCCAGAGCCACCGCACCCACTCCCAGGCTAACCCGGTCACGCAAAGCGAACACCACCGGATCATCCGGCATCAGCCCGCGGTTCGACAGCATGAGCACGCGACTGACCCAGAACAACAGCATCGGGCAGATCGCCCACAATGCCGCCGGCCGATGATACAATGCGGTCACGTCAGGACTATTCAGGTACAGCGCCAAAACCAGCACCGCCATGATGCCGCTGCTGGCCGCCATGCTGCGCAGCATGTCGAGATCTTCCGGCAGGTAGCCCCGCCCGCTGATTTTCTCTGTCCTGCCCTCCCGCACGTGCTGGCCCAATTCGGTTTGCCGTTTCACCACCGCAAGGGAAAAGAACAGAAACATGCTGAACGCCAGCAGCCACGGCGAGAGCGGAATGCCGGTTGCCGCACTGCCGGCGAACACGCGCAACGTGTACAGACCCGCCAGCATCATCACGTCCCACACCGGCTTGCGTTTCAGCCCGAGCGAATAGCAAAGCGTACAGACATAATAGATCGCCAGCATGGCGAGGAAATTCCACGGCAGCAACAACCCGATTGCAACCGAAGCCAACAGGCACACGGCAATCAGCGGCGGTGCTTGGGTGATATCGAGCGCGCCACTGGCGAACGGGCGGCGGCGTTTGGTCGGGTGCCGGCGATCGTGCGGCAGGTCCAGCAGGTCGTTCAGCAGATACACGCTGCTCGCGCATAAACTGAACGCAACGAAGCCGGCCGCCGCCGCCGCCAGCGTGCGCGAATGAGTGTTGTGCGCGGCAAGCACAGGCACGAACACCAGAATGTTCTTCGCCCATTGGTGCACGCGCAGCGCGCGGCCCCATACATACAACCGGCCCGGCAACGATGGCCGTGTGCCCAGCACTTCCAGCCGCGTGCTCGCCGCCTGCGCCCGCAATTTCAAAGCCGCGCTCGGCGCCACGACATACGACGTCGCGGCTTCGCGCCACACCGGAACGTCCGCCGATGCGTCACCGGCGTAATCGAACGCGTGGGCGCCGAAATGCGCCACGAGAAACCGCGCCTTCGCGGAGCCCTTAAGGTTCACCGTCCCGTCGCTGGCGAACACGGCGCTAAAAAATCCCAAATGGGCCGCGATGGCCTCCGCCACCCCCGAATCAGCCGCGGTGCACAGATACACGGGGCGGCCCTCGGCCCGCGCCGCGTCGGCCAGCGCGAGCACATCCTGGTTGTAGACCAGCGAATCTGGTTCCACCGCCTGAACCTGTGTCAGCCGCCGCTTGAAGGTAGCGCGTCCAGAGGATACCAGAATCAGCAGGAGCATGAGCAGGGCAAACGGGTTGCGCGCCGCCAAGCGCAGCGCCGCTTCCGCCAGCGTGTCGGTGCGAACCAGCGTCCCGTCCAGGTCGAGCACAAGCGGAAGGTTGGACACGGGAACTCCGGCGGGGGGCGAGCCCCATTAGGCTTTTGTAGGATAGGAAGCAGTTCTTTTTTGAAAAAAAAGAAAATTATGTTGAGCTTGGCGGCACCTGAGAACAAAGAATGAGACATGAAACGAGCCTGGCTTCCCCTCCTAAAGCGCCGCTAGGCTCAATATAATCTCTTTGGTTCTTTTTTTCAAAAAAGAACTACTTTTTGCCTTCCTTACTCCGCCGCCAACACCTCCGGCGCCGGAATCGTCCACCGAACCCGCCCCACAGCATGACAATTCGGGCACGCCGGGTGCCACGTTCCCAGCGTCGACCCGCACGCCCCACAATGCCACACCGGGTCAGGCTCCGCGACAGCGGCACGTTTCAACGCCTCCCGCGCCTCCGCGCGATGTGTCTCGTCATCACCCCCGGCGTCGGCGATATCGGCCATCAGCAAATACAGCCGCCGCTGCTTCAGGCCGGCCCGCTCGGCCGCCATCGCCTCGCGCCGTGCGTCGTCCGGCAGTCCGGCGTCGAGCGATAGCCGCGCCAGCAGAAAATGCGAGTCCGCACTTTCCGCCGCATCCCGCACCAGCGCGTGGCCAGCCTTCAGCCGCGCCAACCTGTCGGCGGACGGCGCCAGCGCCAGCGCAGCCACGTCGGGGTGCGGCGACCGCGCCCACGTCTTGCGCAACACGTCCTGCGCCGACTTCTCCGAGCCAGACTCACGCAAACGCCGCGCATAAGCGAGCCCCGCCGCCGCCAGCCCCGGGTCGCGCTTGAACGCATCCTTGGCCAGCTTCAGCGCCCGCACCGGATCGCTCTCCGCCTCCGCCGCGGCCGCCGCCAGGGCCGCGTGCGGCGCCGCATCCCGGTTCAGCAGCAATGCTTCCTGCCAATCCCCGCTGCGCGCGGCGTAGTCCGACCGCTCGCTGCGCAGCCATCCGGCACCCGGCCGAACCTTCTCCGCCTGCCGCGCCAAATCGCTGGCGCGGACCCAATCTTCACGCGCCACCGCCTGGCTGAGCAGCCCGCGCAAGCCCAGGAACGCCCCGTCGCGATGCGTCGACAATTTCTCGAACGCCTCCGTCGCATAGGCCTGGTCGCCCGCCATAGTGCCGGCGGAAGCGGCTAAGAACAGCGTTTGCGGCGTGTCACCCAAAAATTGACGGGCGCGCTGCACCTGCTGCTTGGCGGTCTGCCCTTCGCGCGCGGCGAGTGCCACCAGCGTCTGCGTTACCGCCTGCTCACCCTTGCGGCGGGCCCCCCGAACGCTGATGCCGCGCGCCACATGGCGCAACCCAAACAGCGCATCGAGGATGCGATAAACGCCATAGATCAGCGCTGCGAACAGCAGCACCGACACCACTGCCACCGACAGCGGCGCCTGGACGGTGTAGCTGCCGGCCTGCAATGTAACAGCCCCGACAAGATGCTGGATCCACCAGGCGCCGGCGAGCACCAGCGCCGTCACCAGCAAAAGTGCGACAACGTGCCGCATCAGGCGTGTGCCGCCATGTCCGCCAGCGCCGCGCGCGCCGCCACCAGGGCGCTCGCCTGATCCACCCACTCCTTCATCGCCGCCGCGGCCGGCCCGTTGAGCTGCCGCAATACCGTTACCGCCCCCGCCAGATCGCCGTCCTGAACCTTTGCGCGCGCATCGGCCAGAATGCCCGAGGCCGGATCGCCCACCAGTACATTGCCGCCTTGGCGCACGGTTACCGCCGACTGCAGGCGTGTCAGCGCCCGTTGCCAGAAACTACGGCCGGAAAGGTCGGGCTGGCTCACTCTTTGCGCGTGATCGGCCAAGGCCGGGAATTCCTCGCGCAAACCGGCCTCGGTCGGCGGCGCCGCCGTGGCAAATCGTGCCAATTCCGGCGGCGCATCCGGAATGGCGCCAAGCGGCCGGCCAGCTTGCAAATCCACCAGCGCCGATTCGACGCGCGCCAGCCGTTGCGTTTCCGCCGCCGTACCCTTCGCCCGCCCGACCCCCTGCTCCAGCCCGGCGATCCGCGGCGTAAGCTGGTCCAGCCGCTGCGAAAGCTGGCTCAATGTCGCCTTTTGGGCATCGAACGCCTGTTTCTGCGCATCGAAAGCCTGCGACACGCGCTGATCCAGGTCAGCCAGCGCCTGCGGTGCCACTGCATTGTCAGGCGCCGGTGCTGGTGCAGGTGGCGCCACGGCCTCCGGACGATTGGCCAGTGCGTCAACCTTCGCGGTCAGATCATCCACCCGCTTCGGCAGATCACCCAAATCAGCCGGCCCTGACGGCGCGGCGGCAGGTGCCGGAGCGGCCGGCGGCGGCGCTTGCTCCAGCTTTTCCACCCGCGTGCTCAATGCCTGAACTTGCTGCGCCAGCGACCCCGACTGATCCGACGCCGTCTGCGCCAGCCGCACCGCGTTGTTGATCTGCCGCGCCGCGTCAGGATTCGGATTGGTCCAGGCATAATAGCCAGCCCCCCCAAGCGCCGCGAAAAGGACAAAGCTCAGGAAGACTGCGCCGCCACTGCCACCGCGCCGTTCAATCACCACAGGTCGAGGCGGCGGTGGGGGCGCCGGCGGCGGCGTCACCCCGTCCTCGTCCAGCGGCGCGTGGTCGAATATACGCGCAGCGGGCGCGTCCGCCGGGGGCACAACCGGCTCGGGTTCATCAGCTTCATTCATAGCAGAGCCAGGACACTGTCCAGATTAGGGGCATGGGCCAGGCGAACCTCGCGCCATTGCAATGGTTCTAGCGCGTCCGACGCGTTCTTTCCAATCGCCAGGGCGAGCACCTGCGCCAGGCGCGGCGCCAGCGTCTCCGGTAAGGTACGCACAAACGCCGCAGCCGTCTCGGCGGAGAGAAACAGGGCTGCGTGCAGCGCATCGCCCTGCAAGGCCACCTTGGCCTCGGTTGGAAACCGGCGCACCGGTTCGGCCGCATAGGTCACGCGCCGCGCCACTGAAAATCCCAATTCCCGCAAAGCCGCCGCGACGGCAAATCCCTGGCGCGCGCCGCACGCCAGCAGCAGCGTACCGCGGTCCGGCCGCGCCACCCGCCCGGCAAGCGCCACGAGCGCCGCCGCATCCCGCCCCGCACTCTGCACGTCTGTAAAACCCATCGCTCGTGCCTTTGCCGCCGTAACCTCGCCCACGGCGAGCAGCGGAGCATCGATAAGCTTCAGTCCCGCCAAAGCGTTGCCGCTGGTGACCAGGATCGCCTGCAAATTTTCCGGCAGCCCCGGCGCGAAATGCCGCACCGCGATGAACGGCGCCGATATTGGCGTAAACCCGCGCGCCGCTACGAGCTCCGCCGTACGCCCCGCATCCTCACGCGGCCGCGTGATTAGA
>Ga0116229_10012261_pt1 | contig 12402 bp, 8 predicted proteins | sample S1TSphgellanicum_3_FD_87313 | JGI IMG/M metagenome (GOLD analysis project Ga0116229, IMG submission 87313) | Host-associated microbial communities from peat moss isolated from Minnesota, USA - S1T2_Fc - Sphagnum magellanicum MG | ecosystem: Host-associated > Plants > Peat moss > Unclassified...
AACAGAATTCATCCTATTCACATTCTACTGACATTGATTTTGTCCACTGGCCCAAATTCTTCGTTCCACCAATCACGAACCGTTTTCGAGGGCCCAAGAATGCTGTACCTATTCACACACGTTTACTTTCCATGCCTTCTTCCCATAGGTGCGTACGGTGAGTACGGAGCTAATGGGATTACGCCAGAGAGGTAATGAAAGCGAAATGACATCAGAGAAAAAGAGGCTGTGTACAGAAAGAAAGAAAAACTGTGAAAAAGAAGAAGAAAGAGGGTACCAAAGAAAAAGGGGCCAGGAATCGAAAAAAGTAAGAGATAAGTAAAAGACAGACGGACGGACGGACGGACGTAGTGAATTAATATTGGTTTTCTAGAATATTTCTGGCTCTGGAAAATGTCAGTGCAGAATCAAGCACCAAAAGACCATTCTGGCTGGCACACCGTTAATAATTCTATGCTGGTTCCGGAAATTCTAGTGCGGAATCAAGCACCAAAAGACCATTCTGCCTGGCCACAACCGGTACATGATTCTATTGCTGCTGGTTCAGGAAAATATCGGTACGGAATCAAACACAAGACATTCTGGCCGGGCGCACTCTTAATGATTCTATGCTGGTTCTGGAAATGGTAATGCGGAATCAAGCACCAAAAGACGATTCCGGCTAGCCACAACTGGTACCTGATTCTATTGCTGCTGGTTCTGGAAATGATCCGTACGGAAAAAACAAGTTACACAATACATTCCTGGCTTGGCAGAATGATTCTATGCTGGTTCCGGAAATGTGATTGCGGAATTAAGCACCAAATGACAATTCTGGCGGGCACACTAGTACATGATTCTACACTGGTTCTGGAAATTATCCGTGTGGAATCAAAAGCACAAGACATTCTGGCTGGGACAACTGGTACTGCACACACGTGATTTCTGCTGGTTCCAGAACTGACAGTGTGGAATGAAGCTTTTACAAGACATTCTGGCTTGCACGCTTCTGTGTCCACAGGGTTCTTATAATAAGGGTGTGGCGGAAGAAGCCAAAATTGTTGGGCAAACTGCTCACCAGATCTCTCTTCTGAATTTTTTTGCAGCGGATTCATTCATGGCCTGAATTTGAAGACAGATTTTCTAGCACCAGATTCATTCATGGTCTGAATTTGAAGAATTTCTTTTGGTAGCAAACAGATTCATTCAGGGTCTGAATTTTGAAGAAGTGTTTTTGTAGCAGGCAGATGCAATTCATGGTCTGAATTTGAAGCTTCATTTGTAGCAGGAAGATTGGTGTCTGTGATTTGAAGATTTTCTCCTATTGAAGCTCCTGCAGCTGAATCCATTCTCCACAACACCCCAAAAAAAAAAAAATTGTTCTGAAAGAGAGATTGATTTTGTTTGTTTGTTTGTTTTGTGTGGAGTTTGGTAGATTTGTGTTCCTCGGAAGCTGTGGAATTTGGGTCGTGATCAGTCTTGACGTTGTTGCAGCAGGAGGAGGAGGCCGGAAGAATAAGGGGAGAGATTTGAGGAGGACGAAGAGGAAGACGAAGAAGAAGAAGCTCATCATCATGGCCTCGTATCCGCCCGGTCAGCAGAACCCAGCTTGGGGTCGACGACCCACGCAGCCTTTTTCCATGACGCACCAACCTGCTGCTCCACTCAACCAGCTCCCGCCTCCCAACAGCGGTACCTGGACCACTGGCTTGTGCGGATGCTCTGACGACATTAATTCTTGTAAGACTTGAAGCTTGAGGTCGACAGCATGAGCCCTCTCTCTAGAATTGATCACGTAATTCTTCTTCTTCTTGTCGATGATGGATGGGTGTGGCTCTTTGCAGGCTGCTGTGCGACGTGGTGTCCATGCGTATTGATGGGACGCGTTGCTGAAATTGTTGATGAGGGCCGCACATGTAAGCTTGCACCCATGACCCATATGAGCTTCCCCGTCCATAGTGAATCCTCAGCTACTCTCCATTTACAGGGATCAGCAGACTTTCTCTAAACTTTCTTTGACTCCCAACTGCAAGTTTCCGAGATCAGCTTGTCAGAATTTTAGAGTTGGGGTCTGAGATCTGAGAGCTGCAACAAGCACCCAATGATTGATGAAAGAGCTGATGACGATCTTCTTGTGTGAGCTGTGCATGCAGCATGTTTGAGTGCAGGATGTCTGTTTTTCTGGCTGCTAGCACTGGCAGGCTCTTGCGTCATTTATAGCTATGGCTTCAGAACACGACTGCGGGAAAAGTATGGGCTACCACCAAAACCATGTGGTGATTTCTGCAGTGACTACTGGTGCATCTGGTGCTCTCTGGCCCAGGAGACCAGGGAGCTTCAAAATCGTGGCATCGACCCTGCTCTTGGTAACTCAACAAAAACAAAACCCCCTCCCAGCAGCTTTCCAGCTTCAATCTAATAGTCAATTATGTCCTCAAAAACCAAATTTGCTTCTGAATCCAACAGCTCGTGATCATACCAACATTCTAAAGCTAAAGCTGCTAATTCACTATAAACAAAAAAAAAAACCTTTTCAATTGGGTGAAACAACTCGATTTTTGCAACTTTCAAAATGATTATGTAGTCAAAATGGAAGTTGCTAAACCCAAGATGGAAGTTGCAAAACCCAAAATAAAAATCTTTACAAAAACCTAAGTTGCTCAACCCAACTTGAAAAGATCTTTTGTATTTATTTTTTTGGTATGGTTAGGAGGAGAGTATAAGTTGTTGATGAGGAGAACTCACCATGTGTGTTGTTGTTGTTGTTGTTGATGATGATGATGATGATGATAGGGTGGGAAGCAAACAGATCAACATATCTGAAACCTCCTCAAATTCCAAAGATGCAATATTGATTCTTCAAAATCAAATCACCAATTGCTCCAGATCAAGGGATAATCCCAACCCACATCATGTTTTTCATGATCTTAATTTGTACAGTTGCTCACACATATAACAGCTTCAGTTCAAGCCTTGGGGTGAGTACTCATGCATCTAGATCATGAATCCCATCCTGCATCTCTCATGATCAGCTTGAGAAATAATCATCACCCCCATTTCGGCAATTTTTTTTCTACAAGTGAAGAAGCTCAGTTAGAACTTAAAATTCTCCCTACATAATTCTTCCTCATTGTTGCTGCTGCTGCGTCTTCTTCGTCTTCTTCTTCTTCTTGTTCAATTTGTGTTTGTTATTTGAGTTCTTCATCATCTAGCTGGGTGTTCAGCTGACAAAGTTTTTTCGAGTTCAAATAATTTGCAAGTGATTACAGAATTAGTTTTCTACATGTGAAGCTCAATCAGAACTTCCTCCCTAGATTCTTCCTCATTGCTGCTGCTGCTACTTCTTCTTCTTCTTCTTCATCAATTTGTGGTTTTTTGTTTGTTTGTGTGAAACTGAGTTTGGACTTCTAATTATGTGAAGGAAATACAATGCTCTCTGAAAGCAGTGTGGTTTTTCGTTTTTTTCTGGAATTTCTTTTTGTGTAGCCTAAAGTGGTGATCATCGATAGGAAGATGTAGAAAAAAATGGCTAGCATCCCGAGGAAGATTTAGCCACTTTGTTTTACACTTTCCAAAAATTCATGTTAGATGGCATTGTTGCAATCAAAATCATGGTGATGGTGTTTTTCATGAGTTTGCTATAAAGCTATTATTTAAGTCAATGTTGTTGTGTGTGGTTTTGTTGGTAGAGTGTCATTTTAATCTAAAGATTACATTTTGATCCTACGAACTTCTTAGCAAAAGATTATTCAATGTTTAGTGAAAATCTCTTTGAGGAAAGAGAAAAAGGAAACACTCTCCCTTAGTTAGTAGTAGTGGTGAATCTAGTTTTCCTTTCGGGCAAAAGGGTAATCCAAAACTCAAGGACAAAACTAATCACATATCCAACTATTATGAAGAATGGGGTCATTAGGTTTGAGCTTGTATAAGAAAAACCAAAAGAATTACAATCAAGAAAAGAGAAAAACAAAGATAATCTAATAACATTATACATGAAGTGATCCTCACTTTGGGCCTCACTTTACCCACTCATCCTCACTTTTCAATTATCTATAAAGTCTCTTAACTAAAATAAGGATCACTTTTCAAAACTAAAAATGAACTCCCTCAAATGGTTTTTTTTTTAAAACCACAATCAAGAAATGTGCATAGAAATTGCTCTCAAAGCTTTGCCATATGAAATGCAAGCTTGCATGCCAAGAAGAAACAACATGCTCAAAATTTCAAGGACACAAAAGTAGTTATGAAAATTTGATGTTCCCCTTCTTAATCAAAGCTCTACCCAAAGTGACAAAATTTTCAAGAAACAAAATTAATTAATTAATTTAATTTAAAAAATAGTCAAGGACACACATACACATAAGTGCCTCTTGAATGACCTCCTATTTTTGCTCCACTAGCAAAAAAACATCCAAATGACACAAACCCAAAGCAATTTCTTTTTGGCAAACCTTTGATTTTGCTCTAGTAAAACTGACCTCCAAATTTTCTTCTCCTCCAAATTGCAAACCTCCAGCAACAAAACATGTCCAACAGACCTTTGAAATGGATATACCAAGAATCCAATTCATTTGGTGAAATTTTAAATACAAAAATAATTTTTAAATTTAAAAAAAAAACACACACACACACACATTTCAGGAATGATAACATAAAAAAAATTCAATGAATAGCCCAAAGATTAAGGAATTTAACATTAATTATCTACTACATATAGTTGCTACAAAAATGGTACTAAAATGATACAAATTCTGAAATAGAGACATTTAATTCTAATGCCTTAACTCTTTTCTTTCTTACCCATTTGAAAAATATTTGTATGCTTGCAATCCTAAGTATCCAGTTAACGGGGGGTTGGCTTGATGCGATTTCGAATTAAAAAATACGACCTTGATTCATTTGGAGATAATGCGCATGACATCAAATTGTTGTTTCAATATACCACAATTTATGCAAAACTTGCAATCCCCATTACATGCCCGACTGCTTTTATGACTTCCCAAAAATTAGTGGAACCGTAAGAGGATGGAACCAGCTTTGATGCAAATCATGCTTGTGAAGAGGATGAAAGTGCAATTTTTTTTGCTTATGATGCAAAATGGAAGTGTTCCAAGATGGTTATGGAGTGCAAACTTCTCTAACTAGATATCTCAGTGAACATGCATTTGGGTCATCAAGATTGCAGAGCTTGATATATGTCCATGTAAGATCTTGTTGATCAATCAACAGGACCTTATGAATTTGTAAGTGTCCTGTTTTTCTAAAAAAGGAAAATGCCATGAAGAAAATCCCAACATTTCGTTTCTTTCCATCGGTGAAAGGTCTACATTTTAGAGCCTTCATGGATTTTAGCAGCAGTACTGTGGCTGAGGGAATGGAAGGTGGCAAGCAGGGATTTTGGGTGAGTCTCTTTTGCCTCACATTTGAAGGAATTGCATCATCTGGACCTGTTGATCATCAAGGTTGATCATGTGTTCTGGTACCAATGGTGGATATGTCACTCTTGCTGTGAGTTATCAGAACTTGGTACACATGATGTGCAGGTGAGTTCACAATTCACTAGACTATTCATGCCCCCAAACTAACACTGGAACTCTGTTCTATCATAGGTTTTTTGAACTTGGAAATAGTCTAGTCTAAGTTGCTGAAATCCAATTGGGAAAAACAGAATAGTGTCCTTTCCTCATACCCAATGATTTGTAACTAGTTACCATTTCCTTGGCAGCTCTGTGAATCATTCGATTCGTTTCCTAATTCAGTGAGAAAAACTCACTTCTGTATGGCAAACACCAGACAGCAAATGGATCCATTTGGTGCAATGGCAGTTGTTTTTTTCAGGAAACTGTTCGTGGACAAAGCAAAATAAGACTTGGGGCAATAATGACACCAGTGCCTTAAAATCTTAGAGAACTTCACCTCCTACTTGGATTGTCAAGTTTCTAGCTAAAGATGGCAATTCCAAGTTTTGTCATATTTTTGGGGGGGGGGGGGGGGGGGGGGTGAGGTATATTGTCTCAAGGAATGTCTCTATATTCTCATCTTTGGTGTTACAAAATGAACTCATCTGCAACATTGCAGGAATCCAAGTCAAAAAGCTCAAAATAAAATCAAAACTTGACATCAAACCATACATCCTATTTTTCCTACGTGTTTATGATAGACACAATAGATACCATATGTCAGCTTATGTATGATTACAAAAAAAGGTTATTGGATTGATTTGTTGTGTTCTATGTGTGTATTCATCCTTTTGATGGCAGCTTTCAATTGGGCTTACAACACTTCCACGGTTGATGGATTTTGTGTTCTGCTTTGGACCCATTTATTAATCTGGGATGATTGACCTAACTCACAACCTTCACAACACATCTAAGTAAGTAATCAAAAATATTCTATCTGACAGTCGCTACCATAGAGTCAGAGATGTATTTCTGAGCTATTTTGTACTGGGCAGGTATGAGATTTCTTTTTTCATTTTCTTTCGGTGATTTTTCTAGGAAGAATTTTTAAGCATTCCCATTTTGTGCTTGGCATTTCCAAAGATTGAGAATCAAGTACCTTTTGTTTTCTATTTTCCACGCAGAGGCAAAAATGACCCCCCCAGATGACAACAACCCATTGCACAGAAATGCTCAACATTGATCAAGCAAACATGTGAGCACCCAACATGATTTCACTGAATCAACAGCAACTGGTTTGAAGTTGCAAAATGTTGGGATTGCATATTGTTGTTTTTGGAGTGGTACTCCTGAACATGGAGCAGACCATTGCTGCTCTACCAGGATTCTACATCAATCCTAGAAACTCATCTGAAAGACCTCAAAAAAAGTTTGCAAAAAATCTTTTGAAAAAAACTATATTCGGTTCCAATTTCCCTGTCTAGAAAATCGCCAAAAATTTTATTTTAAAATCGCCAACAAATTGCCAAAAATATTAATTTTTAAATTGCCAAAAGTATCACAGTTGCCTACTATAAGGAAAAGGTGCTGAAAGATTTTTCTATTTTCATATTTTGAATATCACCAAATTTGGCTAAAAAAATATGCTTATGGATGATCACCACTTGAGCAACATCACAAAGTTGAAAAAAAAGAAAAGATAATGAAGAGAAAGAAGGAAATTTATATAAAATAATTATATATTCTTAAAAAAAACTCAGAAGAAAACCCCATGCAATCCAAAAACAAACTGAAAATAATTTCCATCACCCACATAATTCCTCTGTTGCATATTTAGGTCAGATTGAATCAGTAATACACACCATTGAGTTCATCCACAACTGGGTGATGATGGGTTCCATCCATCTTAATGTAAAATATATATGATATTTATCATAGGTTAACAATAATGTAATACATGGCAAGTGAAATGTCCGAAACAACGTATTACATTAATGTCAAACTACAATACATATCATGTATATTTTATGAAATCACATAGTTTACCTAACACAATGTGTCATGAGCCAAAGCCTATTGTCAAAAGGAAACCATATTTTGGTGTAATGTTGGGTTCATATGGGAAGATATGTTAGACAAGTGACACAACAAGGGATGCTTGTGTCCTTGCTAAGGTCTCTTTTCATTAAGTTGTTCTTATCACAGATCTTGCCCTCAACAATAGCTTTTCATTACATTTGTTTCATCTAGTTGCATTCACAATCATCTCATAGCACTATAATCAAGCATTGACCAAATGCAAAAGCTATTAATCAACTAATGAATCATCACAAGTTAACATTTATAATCCTTTTTGCTAGGATCATATTTTCTCATTCTTAACATTCATTACCTACAAATTTTGCAACTTAGTTGCAACTCTTCAATGTATCAAGCATGTCCAAGCAACAAAAAAACAAGGCTACATTTTAGTGACTTTCCATTAAGTTGTTGCAATCAAAGCATATTGTGTGTGGTTCTGATCACAAAAGCCTAATAGAAAGAGACCTCTAATGTTTATTAATATGACAAGTTTGAATATTACACCCTTTGACTTAAGACATTTAAAATATTATTAAGCAATTGTCTTTTTGTGAAATTCCAATCAAATAAAAATTACAATATGTAGTTTCATTAGTTGTAACTTCTAACCAATTAGGCATAGAGGTCTAAACATTTACATTACATCAAAGTTCATAGCTTCTATAAGCACTAACGAGGAAGCATCGCTCCTCCAAAGGATTATGTGACCCATCACCAATTAGTGCATCATCCATTGGAAACATGTTAAGATTGAGTTTAAGTTGTTGATAATGTGACATCCTTGTAAGATGTTGATAATATGACACCTTTGTTGGCAAGTGATGTTAACTTAGTGTTAGCATTGTGATAGTTAGCATTCAAATCTAGTCAAAAGTCTAGGTTTTGAGATCTAAACTCAATGTTATGTAAAAAGATAAAAAATGATATTTTAATTGAATGTTAGATGACACAATCTTGATTATGGGCTCACATCATTTTTTTGTGGCAATTTTTTTTCCATTTGGTGAAAAAAATCTCAAAAAATAATATTATGTCTAATATTCCCCTTGATTCAAAAAAAATTTCAAAAAAAAAAATTAATCTAAAAAATCATCATGTTTCTACACTTTGTTCAAACAAGTAACCAAGATATAAAGGGATTTTAATCAATTTCTACTTTCATGGTTGATAAATAGTCAAATGTGACTAGATCTCCTTGTGGATGATCACCAATGTGGCAACATCATAAAATTGAAAAAATAATTAATTAATTAAAAAACCATTGTTGTGAGGTTTAACTCAATATTTATTACATTTAAAATTAACTATAATAATTTATATTATAATAATCAATATAGATTGTGGTAACTAACCATTGACATTCATCGTGACAATGTGAATCATTCATCATGATAAAGATAAATCACTTTATCTTATCCTAATTTATTTTAACACTAACCTAGGCTTAAATGAACACCAAAATTGTTAACAAACATTTTAAATCAACATGTTAACTTTAAAATAAACATTTTTTTTTATGATGTTATCTAAACGCTTAAGTTGTGTAACACTATAAGTTCTAACATCAAGTTTGAATGATGTTTGAAGACATAGGTAATGTAAGTGGCTATACTATGTATATGGAAAGTAGGTAATTAAGTCACTTGGTGGCTACTATCTAGGTAGATATTAAATACATGTGGATGGTTAATACATTGCTAATGACCATGGTGAACCATTATGGTACATGAACACACCAAGAAGGTGTTTTCTATCCATCTATCTATCTATCATCCATCATGTAATGGTATGTTGGTGGTGGGTGCAAGTCTACTCTCACCACTCTCCATGATCTATTTTCCTCAATCAAGCTCACCATCTAGAACATGCAAGATGCTAAAGTTGGGAAAAAGAAGTAATATAATAGAAGAGAGGGGACTTGGGTGCTAGCCAAAACAAACATGGAAAAAGAAGAGCATTTTTTTCATGAAATGATATGGTCAAAAAAAGGATATCAGATAGCATGGTAAGCATGAGAATTGGGTTAAAGTTTTTTTTGGGAAGTTTTGCAAATATGTTTGTTTGTTTGTTTCTAGTTGTTGTTTATTTATTTATTGGCCTTGCCTACCAAGGCAAGGATATTGTGTTTAAATTCATTATAGAGTATACTAGCTTAAGGGATTTTGGCCCCTAGGTAGCGATAGGTCTATTCTATATGAGGATTTTTGAACATGATATTTTGGGTTGTGTTGAAACTTGAGATTAGTTACAAAGTTATAACATCTTAAAGGATTTTTGGTTTTTTTTAAAGAATTATTTTGAAGATTGTATTTTTGCATGGTGAAATATTTGAGTTTTCATAATTCTTCTTTTGCCTTAAAATTTTAAATGGCAAGGCTAGAGTATGACACACCCTTTGTTTATTGGTTATGCCCATAGGGAAAAGACTACGCATTTGCGCATAATTTGGATTTGGGGATAAAATTTTTGCTTACTCATTGGCCAATGTGGAGATGACAAATGTTTATAGAATTAAAATTTTCACATGGATGTAATTTTCCATGTTTGGGTGGATGTAACCCTAAGTACATTACATTTTCAAGTAATTGAACATTGTAGGTTTTGAAATGTCCTACATTCAACCTTCCCTCCTCACTCACCTTTGGAACAACTCCTCCTCATTGCCTCGAAGGTTTGTTTAAAGGTTTAGGGTTTAGGATTTAGGGATCTCTTTGCTTTTATGTACATGTTAGGGGTATGGTGTTGTTTATTTGCTTATTTGTGTTTTTTCTTCATGTGGAATGTTTTTCAAGCTCTCACGATTATGTATTACAATACTAAAAGATTTTTTTGTGGGGTTTCACTATGGATTTTGTTACATTTGCAAGGTAGAACTTTCTTGAAGCATGTGAAAGTCTAGTGGTGGCTTGTGAATCCAACGACAATGTTAAAACACAAACCATAGTTGACAAAGCAATAGTTGCATGTGGTGTGTTTAGCAGTGTCCAGGGGCACCTTGCACATGATTAGGAATCTATTGAAAAAATATATGTCTTGGTTCAAGGAATGTAAGGAATGTAATGCCAAAGTGTTTGGCACTAACCATTTAAGCTTCAAGATTATTAGTAAGTTAGACTTTGTTACACCAAACTTGTGTAGTTAATTTGACCATCATACTATTGGTCTATTTTCTTTTGGGGGTGTAAGTGGATGTCATGTTCCTCTATTTCAATTTATTGTTGTGGAGACAGTTTTTGTCCAAAGGTTCTAAAAATGTTTTAGATCACTTGAGACTTAAAGAAGTGACAAAAGATATTCATGAGAACAATGAACCTAAAGATTAAACAAAAAAAAAACTTACCATTCTTTTTGGCATTCAAACAGGAACTACAGAACGATTTGCCAAGGTCAATTGTTCTTGTATTGAATTGTTTGATAATCTTGATCTATACATCTCATGAGAACTTTCTACATGCCTGGATAAAATTATTTTTCCATTGGAACTTGCCTGTCATATTGCTATGGAAAAAGAAGATCATAATGCCACCATGCACAAGGAATTATACATGTATGTATCTTTTACAAATACTTCAGAAAATCAACATATTTTTAGAGACAACTTTGATTTTGGCATGAGTTCAAGACACTTTCTCTCTTTATGAAAGTTGTGGAATATGAAATGAATTTGGATTCTCGTTGCATTCAATGATGCAATTTTTTGTAATGTTTGTTTTCAACTCGTAAGGTTTAAAGATGGCATAAAAACATGAATGTTCAGACATGATGTTTGCAATGATAATGTGTTTAGAAGGGGGGTTGTGTTTATCATTGGCCTAATCTTCTTTGCATCTTACTAAGAGGCTCTTGTTGAAAAAGGGAAGGTTAAATATGACAACAAATTGGTATTCAAGGTAGTGAATTTGGTATGTTGAGACTTTCCTACTAAACAATCACAAAGGTTGTCAGACACCCAAATAATGTAGAATTGATTCACAATGTCAGTTGTTTTACCTTATTTTCATTTTGCATGTCATCAAATATGTGGAAAGAGATTGATTGTAGAGCATGCGTATATCTTTGTGTTAGCCTTTAGGTTCAAGAAAGGTCCACATTGTCTTCAACATAAACTCTAGTAACATGATTGCACAATTCTACTATGAAGTAGCTAGAAAAAACCCCACAAATTATAATTTTAGATGGTTGGGTTGATCTACTAACCCACATAATCACCGGGTTGACTATTGATGGAACTTATGTGTAAATTGTGGGATTGAAATCATAGGTTTGCAAAGTGGTGATGAGTTAAAATCACTAGGAAACTATCTTAATGCCCAATGAGATAGTTTGAACTATCAAATGTTCTAAATGAATCAACACTTGGCAATGCATTGTGCAATGCAACATGCCAATCTAATGACAACATTTTGAGGGATGTGTTCATTGTGTAGATATGCTTAAGGCTCCCAAATTTGTCCCTTGGATTATATTGTTCCATTTGTATTATTGGTGGAATATGGATTTTAAAAAATTGTATTAATCAAAGTTCAAGCTTTAGACATTGGATTTCATTAACCCAATTATTGGTAGGAATAACATAAAGAAAATATGTCCTTTCATTACCACACCCCTCAACCTAGCTCTATTGGTAGAGCAAAGGACTAAAATGAGGACTAAATATTTTTTTGGTGCCAGTGTTTCAAGATGAATATGGCGTAGATGATCAACAATATGAAAATAAGACGAAGAAGGAGAAGATTGCCTTTTTCACCATTGCCACGTAAGAAATCGACATGCTTAAATGATTGACATGTGCAATTTCACCCACTTTTGCTATTTTACGTATGGCCTTTGAGAATTTGTTGGACACTCAAGTATGGGAAACTTGTTGATGTATGGAAAACTAATAAGGAAAGAAATTGATATGTTTCCTTACATGATGTTTGTTCTCAACTATGGAGATGGT
>Ga0116229_10012262_pt1 | contig 12402 bp, 7 predicted proteins | sample S1TSphgellanicum_3_FD_87313 | JGI IMG/M metagenome (GOLD analysis project Ga0116229, IMG submission 87313) | Host-associated microbial communities from peat moss isolated from Minnesota, USA - S1T2_Fc - Sphagnum magellanicum MG | ecosystem: Host-associated > Plants > Peat moss > Unclassified...
AGAGAGAGAGAGAGAGAGAGAGAGAGAGTAAAGGAATTACTGGATTGTGGGCATGTTGGAGGAGGTAAGGACTATGCTCCTGCGCGAGCTGGTTTGTGTATATTTGTGTGATAATGTCATATCTTCTGCACCCTTCTGCACTTCTGCACTTTTCGCTGCAAATGCCAACTTCTGATCTCTCCTGGCCAGTATACCTCCCACCCACAAGGAGCCAAATTGGGGATTCCTGGAAACTGATCCAGAAGCAGCAGCAGCAAGATTACCACCGCCACGACTACCAGCAACAGAAGAAGAAGAAGCAACAATAGGCCTACAACCCAAGAGTGAAAAAGAGTGATTTGTTCTCCAATGCAACCTTCTTGTTGTCAACTGCGAACCATCGAATAGCAACAATTTACTATTGTATATCTGCTCAGCATTGCAAAACCAAACTCTTTTCTCCACAACCAAATTTGCTCTAAAACATCAAACCCTAAACTTTTCTGCAACAATCTCAACAACAAAGAGTAAGCTTTAAACTAGCTGAGTACCTAGTTGCTTCATGAATTTTCGAGATGGGTATCTCACTGCTTTGCTTGACAAAAACACAATTGATCGCCACCCACATCCCAGACAATGCCACATTTGCACATTCTTTCACGCAAACAGTTAACTTCTTCATAAACACAGACGCACACCAAGCTCTTCTTCCAGACATCTCAAAAATGATGAGCTTTTTTTTCGCATTCGAAACCCTAGTGAACGAATTTGAGTCATTTGTCTACTGTTTTCATCACATCTCATTGGATGTGGTCTAATACGAGTACCAGCTTGTGTGATCCTAAGGTTGGGTGGAGAGCTTGTTGTAAATTTATGATTTTTCAGACCATTACATCATTCTTTCATTGTTTTGCTGTCAATTTCAGTGAACAATGATGAAATGAAAGTTAATAATAACACATTATTCAATAAAAGATAATATTTGACAAAAAAAAGATGAAGAGAAATAGACATTTAAAAACTCAATGTAACAGCCATATGGTTAACCCAAAACCCACAAGCCTCAACTCTTGACCAATTGAGTCGAACAATTCTTCACCGTTGCATTGATGTTGCGCCATGATGTCCAAATGTTATAATTCCACACACTTTGATGCCACACTAAATTTCCCAATAAGAATTATTTCCCAACAATGTTCCTATATCATCATTCACTAAACACAAATAAAATTTGTAAGACAAAAATGAAATTGAAAAATAATGTCAAAACATCAATAGTAATAAGCCTTTAACTGTATTAGAGGAAAAACATCAAAAAATACTCCTCTCAACAATATTTTGTTGGTGAGAGTAATTTTGCCCAAATTTTGTTCACAATAGTAAACAAGGTTTCAATTTATTTTGAACTCCTTTTCATGTGTAAAGAAAAGAGAGAAATATGACTGTCAATTTCATTAGTGTTGGATGCCAATCTAGTACATCATGACATAAAAGAAAGGTGCACCATGGAGAGAGAGAGAGAGAGAGAGAGAGAGAGAGATTATTAGCTTTGATAGTGTTGGCCATCAACCTAGTACCGCATGTACACAACGAAAGGCACACAAAGGCATACCCATGAAGAGAAAAACTTTGTGCAAGAACCATAAATCCTAAACCCATGCTTGTCCCCTTGTTTCTAACAATATTAACAAAATTGATGAAATTCTCGCTGGGTTTAAGAATCTAGGGTTGAAAGGTCACTTACTGTAATTGAACTGCTACAGGAAAAGCTTCCTCACAAGAATCAATTGCAGGCAGCAGGCTCACAAGTTCTCAATTGCAAAATCACAAGCTTTCAGTTGTGAGGTTGCAAGCTCAAAAAATTTCTTCCTAAGCTTTGTGGAAAGATGAACCTCACTAGCTGTGTCAAGATATGGGTGTTCTCACATAGCAATGGTGGTCTTTGCAGTAATAAGCTTGCACCATGGATTCATGGCAATGGATGCAGAAGAAGTTCCAAATTTTCCTCCAGCATCAAAGCTTGTGAATTAGCTTGGGATTAGAGAGATCCAACCGAGAGAGTAGACCAATTTAGTTCACCATGATTTCAATTGCCTGATTCAGAGCTTCTTGACACCAACAAGCTGCTCCAAATACTCCATTTGAGATCTTGCAATTCCTCTTAGCTTCTCCTTCCTTCCTCTTGACAACAACTCTGCATCCTCATGAATGCTGCAACGTCATAATAAGCTTCAGCTGTTTCCTTGCAGGATAGCCTGGTCAGATTCTTGCATTCTGCATGAGGACTCTCTTTTGCAAAGCAACTCTTGGAGATGGTGGTGGTCATGAAATGTTTGACCTAATTCATTCCTTCTCAAAATGCCACCTCAAGAAAATGTTGGAAAAGCTGTTGCGCAAGTGATAATTCTTGTCGATGGATGGATATATATGCAAAAGTCTTAGATCTGCTGATTGGCTCACTCCTGATCATCCTCATCATCTTCCCAATGGCTTCGAAGAATGGAAATCTGACCGTCTTTGAGCAACAATTCTTCATCAAGCTGATGCAGTCGGCGTTGCAAGAGCTCCACCTCCAAGCTCATGTGCATTGTCTCACGACTCAGGGTCTCTCCTTCCTTGCGCAACTCATCTCTCTCCCTTGTAACAACAGAAATCTCTTTCCTTGTTTCTTTGACATCATGCGTGCTCTTGTCTAGGTCAGTCTCCAGCTCCTTCATCAGCTCCACTTTCTCATTGAGCTCCCTTTCAAGCTCTGACAACCTAGAGTAGGAGTCCGCAAGAGAGCACAAGAGCTCATACCTCTCCAGTCTCAAATCCTCTAGGTCTTGAACCAACAAGGTGCAATGTGCTTGTGATTGTCGCAGGTCCTCCTCCAAGGTAATTGCATACTCCTGAAGCATCTCACAGGTGCTGGAAGAAGTTCCAGTTCCGTCAATTGTTACCAGCTGGTGATGCTGCAGATCCACTGGCCGCCAGTACTCTAAACCTAACTGTTGCTTGCATTGCTCAACTGCTGTCTCCTGTCTCTTGATTGCTGTGGCACTTTGTAGCAGATCTTGGATCTGTTGCAGTTGTAACTGTGAAGCTCTGGCCAGTTCTTCATTCTGTGTCGAGAGCCGCACGACACAGGAGTTTTGTGAGCTTACAATGCTTGTCAAATCCATGAGAGCTTGCTCCATGCAATGAATCAAACTTACGGTCTTCTTGCTCAGGTTTTCCTCCGGCAGACCTGCAAGAAGCTCGATGTCCTCCTGCACGTACTGCTGTTGCGCCTCCTCATGATTCTCCATAGCAATCTCGTTCCGGTGTTGCTGCAAGTCTGCAAATCTCTGCTTACATGCAAGAGCAGTTTGAGATCGCAACGACAAAGAAGCTTGCAGCAAGTGATTGCTTGCCGTGATGACTTCCACTTGCCTTTCCAGGATGTGCACATCGTTCTCCCTCGCTCGCAAGCTTCTTCGTGTCCTTGCAAGCTCCAGTCTGAGGGTTTTGCTCTCCTCTACCACCTGTGCTAATCTGGCTTCCGATTCTCTCATCACCTCCTTCATGCTCCTCCTGTGCCTCATGGCAAGCCGCAATCTGCTGGCAAGCAACTCGTTCTTCTCTTGCAACGCGGTTGCCTGCGCCTGCTCACGATAGAGCTGCGCACGCAATTCTTGGTCTAATCTCTTCTTCTTCGAGGCACCGCTGCAAGAAGTTGTGGTCGCAGCAGCACCTCCTCCTCCTCCTCCCGCACGTCGGAGCCTGTCGACCAGAGACTTGTTCATGCAAAGCTCCTGCAATCCATTCACCAATTCTTGCAGATCCTTCTGCTCTTCATCGTCCTTCTGCAAGTCCGAAAGTCCGTGACCACGAGGTTGAAGCCTCCGAGTACTGTTCTCCTCCTCAGCATGACAGTGTTTGAGGTCCGCGATCATCTCTTCCGCTCTCTCCAACCTCTTGCGGAGCGCATCTACATGAAGCTCCACCTCGTTCACTCTCTCCCTGAAGACAACTTCCATGGAATTCATGTTCTCAAAATTACTCCTTCCCTGTTGCCGCAGCTCCTTAATCTCCTTCTCCTCCTCCTCCTCCTTCATCTTCTTTACTCTCAGACTAACATCATCACTCATCACGACCTCATGGCCGCCCTCACTCAGTTGCCAGTTCAGAACTTCTAGTAATCCGCTTCCTGAAGATCTGGTCTTCAAGTCCCCCCGTCTTCTTCCTGCAAACACTTTTGCAGCAGCAGCAGCAGCAGCAGCTACGATTCGCAAATTTTCCTTCCCTGCAACAACAGCTTTTCCTCCAAGGTGACCCTCCTGCAATATTACCGAAGTTGTACCGGGACTAGAATCTTCTGCGACGCAGCAACAGCTACTCACCTTGATCATTCTTTCTTCAGAAAGGCGGCTACAAACTCGATCTGCACTACTACGGTTCTTCTGCAAATGATCATCATCATTCTCCTCCTCCTCCTCCTCACGTGGTAATATACAACTACTACTGTGCGCATCTACAAATCTAGTGTTGCCTTTGTCAAATCCGTGACCTTGTCTTTGTTCCATTACGACAACACACGCACGCACTTGCAGCAACCTCTTTCTTTCTCTCTCTCTCTCTCTCTCTCTCTCTCGCTCCTCCACCTGTCCTTCAAGAAGCTAAAAATTCTTCGATGATGCTCCTTCTCCTCCTTTTGTGTGGGACATACTTGCTTGGCGAGACGCTTGAATTCTTCTTCGCAGGAATATAATTGGAGTGCAAATTGTCGCGGAATCCCGAGACGGTGGCCGGCCGGCCGCCCTCTCTTCTCTTCTCTTCTCTCTCTCTCTCTCTTCTCGCGACGACGCTGTCTGCTTCCTTTCTGTTCCCGCTGTTGCCACGCCGTTCTTCTTCACTAGTGTCCCGTCTCCTTCTGCACTCGTCGTTGCTCTAAACATCCCTCTTCTGTCCAGTCTCCGCCGATTTCCAAATTCCACATCCACACCATCGTTATCCATCATCCATCGTCAAAACATGTAATCATTAATCTCGTCTATCGTCGTTACTCTACACATCCCTCTTTCGTCCAATCTCCGCCGCTTTCCAAATTCCACATCCACACCAATCGTTATCCATCATCCATCGTCAAAACATGTAATCGTTAATCCCGTCTATCGTCGTTACTCTACACATCCCTCTTTCATCCGACCCCCGCGTCGTTCCAGATTCTACATCCAGATCATCGTTATCCATCAGCCATCATCAAAACGTGTGATTACAGGGAACCTGTCTTTTATCACAGTAATTCAAAGGGAACTTGTGCTTTATGGTAGTAATTCACTGGGAACCTGTTTTTTATATTCTGAGGAATGTTTGTTTGTGAGGTGTGTTACCTACTGAGAACGTGTGAACAGCTTTGAGAGTTCACTTTTTGGGAACTTCTATGGAACATTTCCTCTTTCAACTGCTGTGGCTGTTTTGAGCTTCGCCATAATGGATGGGAACTTTTTGAGAACTTCAGGGGGAACATTTCCTATTTCTGTTGCAGTGTTACCCTTTTATTTTCTTTTTCTTTTTTTCGTTCAACATTGCTAGGCTACCTAGATGGGGTTTTTTCCGAGTGCAAGCCAGTACTGAAAACTGGGCTTGTTGGGGTGGGGTGGGGGGACAAATTGTTCGGTATTATAGATTTTTGGTATTAAAAAAGTCCCCAATGAGGATTTTGTTTTCGGCCGACAGTTTGTTTGTTGTGGTTGGCACCACTTTGGGCTGGGGTGGCCCTTAAAATTGAGTGGGAAATTGTGCTCGAATATGTGCCGGTGGGGGGCATTAGAGGGGCCAAATAAAGCTGATCCATAAACAACAACAACAAACAACTTTTCTTGTAGTTTGTGAGATGTTGTATAAATTAAAGAAAAAAAAACTCAATTTGAGGAAGAGGTCACTACACCCAAGAGAAAGTTTGCTTATTGTGTGAGTACCGAGTCAACAAAAGCCCATGATGAAATGATCAAAGAGGGGTGGGCCATTGCCCCGGTAAGTTTGATCCTAGTCCTATTTGCTCATTAAATACCAATCATTATATCATCTTCATGGAAGCAATAATATGTGTTAATAACAAGGGGCCGAGGGAAGAATTCCAATAGAGATATTTTATAAAAAAAAAGAAAAGAGACTAATGTGAATTGTTAAGTCTTGCTTTTGTAAATTGGTTGAGGGAAACTCTCGTTTTCATTTGCGGTTGCATTCCACATCCACCATACTTTATCAAAATACTCCCATTCCTCTAACGTCTTCAATACATTAAGGTTGGTTGGAACTTGTCAAAGGAAGGGTTTTCTATTGTCGTTGCACTCTTTTCAAAGGTATAAAATGCATGCTATGCTTTTAAAGTAAAACAAAAAGAAGGAATGACTCCTCTATACCTAGATTGCGCAAGGTTTTGGAGGTGCAAATTTTAAGCTTTTATATGTAGATTATTATATATAATCATTGGTTGAATATCAAAATTCAAAAGCTTCAACAATGCTTTCATGTGCAAGCACTTACAAATGTTTAAATATAGGAGCCATCTTCACCCACCCACTAACCTTTTGCTGAAAGAAAGAACCTCAAACATGAATGAAAGGTTTGGTTCCACATTTATCACAACCCTTGTGGATGCAAGCTTTCCATTCTTCTCAAGCCATTATGCAATAGCCCTATTAAGAAAAAAAAGGCCGACTAATGATAATGATCCTTCACTAAATTTGGGAAGGAACCAATGATTTTATTCAAGTACCATGTCGTAATAAAACCCACCTCTTGAGGTGGGTTGCATAATTATCCAAACTCTAAATACACCAAAGACTGACACAAAATTTGCTTAAAATGTGCACACTGTAAAGACATGCATTTAGAAAAAAGTTCATTAAAAGATGCATTTTTCTAGACCAGAACTAACCCTTCTTTAAATATTCCAAGAATTGCCCCAACACTAATAAAAGCCACTGTTGGGTGATGAGTATCATCACAAGGTGACCTGGGTATCAATCACCCTGAATAATCACCATGGTATTATTACCTAGTGTTAAAACATAGTAGTTGTAAGGTATCAAATTTGATGATACCCTAGTTGATATCCAGACTTTTGATTTTCTCTTATTTGAGAGAACCGGATCCAGCCCATGTTTTTCTCTTTTGAAAAGAGTGATTATCAGAAGAACTTTCCATGGTTCTTGTTGGTAGTAAATGAGACCACTCACTTTGAACTTATTTCTCCCTATACCTTTCAATAAACACATAGTCCTCGGTGAAGGAACTTTTATTGTGTGTATTCTTATGATAATGGTGGAGCCAGGGGAAATTTGCCTTCAATGGAGCTAACAAGGAATGGCTTGTGTTTGTTGTGACTCTTGATAAATTATTGATTTTTTGAGGTCAAAAAATAATTCTCATAATCGGCTTGTGGAGAACACCACCTTTGATAATCAGCTGTTCTCAAATTTATGAGAATCAACACTTTGAGAATTGGTCTCTCAAAAAAGAGATTCAAAAATTTATAGCCTAACTCTATCCTGAAAAATAAATCAATTTTTTTTTTTTTTTTTAGAGAGAAAACCAACCAAATATTTCAAAGTCTTTGGTGAAAACTGAATTCAACAAATATGTTAATAAAATAAATACCTGCCCAACACTAGTAAAAATCCCAAGTTTCAGTTAAATTGCTTCTAAATATTATAAATATCCCATGCTAAGACTAAATCAGAGTTTCTGAGTCCAAATCTAACATATCTTGGGTTTAATATCGCTATTAAGAGACCTCACTCAAGAAGTTGAGGGTACTAGTGTAGGTACCAGGGTACATAGATGCTGGTTTCACCTTGGTGACCCTTGCAGTAAAGGCCATTTAGGTCCTGTAGTTTAGTAGGTAGCATAAATGGGTGGGTGGGTGGGTACTAGGTAAATAGATGCATTTAGATGGTTAGTAGGTAGGTAGGTAGGTAGGAGTAATGGGTTGTTAGTAGGTAGGTAGTAAAAAGCAGAAACTGAGGTAATAATCACCATGGTTCTCATACTTCAACCACCAACCCTGTGCACACACCATTTTGTAGAGTCTGCATGCCATTAATGCAAATGCCATGGTTGTTGCATAAACCGTGTTTGTGGGGGTGGGGTTTTTTTGTGTTGTGTATCGTATTATTTTTACCATTTTGACATAAATTGAACTATTTTTCATTTTGTTGAACTATTTTGAAATTTTATTTATTATTTGTGTCAAAATTTTAATAAAATCAAAAGTTCATCTGTCAGGTTTTGAACTGCAGAACCTTCACAACAACTGAGGTTGTCTAGACATATTAAACTGTTCCATAACATTGACAAGACTTTTTATAATCCAAAGGTTTGTTGCCAAAATTGTAAAACTATTATGTAAAATGGAGATGTGCTATAATGCCCTCCACCATTTCCAATTTACTAGGCTTCTTCAAGACCTAACTTTCTTGAATGCCATCTTATGTAGAATCGTTCCAAACTTCTGGAAAGTTTGACAATGGATGAAAATGTAGTTAATTGGGAAAAAGTTGGTAAGAGGGGGATGAAATCCAGAAATCTTTGGTGAGAAAAAGTTAGGTCTCTATCTTTCCTAATGAACTTCACTTTCATCCATTGTCCAACTTTCTCACATTCAATTTCTTTGTTCATGCCTTGTCCAATTTTCTTAGATTCGTGAAATTGTCCCACTTTCCTTCAGCTCATCTTTTTGTCCAAATTTTTGAAGGAGGTGAGGCAAATTATAGTCTTCTTTAAGTTTATCCTTTTTATCTCATGTGCTCAAGCTGACCCAATGTCCTCACTTCATAGTTTCACAGGCAAGACACCAAACACCAGCCCCAGAGTTGGGCCAAATTCAGACTTTGTATGTCACCCATTTTAAGTGCCTGGAGTTCATTCATGGTTTCATTTCCTGAATGAAATTAGGTCAACTACTTTCGGTCCCACTTCACCATTGCCCAACTTCTGGGTGGCCTTGGGGTTGATCTAATTTCAATTTTCTTTAAATTCACCCATTATCTCACTCCCAGTGTTCATCATTGTCCACCTCCTTACAAGGAATTGAACAATTTTTTAAATTTATTTTGTCCACTTTACCCTGTTTCATCCAATATCCCACACCCCTAAAAAAGTTAACACCTTTGAATTCATCCATTGTCTCACTTTTAGCCTAACTTTCTTGAGTTCATCATCCATTGCCCCATTTCCTTGGGGGAATTTGGCATTACTAATCCCAGGTTCATCCATTATCTTGTTTCCTAAGCGAAATTGTCTCAACTTTTCAAGATTCATTCATTGCCTCACTTCCATAGGTTCATCTGTTGTCCAACTTCCCTATATTCATTCATTCATTCAGTATGCTATTTTGTGAGTTCAACAAACTTTCCAATTATCCCACTTCAAACCCAAAATTAGTAAGTTAATTCATTGGCCCATTTCTGGCAGTTAATCCATTGTGGCACTTTAAGAATGGTTTGATGTAAAGGGTTTAGTGTTTGATGATGGATGAATTAAAAGAGATTAGTATTTCAAGCTTAAAATCTTTGATTGTTGCATCTTTGCCTGCAGAATAGAAGGAAGTTTTGTAAAGCTCTAGTTGGTGCACCCTTCAGGTTTGAAATCACTCAAAACAGGCTAAAAATGAGGAAGATATGGAAATAGGTGTAATATGCAGTTCTCTTCCAGTTGTAGAAGGGACATGCATCCATTTGAGGACCCTTTGGGTTTCAGAATGAACATGCATTTAGCAATCTAAAAATGATTTATGCTGGTGCAGGCTTCTTCCCTTGGCCCTCACTATGTTCTAGGGCTGCAGAACTTGGGGTACCGCTCTCCTTCCTGTGCCCTCAAACATAGTGAGGACCTTGGGAAGAAGCCTTCCTCTACATGAAAAAGCTCAAAGAAAACTTTCTCATTGGACAACACTTGCAGCAACAACCAAACTTCTCTACAAACTTATTCAAACTAGGTTTAACAGATTTCAGGATTTTGGACTCTTGCAAACAAACATGTAACACTGAGTTTATGTACAAAGTCTAGACATGATAAAAGCACAAGCATTACATCAAACTTGAGAAGCAGCAACTCACAAAATCTTATTCTCAAAGGAACATCTTGTGATTTCTGGGTGAGTTGTCTTGTGCACAAAAAATCAATCCTTTAAGCAAAATAGTTGTCTAAGGTGCATCTTGAAACCTCATACAGACCATTTGCATAAACGTGAGTATGTACTGGAATGAGTTCCCTGTGAAGATAGTCTTGCCTCTTTTCCTTGCCATTGTTCCTCATGGTCTGCTCAAAATTGGGTAGAGAGTTGGTGACTGCTCTGGATACGGCAGGCAGTCTTATGAGTGAAGTCCCCTTGAACCTTTTGAGGAAGGTGATCCTGGTACACAGGAAAATTGGAGGAATTGATACAGCCAGGCAACACAGCAGAATTGCTGCACTCACTTGTGTACAAGTATATGCAATTCCCCAATTTTCTCTCCACGTAAACCGGAAGTGGGGTCTATAATTTTCTACCATTCTAAGTGGAAGTCTAGAATTGTGTTTTTTCTCTCCCCATTTGAGGGTGTCTTTGAAAATCTTATAAAATCCGGTGCCCCTTCTGTACTCTTCTTTTCCCCTCCCACCTCACAGTTGAAACTTTGGGGCGCCACACAGAAGACCAGTATGATGCAAAAATTGCTTGTTCAACTTGTCAATCTGTCTCTACCCCTCGCCTACTGCTTCCCTCAGAGCTGACCTCATCAGTTTCCGACTCTTCATCCTCAGAGCTCACCATTCTCTCCAGAGATTCAACGTCAGATGGCTCTGATAGTGACTCAATGTGAAGGCTGTTGGCATCCTCACTGCAATACATCAACCAGGTTGAAAGTTGTAGTGCAGTGATGTAGAAAGATACTGAGGCCAAAAAAAGCTTGATGGTAAAAGGACCAGGAGACTTTGGTTAGTAAATAATGTGGTCTGCATTCAACTTTCTGCAAAACTGAGCACTTCTTCAAAGCCTGAAGGTCTAGTTGACTACAGAACAGCATTCAGGTTGCCAAAAATGATGAAAGCAACATACTCAGTGACACCAAAAATGCTCTTGATAGCCAATGCGGTCCTGCTTGAGCTCAATACGAACTCATCCATCTGTTGAACCATCACATGAAACGAATGTGTAATCCAAACCGGGCTTCAATCTTTATGCATCACTTTTGCCAACTACAGACTTCTCATATGGCAAAGGAGAGCAGCATCTGACCACAACTAACAGAACAATCAAATCAAGTCCATGAACCCTGCTGTCCAAAATTCAGACAACCTGCAGTTTGCAGGAGCTCAAACCAGATCAAGACAGATTTCAGCACATGTCTACCATTTTGCAGTAACAATAAAGAAACAGGATCACAAGGGGTATGTCACCATAACCCAAATCTAAGAGCTAGGAAATTACCTCAGAAAGATAGAGGAGCTTGGTGAAGAGAGCCTGAACTGCAGCCTTGCGCTTAATACCCTTCTCGGTGAAGCCCTGTAGGTTCATTACAACCGGACCTGGCATTATAGACAAGATCTATCAGACACAACCTTAAAAGAGGAAGCCTTTTAACAAACATTCTTATGCAAAAAGGGTTGGCTTTCAGAGCCTGAGCCCAAGTGTAAGACTGATAGGCTTGCTACAAAGTTGGGTGCTCTGGAAGTTTTCACAATCACTGCATTAAGGTGATGGCAAATTTCACAGGTGCAACATGGAACACTGGAAATGATTGGTGCAGTTTTGCACTATGGCAACATTCACTGAGGAAGTTACTACACTGCGGGAAAGTCACAGATGGGGGTCCTTAGCCTTTACCTTTAGCCTTCACGATGCGCCTGGAGACATCATTCAGAACCTCAGCAACTTCTGCATCTGTCAAGTTTGACACTTTCCTCAAGTGGATGAGGTCAGCAACCAGGACTGGATTGAAAGCTCGCTCATTGAGTGCATAACGAATGTACTTTCGCAATGCATCATTTAGACTAAAATTGCACTGCAACAAAATAAAACACCAAAAAAGTATTGTTGAATGAGAGAGAACACACCAGACATTCTAAGCTTCCTCAAAAACACTACATAGGCATACCAAAGAACAAAGAAATGTTCCTGTGTGAAAAAGATGCTCGTAACTCCAGATCCATCACATTTGCTAGCTGACTGACAATTGCAAGCATATACATTGCTAATAAGCCAGGACTTGAAGCAGATATTCCATGCTTCAAAAAACAGTAAATAGAGAAAGAAAGACCAAAGAAAGATTTACAATTGCAACATGTCATCCATGAAGATGGCTTGTGACTGAGCATGCTGAGCAATGATACCTTGTTAGCCAGAGCTTGAAGCTTCTTATGATCCAGCTGCTCTCTCTTTTCTGGAAGATACTCACCAAGAGCTTCACAGAAGTA
>Ga0116229_10012263_pt1 | contig 12401 bp, 14 predicted proteins | sample S1TSphgellanicum_3_FD_87313 | JGI IMG/M metagenome (GOLD analysis project Ga0116229, IMG submission 87313) | Host-associated microbial communities from peat moss isolated from Minnesota, USA - S1T2_Fc - Sphagnum magellanicum MG | ecosystem: Host-associated > Plants > Peat moss > Unclassified...
GTCGCCCTCATGCGGAAATTGCTCGTGCTCGCCCAAACCTTGGTCGCCAACAAGACCACCTTCGATCCCGCCTTCACGGCTTGACGGGCAACACAGTATCTGAGCCTTGTCGAAGGATGGGCCGGGCAGCCAGCAGGCGCGTTACGCCACAGATCGTGGCCGGGGGCTGGCATGACATGGTGCTCGGCAAGACATGGTAGTGATCGCGGTCTTTTTACCCGTGTCACTCCGGCTGCTTCGCGCCTTCGCTGAACGGCTGGCTTGTCGTTCGCCGCGCGCGCGTGATACGGTTGGTGTGAGGGACGAACGATGCAAACGACGATTGCCGATCTCGCGATTCCGGAAGTCAAGCCGGCGGTCGAGCTCTATCGCGGGGAGCGCCGGCAAAAGGTGAGCCCGCAGTTCACGCACTCGCTTCTGACGAGCCGCCTCCTGCAGATCGTTGCCGCTTGGGCGGTCGGTCGAGGCCGAGCGGGCACCGAGTGGCGATTCTATTTCCTGGAAGACGGCGTCGCGAACAGCTCGTCGCTCGTTCCCGATGTCGCCTATCTTTCGTTTGAACGACTTCCGTATGAAGCGCAGCTCGAAGCCGAGCAGCCGCTTATCGCACCGGATATTGCCATCGAAGTTCTTTCGCCTGACGATCGTCCCGCGCACGTTCGTGAAAAGACCGAGCTGTATCGCGACTACGGGACACCGTGGGTCGTCATCGTCGACGCGAAGCGCAAAGCGGTCGACGTGTACGATGCTGGAGCGAACGATCCCCGCACCGCGCACGATCCGGAGAGCATCGCGATCATCGACGATCTGACCATCGATCTCGGCGCCCTCTTCGCACCGCTGGAACCGCCTCGCGCGCGTTAGCGGTTAGCCGTGGCCGTTGTTCCCGCCGCTGCCGTTGCCGTTGCTCCCGTTTCCGCCATTGCCGCGGATCTTTGCGAACGTGTCGCGGGCAAACGTCATCGCCGAAGCTTTGGCTTCTTCGTAGAGTCGCGAGCCGTCGGCGGGCGTCATGTGGCGGCCGTGCTGGAAATAGAACGTGGCGCCTTCGCCGACGACGATCGTGCCGGCGTAGGCGATCGCGGCTTTGATGAACAGCCCGGCGACCGGGATGAAGCCGGAGAGTTCGCGCGAGAGCGCGCGCCAACCGAAGCCGCCGCCGACGATCGGCAGCAGTTCCCAAACCCGGCCGAGATCCGGGTCTTTGCCGAAGGTCGCGCCGATCTGCATCATGAGCGTCATCTGCACGCCGGTGATCGCGACCATGTCGCCCGCCGAGGCGAACGCACCGAGCACGGCGCCGAGCAGCGGAACCTGATCGACGACCGCGCTCGCACCGGAGATCTTGAGCGCGTTGAGCGCGGCGTCCCGGGTGAGCTTGGCGGCCACGGTTTCGCGCAGGAACGGCAGCTGCCGTCCGACGGCGATCTCGATCCCCTTGCAGCACTCGATGAGGTGCGGCAGAAAGCGGCCTTTGAGCCCCTCGCGCGAGAGTTCCGGAACGATGTAGTCATCGACGTGGCCGGCGGCGGGCGGCTGGCTGGGCCCGCTCGTTGCCGTGACGCTCTGATCGACGAGCAGGGCGAAGATCGGCAGTCCCAGCGGCGCGAGCAGATCGAGCCGGGCCCCTTGGCGGTCGCCGATGCGGCCCAGGAAGATGACGGCCCGGGCCTCGCTGGTATCGAGAACGCGCTGGGTGGGGTCGATCGTCTCGAGCAGCGCGGCGGCCGTCATCCGGTCGAAACCCTCGGCCTCGCCCGAGAGCAAGAGGCTGCGGAACTCGCCGACCAGCCCGAGGTCGCCGCACAGGAAGAACCGGAACGGTTTGCGCGCGCCGGCGTGCACGGCGCCGACGTTGACGCTGCCGCGCAGGCGCTGGAAGACGTCGGCGGCGCCGAGGACGGAGGCTCGCATGGCATTCATCGCTGTGATCTACCCCAAACGGCCGGGCGAAGTTACGATGACAAGTGGGCTTCTTTTTCCGGGTCGTCCGTGTAGTCGAGCCAGATCAGCCCCTCGAAGATCTCGAGCGCCTCGGCGTGCATCTGCCGCGCGTTGGCGATGTCGACGATCGAGCGGTGCGTGGCTTGCGCCTCCCCGATGATCGCCTCCGGGGTCGTATTCGTATCCGCGGCCACGATCGCCGCGGCCGTCGCTTCGCCCGGCGAGAGATCGTCCTTGATCAGCGTGTCGTAGTCGAGCGAAGACGCATTGTGGAACCGGAGGTCGAGTGCGTGCTGAAGCGTCGAGTAGCGGTCCGCGGATTGCGCGATCCCGAGCTCGCTGATCTTCACCTCGAGCGTCCGCGCGCGGGCCATCATGTAGAGCTGCTGCGCTTGCGATGCGGCAACCGCGGCTTTATTGAGCGAGTTGAGCGCCGTCGTCATGATCGGTTCGATCCGCGCGTAGTCCGAGGCGGAGAGATCGCCGCCGAACGGATTGACCGCCGCGCGTTGGAATTCGCGCAGCAGCCGGTCGAGATCGCCCAGGCCGACGTCGAGCAGCGCAAGCGATGCGCGGCCGGCGTCGACCGCGCGCAAGAGATCCGCGTTCGAGTTCTGGATCTCGCCGAACATGCGCGGGTAGTAGGCGAACGTCGCGAGCGCGACCGGCGGCGGCGCGTCGAGTTTGAGCGGCGCGTTCATGTCGTCGAGCGTGTCGCTGTTCTCTTTGAGTTCGCCGGCTTGTTTATTGCGCTCGAGCGAGCCGACGCCGCCGATCGTCGACTGCGCGTCTTGCAGCGCGGTGTCGAGCGAGCGGCTCATCGTGTTGAGATTCCGGAACACGACCTCCATGCGCGAGTTCGGCTTGGGCTGAATCTGGCCCAGCCACTGCGGCACCTCGTAGCCGATGTCCTGAATCCGGTTGCTGAGGATCTTGAGCTGATCGCGGCCGGAATCGCGGCGGCTCAGGATCGCGGTCGCGGCCTGCTTCAGGTTCGTTTGCGCGTCCGTCATCTGATCGCGCAGCGGTTGGAGGTCCGGGCGGAGCAGGTCGAGCCGCTTCTCGGTCAAGCGGAGGCCTTCGATGCGTTTCTGCGCGAGGGCCTTCGTTTGCGGGGTCCCGAGCGACGCCGCTTCGGAGAGGTTCTGCTCGCCCTTTGCGGTCTGTCCGAGTGCGAGCTGCGAGGCGCCCAGCTGATAGGTCACGAGCGTGTTGTCGGGATGCCGCGTTTGCAGTTTCCCGAACTCGAGCGCCGCGACGTTGTAGCGCGCGGTTTCGAGGTTGTGCGAAGCGGCGGCGATGCGCTGATCGTCGGTGCGGACCTTCGGATCGAGCTCGGGATACCCGACGAGATGCGAGATGCGGTCCGGGAAGTCCGGATGGTCTTGCAGATATTTGCTGACCAGGTCGTGATTGTTCCCGATCACGACGTTCATGTGGTCCATGAACGAGACCATCGCGTCGGGATCGTAGCCCGCGCGCGACATCAGGAGCAGACCGTATTTGTCGGCTTCGAGTTCGTCTGCGCGCGATGCCTTCGCGATCAGCCCCGCTTCGGCGAGTTGGCCGAACCGGTAGACGATCGGCGAGAAGAGCGAGGCGACGGTGAAGAGCAGATTGAGGACGTTGACTTTGGTGTTCATCGTCAGATAGTGACGGCGCTCGATGTGACCGGTTTCGTGACCGATCACGCTCGCGAGCTCGTCATCGGACTGAACGAAGTCCAGCGTGCCCTCGTTGATGTAGATGTAGCCGCCGAGCGTCGAGAACGCGTTGATGTCGCTGACGTCGAGGATCTTGATATTGTACGGAACGTCCTTGCGCGCGACTTGCGTCCAGAGCTTCTGCGAGACGTCGTTCACCCAGGCGTTGAGCAGCGGATCCGTCACCACGTTCGTGGAGTCGGTGATCTGCTTGTCCTGCTGTTTGCCGAGCTGGACCTCTTGGGCGGTCGATGTCGCAAACGCGGGTGCCGGGATGCTGGCACACAGCAGTGCGATCATGAGCGGAATGGTCAACAGACGTCGTAGCGACATGCCGGCTTTCTCTCAAGCGAAGACGTTCCGGCCCGATAGCGCCTCTTGGGGCGGGCCGGGCTCCTGGTGTTCGACGGTCGCCGCGGGCGGCCCGTTTGGCCTGGCGTGTGAACGAGTAGTGGAGCGCATGTGGAGAACTCAAGTTTTTTGTGGGTGTACGGTGAGCGGACCAGGGCGCCCGCGACGGGCATCGGAAACGCGGCGCATGATGCGAGGGGCAGAAGCATGAGTTCGATTCGCGGCCGGGGCCGGAGTCTTGAGATCGCGGTCGACCGCGCGCTGCCGGCTGCCGGCGAGGAATTGCGCCAAGCGCTCGGCGAGCGGGCGGACTTCTATCGCGGCAGCCGCGCGGTGGCGAATCTGGGCGCGCTCGAGCCGCCGGGCGCCGAGATCGCAGCGTTTCGCGATCTGCTCGCGGATTTCGGCGTAACGCTCGACGGCGTTGCCGGCCCGGAGTCGCTTGCGCCCGTGCTCGCCGAGCTCGAGCTCGCCTACGTCGGGGTCGCGCCCGTGGCGGATGTTTCGGCGATCCCGCGTGCGCCCCGCGCGCCGCGGACGATGACGCTCTCCGACGACGCGCGCTCGCTGGTCGCCGATTTCGCGGGCGCGCGATCGGACCTCGCCAAGCGCCGGCAATCGCGCGGCGTCTCCGCGGCGCCGACGGGTCCGGCCGCGGCGGCGGCGGCGATCGCCCCCGCTCCGGCCTCCGCGCCGGCCGGCGTCTCGACGCTCTACCACCGCGGCACGCTGCGCGGCGGCCAAGCCCTGCACAACCTCGGCAACATCATCGTGATCGGCGATGTGAACCCGGGCGCGGAACTGATCGCGAGCGGCGACATCGTCGTCTTCGGGGCGTTGCGGGGCGTCGCGCACGCGGGCGCCCAGGGCGACCGCGCCGCGCGTGTGATCGCGCTCGAGCTCGCACCGACGCAGTTGCGCATCGCGACCTGCATCGCGCTCGATGCCGAGCCGGCCCGGGCCGGGCGCGGACCCGAGCATGCCTACATCATCGACGATCGGATCGCGATCGTCCCGCACGCGAGCGCGGACGTGACTCGCCGGGAGGTCTCGCTATCATGAGCGCGCGGCGCATCGTTCTCACGTCGGGCAAAGGCGGCGTCGGCAAGACGACCACCACCGCCAACCTCGGCGCGGCGCTCGCCAAGCGCGGCCACCGCGTCGTGCTCGTCGATGCCGATATCGGCCTGCGCAATCTCGATCTCGTCCTCGGCGTTGAGAAGCGGATCGTGTTCGATTTGGTCGAGGTCGTCGAAGGGCGCTGTCAGCTGCGGCAAGCTCTGATCAAAGACAAGCGCTTCGAGACGCTCGCGATCTTGCCGGCCGCGCAGACGCGCGACAAGACCGCGGTCAGTGAGATCCAGTTTGCCAAAGTGATCGAAGAACTCGCCGAGACGTGCGATTACGTGCTCATCGATTGCCCGGCCGGGATCGAGCACGGGTTTCGCAACGCGATCGCGGGTGCCGCCGAAGCGATCGTCGTGACGACGCCCGAGGTCAGCGCGATTCGCGACGCCGATCGCGTCATCGGGAAGCTGCGCGAGCGCGGCCTGCCGTTCCAATTGGTGGTGAACCGCATCCGTCCCGAGATGGTGCGCACCGGCGACATGCTCTCGATCGACGACGTCCGCGAGATCCTCGGCGGCGAGGTGCTCGGCATCGTCCCCGACGATGAGGAGATCATCGACACGACCAATCGCGGCGAGCCCGTCGTCTTGACGCCCGATTCGCGCCTGGCGGTCATCTACGAGAAGATCGCGCGCCGGCTCGAAGGCGAGGCGGTCCCGCTCACGGTGCTGAGCGCACCCGGATTTCTCTCACGGCTCTTCGGTCAACGGAAGGCAGGCTGATATGCACGACGTCCAACCAGAACCCATCGCAGCGGCGATCCCGAAACCCCGCGGCCGCGCGATCGTGATCACGTCGGGCAAAGGCGGCGTCGGCAAGACGACGACGACGGCGAACATCGGCGCCGCGCTCGCGCGCACCGGCGCGTCGGTCGTGCTCGTCGACGCCGATGTCGGACTCCGCAATCTCGATATCGTGATGGGTCTCGAAGCGCGTGTGCGTCACCACGTTCTCGACGTGCTCGAATCGCGCGCGTCGCTCGACGATGCGCTGGTCACCGACAAGCGCGTCTCGTCGCTACGCCTGCTCGCCGCGGCGCAAACGCGCGAAAAGGACGATGTCGACACGCAAGCGATGCACGATCTCGTGAACACCCTGCGCGAGCGGTTCGATTACGTGCTGATCGATTGTCCGGCCGGGATCGAGATGGGCTTTCAAAATGCGATCGTCGGCGCCGATGAAGCGATCGTCGTCTGCACGCCGGAAGTCTCGGCCGTGCGCGATGCCGACCGCGTCGTCGGCCTGCTCGGCAATCGCGAGAAGATCTGGCTCGTCGTCAACCGGCTGCGCCCCGCGCTCGTGCGTAAGGGCAAGATGCTCTCGGTCGACGACGTCAACGCGATCCTGCGGCTGCCACTACTCGGCGTCATCGCGGACGAGCCGGGCGTGATCGTTTCGACGAACAAGGGCGAGCCGCTCGCCCTCGACGATGCGAACCCAACCGGCGCCGCCTACCGCGCGATCGCCGGCCGCATCGCGGGTACCGACACCTCCGCTCCCGTCATCCCCACCGAACCGAGCGCGATGCAGCGGCTCGGCGCATTCTTCGGAGGCAGCGCGCGATGATCGATTTCTTCAAGAAGATCTTCAAGCCCGAGGGGTCGAGCACGACCGCGCGCGAGCGCTTGCGTCTCGTGCTGCTCTCCGATCATCTCTCGCTTGCGCCTGATGTCGTAGAGTCACTCAAACTCGATCTGATCGCGGTCATCTCGAAGTACGTCGAGGTCGATGAGGCGGCGTGCGACGTGACCTTCGAGCGCCAGGATTCGGCGATCGCGATGCTCGCGAACATTCCGATCCTTGCGATGAAGACGCGCCCGCCCTCGCCGCCGCCCGCGCCGAGCGCGCCGCCCCCGGCGCCGGAGCCGCCGCCGTCCTTCGGTACGCCCGCGACGGCGAAGGTCGCTGAAGAACCGGCCGCGGCAAAACCGCCGTCCGCGCCGCGCCGCAAGCGCCGCCGCCGGCGGCCGGCCGTCGCGGCCTCGCTCGGTAGCGCCGCCCCCGCGCCAGGCTAACCGGAGCGCCGTCACGTGAGTCGCGAAGCGCGTTTGCAGCGGTCCGAACGGTTCCTCGTCGCGATGGAACGCGACTACGTGACGATCTTGCGGGCCGAGCTGGCGGCCTGTATGAACGGGCGCTGGGGACTCTTCGGCCAAAACGACGCCGTCGATCGCTCGTCCTGGCCCCGTTCACGCGGCGCGGCCGAGCTGCTCGAACGCGGTGCCGAGATCGATGAGCTGCGAACGTATCTTGGATTCGCGCCCTATGCGCTGCATCAGCGCTATCTCGATCTGCGCGCGATCCGGCACAGCAACGCACCCGGCGAGCCGAAACTCGCGCGCGTCCTCTTCGCCGAACTCCCCGCCGACGGCGAGTCGCGCGAAGCCGCGTCGGGTTAAAGGGCGACGCCGATCAGCGCATCGCGCGTGACGGCCTGCATCAAGCGCGCCTCATCCCAATCGTCCGAATGGGGCGGCCGCTGCGGTAAGACGAGATAGCGGAGCTCGGCGGTCGAGTCCCAGACGCGGACCTCGCGATCGTCGGGGACGGTGATACCGAATTCGTGCAGCACCGCGCGCGGCTCGCGTACGACGCGCGAACGGTAGGCCTCGCTCTTATACCACTGCGGCGCAGGGCCGAGGAGCGCGATCGGATAGCACGAGCAGAGCGTGCACACGACGATGTTGTGCGCGCGCTGCGTATTTTCGACGACGCGCAACGAAACGGGTGCCCAGTGGCTCATGTCGAGGCCGAGCTGAGCGATCGCGGCGTTCGCATCGTCAAGTAAGAGCCCACGATACGCCGGATCGGCCCACGCCCGTGCGACGATGCGCGCACCGTTGCTCGGTCCGGCGGCGGCGAGAAAGCGTTCGAGCACCGCGGTCACTTCGGCGTCCTGCACGATCCCGCGCGATTCGAGCGCGCCGATGAGCGCGTTCACACGCGCGGTCATCACGACCGCGGGCGATCCGTGATCGTGCGGGTGGTCATGCTCCATGTGGTCGTGCTCGTGGTCGCTCACGATGCGGCGTCCGCCGGGACGAGATACGACTCCCACAGTTCGGCGTGGTAGACGGTGTTCGGTTCGGCGCCCTCGGCCCACACCTCGCCGCCCGCGAACGCAACGGTATAGAGCGTCTCGACCGGCGGCGACGGATCGCCGGCGGCACGCGCATCGGCGAGCGGAAACGCCGCGTGCACGGCTTCGATCCGCCCGCGCTTGCCGCGCAGGTAGCGCGGCACGCGGTAGTGATGGTCCGGATCGCGACCGCTCGTCCGCACCGCGTCGCCGACGGCGAACCTCATGCCGCCGTCTCCGGCGGCACGAGCCCGCGCTCGGTCAGCAGCGTTCGCACGCCCTCGAACCAGCGTTCGTAATAGGAAAGTCCGTAGTAGCGCGCCGGATCGATGCGCTCGACCGCATCCCGGAACTCGTCGAGGTTGTAGAGGCCCTTCGCCATCAGCAAGCGGTTGAGGGCGAAGACGCGCGCCTCCCACTCGGAGTGAAAAAGCGGTTCGTCCGGTTCGCGTTCGATCGGGCCGAAACCGGTCAGCCCGCCGACGTCGTTGAGACGGCTCATGGGCGGCCTTTCCACGGGCCGCGGCGGGATGCATCCGCCGTCACGGCCCGAATCAGGGGAGCGTGGAACGGCCCTGGCATTCGCGCTTCAATTGGTGGCTTGCGTTCGGCTGTATCGCCGTGACGTTTGCCGGCCTGTTCTTCATCTCGTCCGCGACGCTGCACACGCCGAGCGAGCACAACGAGGTGCGCAATCAGGCGCTGTTCGCGGCGATCGGGATCGCGCTGATGTTCGGCCTCGCGTTCGTCGACTACCGGTTCTGGCAACGCTGGGCGTTGCCGATCTACGGCGTCACGCTCGTCTTGCTGCTCTTCATCCTTTTCAAAGGGCACAGCGCGCTCGGCGCGCAGCGCTGGATCGCGATCGGACCGTTCACCTTCCAACCCTCCGAGTTCGCGAAGCTCTCGCTTGCCATCGCCGTCGCAGCGATCCTCGCACGCAGCGAATTCAAGCGGCTGCAAGAGCTCTGGTTGCCGCTCGTCGCCGTGGCCGTTCCCGCCCTGTTGATCCTCAAGCAACCCGACCTTGGCACGACGCTCGTGATCGGCGCGATCCTCACCGCCGAACTGTACTTTGGGCTGCCGAACCTGCTCGACTTCGGCATCTACGTCGGCGCCGTCATCGCGGCGGCATCGTTCGTGCTTACGAGCGACAAGATCCTCAAGCCGTTCCAGCGCACGCGCTTGCTCGTCTTTTTGAACCCGAAGGCCGACCCGCAGGGCGCGGGCTGGAATCTCAATCAATCGAAGATCGCGGTCGGCAGCGGCGAGTGGTTTGGGAAGGGGCTCTATCATGGCACGCAAACGCAGCTGAACTTCGTCCCCGAGCATAGCCGCGATTTCATCTTCACCGTCGTCGGAGAAGAGACGGGCTTCATCGGCGCAACGCTGCTCTTGCTCGCCTACGTCGTGATCGTCGTCGCCGGGATGCGCGCGGTCGTCGCGGCACGTGACCGGTTCGGCGTCTTGCTCGGCGCGGGACTGATCGCGATGCTTGCCTTCCACATCATCGTGAACATCGGGATGACGATCGGCATCATGCCGATCACCGGCATCCCGCTGCCGTTCATGTCGTACGGCGGCTCGGCGATCCTCACCAACTACATCGCTGTCGGCATCTTGCTCAACATGTCGCTGCAGAAAGACCGCCTCGTGTTCGACCCGGCGAAGCGATGACGCCGCTCACGCCGCAAACGCGCGCGATCGCCGCCATCCGCGACCGCGCGTTCGCCACGCTCGAACGCGAGCGCGGCGATTTGCAGCCGCTGGCGGTGTGGATCGATGCGGACGGCCGCATCGGCGTGGTTTCCGTGTATGCGGGGCGCGATTTTCCCGAATACGACTCGCATCTGGTCGAGTTGCGGTCCGCGCTCAAGTTGCAGACGCGGCGCGATCCGAAGATCGTCGGCGTCGCGACGGCGCATCGCGAACGCGTGCGCATGCCGGGGATCGAAGATCCGTTCGAATCCGTCTGCGTGCAATACGAAGCGCGCGGCGAGGGGCCCGTACGCGTGTACTATCCGTATCGGATCAAGAAAAAACTCAGCGGCCTCTCCGAGCTCACGCTCCTCGAGCCGGTGAGTGTGCCGGGCACAAACTCCATCTTCTCGTAGCGGTGGCGTGCCCCCGTGTCATCCTGAGGCTCTCGAAGGATGGGCGCGCCACCGTGTCATCCTGAGGCTCTCGAAGGATGGGCGCGCCACTCAAGGTTATCGCATGCCCATCCTTCGAGAGCCTCAGGATGACGAGAGCCTCAGGATGACGAGCCTCAGGATGACGAGCCTCAGGATGACGAGAGCCTCAGGATGACGAGAGCCTCAGGATGACATCTCGCCGGCTTCGGCGTTGTAGTTGATGGACGTGATCTTGAGGGTGAGGTCGCCGATCGGCCGGTGCCAGACGACCTGCTCGCCGACGCGCGCGCCGCTGAGGGCCTGAGCAAGGGGGGAGGTCAGGCCGATGCGGCCGCTGCGGACGTCGGCGTCATCGTCGAGGACGATCGTGAAGCGCAAAGCGGGCTTGGGGCCGCCGTCGACGACGACGGTCGCGCCGAAGCCGGCCGTCCCGCGGTCGCTGGGCGGGGTCACCGAAGGAGCGGTACGTGCCGGCCGCTTGCGCAGGACGGGCTCGTGTATCCCATCATCGTCTCGAACAAATGCGCGGCTCATTTGTGCCTTGTACCCATGGCAGGCAATCCTCCCTACCCGGCGGAACGTGTCAGAGCAGACGGAGCAGGGCGGTCGCGTCGAGCTAGATCGTCCCCCCGTCCGGATATTTTCTCAGAAAACGAATTTTCAGGCAATGCGGGCCCAGGACGGTCGCCCGCTCGAGGCATCCGGCCCTCTTGGGTGGTGTCTCGCGAAGTGCGATCGTGCGGCGGGCTCCGCGTTCAGAGAGGCCCAGACTTGTCTACCGATATCCTCATCTCGAGCGATCCGTGGGAAAACCGCGTCGCGATCCTCGAGGATGGGACCCTGTCCGAAATCTACGTCGAGCGTGAAGAAAAAGTCATCGGCTCGATCTATAAGGGCAAAGTCCAAAACGTGCTCCCCGGTATGGGTGCCAGTTTCGTCGACATCGGCTTGGGACGCAACGCGTTTCTCTACGTCGACGACATCAACAAGACACCCTTGAACATCGGCGATGTCGAGATCACCTCGGGCCGCACCGGCTGGACGATCAACGAGAAGGTCAACCGCGGCGACGACGTGCTCGTGCAGATCGTCAAGGAGCCGCGCGGCCTCAAAGGCGCGCGCATTTCGACGAACATCTCGCTGCCCGGCCGCTACCTCATCTTGATGCCGACCGGGAAGTACTCCGGCGTTTCGCGGAAAATCGAATCTGCCGAAGAGCGCAATCGGCTCAAGACGATCATGAAGGCGATCCGTCCCGAGGGGATGGCGACCGTCGTGCGCACGGCTGCCGGCGGCGTCTCGAACGCCGAACTTGTCGCCGACCTCGGCGTGCTGATCCGCATGTGGCACGGGATCCTCGAAGAGTTCAAGCGCGCGCAAGCGCCGGCGCTCTTGCACAAGGACATGAACCTCGTGTACAAAGCGGCGCGCGACTTCATCACGCCCGAAGTCGAGAACGTCTACATCGACGATCCGACCGAAGCCGAGAACGTGCGCGACTTCATGCGCCTGCTCGGTCCGCAGTACCTCGATCGCATCAAACCCTATCCCGGCGGGCGTTCGCTCTTCACCGACTACAAAATCGATGACGAGCTCGGCCGCTTGATGCGACCGACCGTGAAGTTGCCGTCCGGCGGTTCGATCGTGATCGAATCGACCGAAGCGCTCACCGTCATCGACGTGAACTCCGGCAAATTTACCGGCGGCAAAAACCTCGAAGACACGATCGTCAAGACCAACATCGAAGCCGCGGCCGAGATCGGCCGCCAAGTGCGCCTGCGCGACATCGGCGGGATCATCGTCTGCGATTTCATCGACATGAACACCGAGGCCTCGCGCAATAAAGTGATCGCGACGCTCGAGGGAGTGCTGCGCAAAGATCGCACGCGCTCGACGATCCAATCGTTTTCACCGCTCGGCCTGCTCGAGTTCACGCGCAAGCGCGTCGGCAAGGATCTCGGCGCGCAGCTGCGCGGTCCGTGTCCGACATGTTCGGGTCTGGGGAGCGTGCTCTCACCGGAAACCGTCACGATCCAAACCTTCCGTCGCATCCTCGCGCAC
>Ga0116229_10012265_pt1 | contig 12401 bp, 3 predicted proteins | sample S1TSphgellanicum_3_FD_87313 | JGI IMG/M metagenome (GOLD analysis project Ga0116229, IMG submission 87313) | Host-associated microbial communities from peat moss isolated from Minnesota, USA - S1T2_Fc - Sphagnum magellanicum MG | ecosystem: Host-associated > Plants > Peat moss > Unclassified...
AAAATTAATGATGACATGAAATTTCATTATTATATAAATAAAATAAAATATAGTTGTTAAAACAACTAGGTTTTGCAACTAAACATCCCTTGTGATTAAATGGGTGAAATGACATAGGTTTAGTAACTCACTAATCATTAGTCACATATGTACTTTCTAATTAGTATGTAGAGTTATAAAAGCAAGTCGCAAAACCCAAAATGTGTTGTTATATATCCTCATTATATTCAATCCAAATCATACCACATGTTTTCATAATACATTAGAAACATTATCATGTAAACACATTGAAAACTTGTAGCATTACTATTTGTTTTTTTACATTAAATCATGAAAACCAATGTTATATGTCATGTAACTCCTATAATGTGGAGGTACCCATGCCCACATTGCCAAAAATATATTGTATGAATAATTTAAAAAGTAGAATAAAGGATTGATGGCTGGAACCATCACATGGGAGACAAAAAGGAAAGGCCAAAGAAGAGCCAAAAGAAGAACCACCCAGCATCACCAAAAAAAAAAAAAAAAAAACTAGTCCCTCTCATGGTAGGAAATTATCTCAACCATGGTCTTTCTAATGTCATTTGCACACAAATTGTGAAGTCTAATAGTAATGGGAGGTCTAGAACACACATCACCCACCAACGCAATCTTCCTCTCTATAGTAGAAGTTAAAGCACGCTAAAGGGCAATACTAGCATGTTACTTGAAAATTTGAATGCAAAAAGACAAGGATAAATGGCCTTCTAATTGTTTATCATGGAAAAAAATGGGCACCCTCCTTGATGAAATGATCCATATCACATCTAGGTGTGATGTGCACCTTCATGGCCATTGAAATAAAATGGTGCCCTTCATGAACCTTTTATACTTGCAAATTTTAGCAATGGTGTTAAGTCCCAAAGCTACACCTATTAGTCAAGTAATGACACTTGAAACCACCATCTCATGTGTTGTGTCAATAACCACCAAATCGACAACGAAGACTTAGTGCTTTCAAGTCATGTAGAATTCGTTCGTAATGAAATTCCCTACATAAATGCGTACCACCACTCTCCCCATACATCGTGCCCACTTTTTTGAGTGAGGGCATACATGATGTCTAAGAGGGTGTCATGTGGTAGTTCATATTGTATGTGGTAGTTCATTATCAAATAAGGAAGGAATGAACATCGACCTAGAATAGTAGAAACCATGTGGGCTTTGCCAAGCAACAAATCTAAAATTCTTTTTTATATTTAGATTTGAAGAAAATCATTTCGTCAATTTTAGTACAATAACTAAAAAATATAGGTATTTAAATTGTAAAAATTTAATATAGGGTGTTTCTAAATCCTTATCAAAATGGTTGGCAACCAAGTTTGGCTAGAGTGGTTGAAAGACCACAAATTTTTACCATAGTACTAACTTTTGTATTCTTTTGGAAAATCTAATTTCGAGGGATCACTATTATAAAACATGTGTCTTTTAAACCCCTAACATTGTCACTAACATGATTAACATGACCAATCTATTTGTTTGAAATGATTTAAGGTGATAAATTTTGTCCATCTACCCCCCCCCCCGAAGAAGTAGGCATCTTTAACATGATTAAATTGATTTTTTTCTCAAATCAAACACTACCATTTCATAGATTTTAATAATTTCTAATGTTAAATTTCAAAGATTTGATGTGCATATTGATATAGGTAGGTAGGTGGGCAAGTTGCTAGTAGGTATGTGCATCAAAATATTGACCATTTACCAAATTACAACCTATTAATTAATTACCTAACTTTTTACCTACCATTGCAAACTTAATGTAAAATTACATTTGAAATGTTCATAATAATATGTTGACAAAAATTAACACTTTTTAAATGGTGTGGTGCATTGGTTAAAGATTTGGTTTCTCCTTGTGGAAGTGACAAGTTCAACTCCTCATGTTTACAACTTCTAAAATGGTTGGCCTAAGTAGGTTAGGCTAGTTATTCATAAGGTGCTTAATATTTTTAATAATTTCAATGTATAATAATTATAATTAACATCTGTCATTATTTATGGTACCTTTTAATCAAATCAACTAAAACTTACTACTTTTCAATGAAAAAATCATCTAATTGTCATTTAAAACAAACTAGACAACTAGAACACAACTAGACATTTTGTCATGTTTGATTTGACTGGATTACTAATAACACTTGTTTTCTTATTGTAAATGACTAATCATTATAACATCATCTTGTTTAGGGTTTTTAATATATAAATCCAATCATAAAAAAATGGAGAAAACATTATTTGTAGTAGTGAAATGATGAATGGATTAAAACATGGTTAGGTGGCTCAAAAGTGGCATTTGAAAGTTCAAATTTTACACTAATTTAAATTGTCACAATGTGACATTTAGCAAATTATGTTATTCAATGTGTATTCCCCTATGCTTATGGTAAAAATATTGGTAAATTAGCTTTACATATTTGTACATAGATATACATTGGTCAAAAACTCATGTGAAAGTTTCGAATTTTGAATGTGAGATGGACTTTCAATGAGTAAAATGATGAATTTTTTTATAAATTATTTTTGTAAAAAAAAAATTCTAAGAAAATTTCAATGTGTTTTACTTTTTCACACCTCATTTGAAGTGAGATTATTTTTCATTAAAATAAAACCCCCATTTTGTGATTTTTCTTATGCAAGTAGAAATGTTATTTGTAACTATTTTGGAGATCTAGGTTTTAACTTCAATTTTGATTATACTATGTCATTTTTTGAATCCACCTATCAAATTTTTATATGTGATAAAAATACTAATGTTATTTCAAAATTCCTTTATTTTTAAAAAATTTATCCATATTTTTAAATATCATTTTCACTAAAGTCTATTGCAACATTGATCATTAAATATTTGACAATATTAATGTTGAATTGAACATTAAATTTTAGTTCATCTAAAAATCATAAAAACTATGATCAAATGTTAATCTGAATTGTCCACCTATTTGTGCTTTCATTTAAATATAAAACTATTGGAACATTGGTTATTAAATCATGTAAGCGATTGTCCAAAACATGTCATCACCACATTCAAATACCAAGATATTACATTCATTATGAATGAAACTTCAATTTCTTTTAATGAAATTCATGGGTGTTAACACATTAGGTTGTATCAAAAACACTACAAGAATCTTGTCCATACCAACTCATATGTTTGCAACTTGTGTCCAAATCAATCATTTTTATGATTATTGTTTCAATTATTTTCTATGGCATGTGGTAAAATGACTTTTAGTCACATATTCAACTAGAAAATGGGTGTAAGTTGTAGATGTAACTATGATTTGCAATTATTAATGATATATGGAGGAAAATCAAAATCAAAAGTGCTTTCATACTATGCACAATTGGTGGCATCCAACTATAGATGAAAATTTGATCCTCAATATTACTTGACCTATTTACCATAGTTTAAGCTACGTTGCTTAGGTGCCTAGTTTAGGTCAAGTTTTTACACCTAAACTGCTTAGGTATTTTTGTTGAGGTTTTTAACTTAGAAACCTTAAGCTCGTTAGGGTAAGTGGCCTAACTTAGGCCAATTTAGGTAGGCCACATGGTGACATTTGTTCAATGTGGAACTTACCAATTGCCATTTCCATTGTGTTGTGTCATTATGTGACTTGTCCAAAGCAATTAGAGGAATTTGCAACTACGTCTGGCATTTACAAGAAAAAAACCAATTGTTGATATGCAAATTCCTTGTATTAAAATGGAAATTAAGAATCCGTTCCAAAAGTTCATAACTATTGTATTTTGAATGTATTTTAAACCTAGTGTATGGTTTAACTTTCAAATTTATTCAAATTTAATGTTAAAGTTAACATTTTTTGTCACCATTTAAACTTTATAAAATTAGACATTAATAAAGAAGATTGGCCTTGAAAAAAAATATTTTAAATATTAAAATGAACTTTGCCATTTTGAATTTTTTGAATAAAATATGATTTGTTATTTTCATACAAATAAAATATGATTTATTTTCTTAATTTTAAAACCTTAACACTAGAAGAAAAAGGCCAATATGTGACCAATGCATTTACAACTACTTGTGACTATTTGGTTTTTTGCAACAAAATTTTTGCCCTCTCCAATTAATGTGACATTATGTTGACATCAACTAAATCACCTACAAATAATTTGCAATTAGTTTGCAACTAAATTGGTTTACATCTATATATGGGTTAGATCTATTTTTAAAGAGTAACCATCTAAAGTCCCATTAATCACAAGCGAAATGTTGTTTAATCGCAATCGACATGTCTATATACATCAATTATAATAATTATTTGATTTATGATTAAACTTAATATTCATTACTTTTAAGTTATATTTTGAATTAGTATTCAAAATATTCATAGTATGTTTATTGTAATTAAAGTCATGGACATGATTAATGTAATTATTTTAATTTCATTACATTAATTATTTATAATTTCAAATAAATAAAATAGATTCCAACATAAACTATTATACTAAATATTTATATATTTCTTAATAAAAATAAATTTACCATAATTAATTTATAATTATTATAAATTAATAATGATTACATTACTTATACATTAATTATAATAGACACATAATTTATAATTAAGTTTAAATATTCATAATTTTAATTTAAAATAATTTTAAAAAAAATATTGTCACTATAATCAAATGAATTAATCTAATTATATGAATTTAGTATCTATAATATTTAATTATGTAATTAAAATATATAATTGTTACCATGTCATAAAATTATAGAATAATTTAAATGCAAATTTCAAATGATTATAATAAAATATTTTACTTACTATTTACTATTGCTTATTTAAAATGAATAAAAAATATTACAACATTAATTTTCACATTAATTAAAATGATAGTTCCCAATCATAAAAAATAACTATTGTATTTACAACACTTATGTTTTAATAATAATAATAAAATTTCATAACCTAATTAAGAAGTCATGTCCTGTATTTAAGATTTTCATTCCAAATTTTTATAATAGTATTAAAATAATGAACAAAGTTGATGTCATTATTGTATTTAAAAACAAAAATATATTAAATAATTGTATGTATTATTCATTATTTACTTATTTACAGTAAATTGTTAATATAAAAACATATATATTTTAATAATTTTTATTTTATTTTTAGTAATAAAAAATCATTGTAAAGTCATTGTAATTATTTAATTTATTTGTAAGTTAGAATTATAATACTTGCATAATTAATTTATAGTTTTATTTTTTATTTAAGTTTCTAGAATAATCATAATTTAATTAAAATAATTAATGTTATGACCATAACTGCATGGATTCTAATATAATAAATTAAAATATTTATTTCCTGTAACTATTTGTCCACAATATCACTTTTATAAATAATTATAAATGATTATATTTATTAATTATAAGTTACCTTAAACCCTAAATGTGTGCACATGGGATGAACCATTCAAAAGGCTTAACCCAAAACAAAAAAAAAATTATGCACAATTTTAAACTACCTACCTCCCCAACTTATTTATCTACCTAATTAAATAGGAGTTTAATTTGACCCACCCACCTAAGTCAACCTATGTACCTACTTGCCTAAATACCTATTTATATGAGTAGGTATTTAACTTAGGAAGGTAAGACCTACCTATTTACCTTTTTACCTAAGTAGGTAAGTAGGTATTTAACTTAAATGTGTAGGCACCTACTTATGTACCTACCTAGGTACCTACCAACCAAATATTAATATTTTGTATTAATTTTATTTTAAAGTGCCATGTGACATATTTACATTGGGCCACCTTTCATAATATAAATCATCCAAGCATGTGAATTGAATGTCCCATATTATTTCAAAATAATAATAATCATCATTTTAAATAATTAAATATTGAGACACATAATAACACATCATTTGCTTTCAATAATGATCAAAATAGTCGCATCTTAGTTACATGTGACAATATGTATACAATGGAGTCAAAGGATGAACTTGTATTTGTTGATTTTTTCTTTCATCCAATACCCCTTGTCATTTGCAATTAATATTGCATGTGACTTGTCCAAGGTGACTAAGAGGATTTTAGTCGTAAATGTTATTTGTGACTAAAATTTAATTGCAAAGACCAGTTGAAAATAAGTGTTTTTCTTCTAATGTAAATGTTATTAAACTTTAATGTGTTATGTCTCAAAGTTTCAAAAACATTGTACAATCACATTGTGAGAAAAAAAATGATATTAAATTTAAATGGACATGCACAATCCATATCAAAATCCATTTAAAATTAACCATTTCTTATTTTGTTGTTGTTTTTTTTTTTTTTTTGTTAAACTTCATTTTTTAGCTTCACATAAATGAATTTTTTTTATAAAAAAATTATTAAAAGTTTTAAATTATATGTAATAATGGCTAAAAAGTTGCCCAAGAATTGCCATGGTGACATTCCATAAGGTTCATTGTAATTTGCAACTACCTTTGTATCAAAGAATTTTTAGCAACCAATGTTAAATCCATTTGACACAAGAAAATGTAAAAAATTATTATCCAATGGCCCATTAGAAGACTACTATGATTTGGGAAGAATGCATGTTTTTCCAATCCCCTAAAAGAGTAGGGGAAAAACTTTGTGGCAATGTAATTACTACTACGCCACTTTTTTTATTTTTCAATATGATAATTGGTCCAATTGGTTTGTTGTTAGTAATCTGCACCTTTTCAAGTTCAAGTTATTCAAGATATGGGTGGGGCTTGAGAAATTGGAACAATAAGAAACTAAAAGTTCCCAAATGTGAAATATCTTACTAATAGGGCAAATTTGAAGAATTGTTAAAGATGTTTTCATGTAGACAAAACACATTTATCTTTTTCTAAATATTTTTAAATATACAAAATCAACACACCTTATCCAAATTTAGGCATGGTTGACTTATTCAGGAATATGACAATTGAAAAGCCCATTTGATGCATTAAACAAGTCTTCATTATCTACAAAAATATGTTCAAAGTAAGATGATGAAATGAATGTAATCATACCTTTATGAAATTTGTTCATTAAGTTTAAACCTTCACCTTCATCAACACCACATCAAATGAAAAGCAAAGCCAAGCTATCATGTATTGAAATTAGAAAAACATTTGGCATGTCACAATGTCAACGTTTTAATTGTTGTTGTAAAAAAGTTTAAACTCTTATTAGTTGTACCACAAAAATGGATTCATTTATTTGAAACTAACACATGAAATTTTCAACAAAAGAATGTAACATTTCATAATGAATGGTCAATCTTAAATGGACTTTAGCATAGAATGTAAAAAACATTCATCTAAATCGAATATGGACTTTTATTTGACAATGTGTTAATACAATATTTTTGAAACTTTGGAACATAACGTTTTGAAGGTTGATAACACTCAAAGCATATAAAAAAGTAAAAGAATTATCTTAATTGTAAAGATATCAAATCATATTTCATTTAGATAATTTCAAAATGGCAAAATCCATTTTGATATTAAAATTGATGTTTTTCAATACTAATCCTTAATAAAAAATGCTTTGAAAGGAGTTTTAAATGATGATCAAAATTTGAATATGAAAAAATATGTTAATTTTAACATCATTAGAAAAACTTCGAAAGTTGAACCCATTCATTGGGCTTAAACACATTCAAAATACAAAGGATAGGGACTTTCAAAAAGGTTTACAAAATGTTCTTTTTGGTTTCCCATAAAATGTGTTTTTACCCATTTCTTAAAGAACTCCATTAATATTCAAACACCTTTTCCTTGCATTGTTCCTTGATGCATTTGTGTCATAATCTTAAGTTTGGTGCGTAATCAACTCCTGGGAGAGACACACAATGTTGACCTTATTAGGATGAAATAAATTGGATGTTTTTAAATGGATACAAGTTGTGATGAAAGTTAGAAACTCATTCTAAATATAACGGGTTAAAAAAATGTTTAGAAGCTTAGACACTCTCATGTGTGGGAAAGTGCAACTGATGAACTCCAAACATTCCCAAATGGGAATTATTTCAAGAATTGGAGTCCCAAAACAACCCAATTTTTGAGACAAAAGTTCACTTGTAGTAGAAAATGGTCCAAATTGAGCCCCGATATATCATTAGGAAGGTCTTGAAACATGGATATTCAAAGCCAACTCACATTTTCAAATTAAAATTGTGAACTAAAGTTGTAGCAAAAAGAAGGGCTAGAAACCAAAGTGATTGTTTGACTCTTGACCATTAAAACTTAAGAAATAAGGGTCAAATGACTTCCACTTGAACATGTAACATGACATTGAAGAGGCATTAACAAGAGCTATAAAAAAATGAAGTTGCATGTTTTAAAAAAATGTTTTGAACAAGGTAGAGGGTTTCAACGGGGTTTCATCATTTCGATACATTATGGGTCCCAATTAAGAGAGTCCAATTTTGATTCTAGGAAGTTTTGGCCATTTCAATGCAACCCTCACAATCAATCACATAGTAGATTACAAGGGAGGAAATGTCTCCCCCCAAATCCAAGTTGCATGAATTTTAAATGAATATGTGACAATTTACAACCCAATTTGTTCCAAATGCATAAATTGCCTTCTTTTGGTTTGTGCATTTTCATATGTTTATGAGTTCGACTTAAGAAGTTTATCTTAGTCCCATCTTGGAGCCTTTGCACACCCTTTTAACCCCCAATGTGAGGAGTTATGGATGAACATGCCCAAGATTTTAAAAGTCTTTTATCTAGTACACTATGTTGAAAAGTTACCTTGATATCTTATGGTAAACTTTTAGTACTATCACATTAACTTTGATAAAGTGTTTAAAATATTTTTTTGTACCAATAATGATACACATGTTTATTATAAATGATTTTGCTTACCCACATAAGTGTAAAATCAATACCATAGAGTGGACAACATTTAATCAGTAAACACTTTTGAAACCCCATTTCATTCTTTTCAACCATATTTTTAAAAAACATAAAAAATCATTTTTTGGACCTAATCCTTTAAATTAGCAGTTCAAAAATAAAGGCCCCACATTGAATAACAATTCTGTTTCATTACAAAAAAAATTTATGTTGGACCAAATAATTGACATGCCAACTGTTCATTCTTTTGCATTTTCTTTCATATTCCATAATGCCTTCATTCATAAGAGATTGAAAAGTCCCAACTAATAATTATTCTAGTAGTTGATTTGCTTTTGCAAATCAATTCACAAAACATCATTAGTCTCAACTAATTTCCCTAAACTATCCACCTTCATTTGCAAAACCTTAGTAACTTTAATTAACTTTTGAATTAATTTTTCCAATTTTTCAAACTATAAATCAATAACAATGTTAACATTTAGTAGATTTTGTTGTAATCATCCACGAAACCTTGGGTTTTCATGGTCATTGTCCTTATGTCTTTTCTTATTTAAATGTTCATGCATTCCTATTCTTCAAACTCATAAACCAACTTATCTAAAAAATGGTACCATCCACATTCATTAGTTGTCAACTCCATGTCATTCTTTTCATCATTTACCAATTATAGTAACGTTGTTGCTTTTTAATTTGTCAGTTGCATGACCCAATTCATCTTATTATTTTTCATTTCCATTACCATTCCTTTTGAATGAACCTCAAAGACTTCACCTTTGTTTAGTGAAACACATTACCCTTGAATAAACATCCATAACGTTTCAATTTTTTTAATCCACATGGGATGTTCGTTATGAAGATTGTTATACCAATTCTACGTGAAAACACAATAAAAGGAGCTAAAGGTGTAAAGATAAAAATCTTTTTCCCAAGGATTGCACATGACACATGCCATTTATGTATTGGTCTATAACTTTCAAATTTGTATCTTGGATATTTAGTTTAACATTACATGTTAGATATAAATACATTTTGACTAGAATTTGATTTTATGTTATATATATTATACATTCATGCCATTTATCACATAAATATGAACAATTTTTATTAAGGACACATTTTCAAAATCCATAATTTTCAAGGTCAAAAGAACATTTGAACCAAATGTGTTCAAATCCATTATATATTTAAAATCCATTAGCTCTAATCCTTTTGCCCTTTTAATCATCAATGTTAAAATCCTCTCCATTTTTATTTATAATGGTGCACATTTGGTAAAAAAACTAGACGTGTGAAATTAATAAGGATTATCTATTCTCAAGGTTTGAGTGCTTTGAAGTTTGAACATGCAAAAACATTTTTGATTTGTCTCAAATTTTGAACATGTAAACTTTGCAATTAATTAAAAATATTCCAAAAACTTTTATGACAATCCAAATTACTATTATGTTTTCCTTATGATTGTTCAAACATACAAAAATGTAGTTTTAAAAAGTGCATTCACTTGGGTGGCTCCTTTGATTATGTTTTTACCATTGTTTTATATTGCTCCAAAATATTTGAAAACCTTTTTTACATCAAGTCTAATGGGGAATTTAAATTTGCTTGGGACTCATGTTTTTGACACAAAACCCATATTTTTCTTGTAAACTCTTTATAAGTGATGGGATCACCATTGTCAACCTCTAGAATTTAGTTCAACATGTACAACAAAGTTGCAAAACCTACTAGTGTCAAAGTGTTACCTTTGTTAGATTCATGTTCATGAAGTTTTTACCTTATTGCCAAACTCATGTTTAAGTTTTACTTCTTGTGAGAATATTCAAATTTGTTACTACTTGAAGGGATTGGTTGTGCCATTGTACCCAATAATCTCTTGCACACACTTGAAGTCATGAGGAGGCATAAAAAATTACAAATTTATTAGAACCTTAATAACTATGTATGGCAAATATTCTCATTTTTACAAAGTATTTAAACCACATGACTATTTCAAGAAAAAGACATGACCATATTAAAATTTGAAAAAACCATGTTGTGACATCGCACATAGGTTGTATGGTCTAAACCAAAAGTAATCTTATGGTCCATATTTGAGCATTGGTTTGATAATTCCCATATACTTTTTATGGATTTTGAAAAGAGACTTTGAACTATTGGTTTTGGTCCACCTTTATATGCAATCATTGTAATATATACCTTATAGGCTAGTATAGATTTATGTTATTTTGGCCTAGGTAGATATATAATAACATACATAATATACAAGCCCATGCTACTGGTAGCATTGGCTAATATACCAAAGCTAATACCTATTTGGTATATTTAACTAATATGTTTGATTACCTACTTGCACAAGTTATTGAACTACCCTCCTACAAGTCTACCTTGGTAAACTTCCTACCTACTTAAATAGTGTTCAAAAAATGAACATCTTCATTACAATATGTTTACAAAAAAACTCACCGTATGAAGGTGGTGGTTCATTTCATAAGGATTTGATTCTTCAATTTGAAGGTGAGGAATTCAATTTCTCACACTTTGAAACCTAGGTTACTATACATGGCTACCCAACTAGCTTAGGTAGCCTAGTTAGCAAATGCTCCCTAAAAAACCTAGGCTACTTGGGTGGCCTAAGTTATTTAGTTAACCTAAATGGCCTAGTTAACTAGGTAGGGTGGGTAAATAAATACATTTCTATTATTATTTAAGGCATTCATTTAAAAAATTAAACCAATCAAAATGTAGATTTGTATTTCATTGCCCAAATATTGTTGTTTTATTTGACTAGTATATACAAAATAAAAAAACCTAGTAAAAAACATAGCAAAAAATAACCAATCAAATTGGACATGTTGAAATTAATTAATCCAAAATAATTAGATTTTTTTTATGCCCACAAAAAATATTTTTTTATTAGATTTTATCGTAATAAAAAAGTTTTTTTGTAGTATATAATGATTACAAACTACAAGCCAACATAACAAAAATTACTCTTGCTTAATAATAAGTGATTTTGGGGGGGAAAAAGAAACATTCAAAGCTAAGACATAGCTTGAAATCATCACAAAAATAATGAAGTCCTTGTATACCTATAAATAGCCCTTGGAGATTTCATACAAAAAAAATAAAGAAATCAAACACATAGTAGTCCAGGATTGCCACATTTCACCAAATTATGTGGTTGTACAAACAAATAGAAATATGATAAATAAATAAAAAAGCAACAATAAACACGTTTTGGTAAAAGGTAATTGTAAAAAATTATAATAACATAATTCACAAGATTAAGTCTTGTCACAAGCCAAAGAATCCCAAGGAAATATTATAAACATGATGACAATAAGGATGCACATTTTAAATCTCAACCTTAAATGTTCAAAGTGTAATGAACACAAAGTTCAAATATTTGTTAATAATAAACAATATGTTTTTTTGTCATTTAAAGGATGTGATTAATTGACGCACTCCCAATTCCTTGAAGGATTCAAATGTGAGTCC
>Ga0116229_10012266_pt1 | contig 12400 bp, 8 predicted proteins | sample S1TSphgellanicum_3_FD_87313 | JGI IMG/M metagenome (GOLD analysis project Ga0116229, IMG submission 87313) | Host-associated microbial communities from peat moss isolated from Minnesota, USA - S1T2_Fc - Sphagnum magellanicum MG | ecosystem: Host-associated > Plants > Peat moss > Unclassified...
GCCGCCGGCGGAAGACGAGAGGCCGCCGCCCTTGCCCGCGTCCGTGGTCGTCACAGGGCCGCCGATGCCCGCCGCGCCCGGAAGCACAGGGCCGGGCGTCGCCGAGACTTCATAGGCGTGGCCGGCGTCGAGGTAGATCACGCCGTCCAGCGTCGCGGGCGGCTTGCCGTGCTGGAAGTCGTAGCCGGGGGCGAGGCGCATGGTCAGGCCGTCCGGCCCGCACTCCGCCTGCTGCGGCTTGATCTGCTCTATGACCGCGCCGTTGTAAGGGAAGAAGTAGGCGTGGGCGACGTCCTGGCCCTTTACGGCCGCGCCGGTGATGGAGAGGGTGACGGCGGAGGCGTCGGCGCTGAAGCTCGCCTTCAGGCCCGCAGGCTTCGGCGCGGCGGCCAGCGTGTCCGCGATCGCCTTGCCCCACTTGGGATCAGGCGTGGGCGCGGCGACGATCGGCACGCTCAGCGCCAGGGTCGCGTCCTCCGGCACGCAGACGTCCTTGCAGACCAGCCAGTCGACCGCGCCTTTCAGGGTCACCGTCTCGCCCGGCTTGGCGCTCGCGGGCACGCTGATCGGCACGGGCAGATAGACCTCGTCGGAAAAGACGTAGTTCATCAGAGGGCCGGCCACGTAGCGCTCCGGCGCCGGCCAGACGATCTCTCCGGCGGTCCAGCCCGCAGGGAGCGTCCAGTCGATGGAGGTGGCCTGGCCTGCGTCGCCAGGATTGCGCCAGTAGGTGTGCCAGCCGGGAACGATCTTCTGGCGGAGCGCGACGTAGAGGGTCGATCCCGGCGCGGCGCCCGTGCTTTCGGCGACGAGTTCGGCCTCCACGTGCTGGGTCTTGGCCGACGCAAAGGGCGCGGCCGCGGCCGAGGACGTCTGCGCCAAGGCGGGGCCGCCGCCGACGGCCAGGACGGCCAAGGTTGCGACGAGCCCCAGGGTTTTGCGCCAGATCATCTCGAAGTCGCCTCGCTGAGCCGCCGAAAGGTCGGGATGGAGCAGGATCGCCGCAAGCCTCTCGACAAAGCCGTTTCGCCCGTCAAGATCGAACCGTTACATGAGAAGGAGCGTTCGTGCCCGCCCATTTCGACGACCTCGTCATCGGCCAGGTGGTTTCGCTGGGGGCGACGGCCATAGACGCCAAGCCGCTCGAGAGCTTCTGCGCCGCCTTCGCCCCGAGCTGGAACGCGGAGGACGGCGCGCCGGACGCCCTGGTCTACGCCCTCTGGTCCAAGCTCGACGGCGAGGCGGCGAAGGACTGGCCGCAGACCAAGCGCCTGGGCGTCGACGCCCTGCGCTGGATGCGCAACCCGCCGGCGGGAGAGCTTCTTCGCGGCCGCATGACGGTGCTGGCCCTCGATCCGGTGGGGGACGCCAAGGGCGTGGTGATCGCCCAGCACGACCTTTTGGACGAGGCGGGGCGGCTGGTGTTCTCCTGCCTCACCCGCTCCGTGTTCGCGTGCAAAGCCTAGGCGTTGCCGATCGGCGTCTGCGGCGCGCGCTTCAAGGTCTCGTTGATCAGCCGCTCCCAGTTCTGCAGCGAGGCCCAATGGGCATGGATCTGCTGCAGGGCGCCGGTCTTCACAAGCTCGACGATGGCGCTGTCCGGAAGAGCCTTGATCCGCTCCTCGTCGGGGGAGAAGTGGTCGGAAACCTTGATCGGCTGGCCTTCGGAGCCGTCCGGGTTGCGCGGCGTGAAGGTGACTTCGCGCAGCACGAACAGATCAAGCTCCTTCAGGATGTTGACGAAGCCTTCGGTCTTGCGCCGCTCGCCTTCGAAGTTGGAGCAGAACTCCATGCACTGGCGGGTGAAGGCGGAGGGCTCGCCGTTCTCGAAGAAGGGCACCTGGGGATTGGCCGAGACGATGTCCGCCTCCCGGTCGATGCATACCACCAGTTGCTCCTGATCCTGATCCGTCACGTGAGCGAAGACGAAGGGGTAGCGGCGGATGAAGGCGGGGATGTAGACGCCCTCGGGAAACATGCCGTTCTCGTCGATGAACAGGTTCTCGTTCATCCGCACGCTCATGACCGCCAGGGGCTGACGATCGGCGCCGGCGAAGATGATCGGGTAGCTGAGGCTGGCGGGCGCGAACTCGCCGACGATCAGCGGCACGGCGTGGGCGGTCCGGGCGAAGGCGAAGGGCGTGGACGACGGGTTCAACCCGAGCCCGCCGTGCATGTCGGGGGTCAGCGGCTGAGGGTTCTTGTAGAATAGAACTTCGCCGTGCACGGGGGACGGCGGAATACTGGTGGTTTCCATAAGTCGAACGTCGCTTTGAAATCGAGCCGAAACGGCGAAGCGGGCTTCCTAGACCAAGCGAGGATCAGGGGCAACGCGGCGATTCCGCATCGGTCCAATGAAGGGAGGATCATGGACAAGGACGCGCTGAGGCGGGAGGCGGAGCAGCCGGAGACGGCGGCGCGCGGGGCGCTGGACGGCGCCGCGGCGGACCTGGCGGCGGCGTTCGTCGACGATCCGATCTTCGCCTGGTTCATGCGGGATGACGCCAAGCGTCACGCGGCGCGGCTCCGGTTCTTCAGGGTGATCCTCCGGGAGTCGGCCTTTCATGACGGCCAGATCGAGCGGCCGGCGTCGGGCGGCGGTGCGGCCGTCTGGATTCCATCCGAGAACCTTGGACCTCAGCCTTTGCAGAGAGAGCTTCGCGCCCTGCCCATGCTGTTCAACGCCACGGGCCTCTCACGCTTCGGGCGGCTTCTAAAGCTGCGGGAGGCGATGGACGGGCGTCATCCGATGGCGCGGGCGCACGACTATCTCTGGTTCCTAGGGGTGCGTCCGGAGGCGCAGGGCGCAGGCGTAGGCTCCCGCCTTCTCGCCGCCCGATGCGCCCGCATGGACGCGGCGGGGCGGCCCGGCTTTCTGGAGACCGCGACGCCGCGCAACCTGCCGCTCTATCAGCGCCACGGCTTCGAGATCGTCGACGAGTACCGCCCGGCGCCGGACGGTCCCCTCATCTGGGCCATGTGGCGCGAGCCCAGGACGGCGTGAGCAATCATGAATCCGTCGCCAAAGCTTAAGCCAATCGTCGCCAAAGCTTAGCTCGGCTGTTTCAGACCAGCCCTATCAGTCGTCCGATGAGCGACGCGCAAAAGCGCCGCCGCACCGAGGGGTCTGATGATGGGTCGTTCGATTCAGGGCGGTCGCCGCCTGCTGTTCGCCGCCGCGGCTGTGGGCGCCTTTTCCCTGCACGGCGTCGCCTTCGCCGGAGAGGTCGTGGCGACGCAGCCGGCCGACGCCCCGGCCCCTGAAACAGCGCGAGCCCAAGCCGCCCCGGCGGAAGTGGTGGTCACGGCCACGAAAACGACCCGCTCGTCGGTGGCCATCGGCAATGTCGAAATCCAGAAGATCCTGCCGGGCGTGAACCCCCTGAAGGCGATCGAAACGCTGCCGGGCGTGGTGTTCCAGACCGCCGACCCCTGGGGCAACGACGAGCAGAACGAAGAGGTGTTCGTCCACGGCTTCTCGACGCAGCAGCTCGGCTATACCATGGACGGCGTGCCGCTCGGCGACCAGCAGTACGGCAACTACAACGGCCTCAGCCCGTCGCGCGCGGTCACCAGCGAGAACGTCAGCAAGGTCATCCTGTCGTCCGGCGCGGGCGCTTTGGGCGTCGCCTCCACCAGCAACCTCGGCGGGGCCATCGAAACCTTCTCCTCCGACCCCAAGAGCCGTCTCGGCGGCACGCTGGAGCAGGTGGTCGGCAGCTACGAGACCACCCGCACCTTCGCCCGCTTCGACAGCGGCGACACGGGCTACGGCGCCGGCTATCTGTCGTACCTGCACCAGGACGCCCGGGCCTGGGACTTCAACGGGCACCAAAAGGACGATCAGTTCAACGCCAAGTATGTCGACGACATCGGCCGCGGGAAACTGACCCTGTTCCTCGACTACGATTACAAGGTCGATCCGAACGAAGACGCCATCAGCTACGGCAACCAGCAGACCACCGCCGCCGCCGGTTACATCCCCTACACCCGGCCTTACCTTTATCCGAACCTGACCGTCGCCGAAACCTACCTGACCAGCAATCCGGCCTCGCCCGGCACGCCGCCGGTGGCGCAGGGCAACAACTTCTCCAACTATTTCAGCGCGGAACAGCGGGAGGACATCCTCGGCTACGCCAAATACGACTACCACTTCAGCGACAATCTCAGCTGGTCGAACCAGGTCTACTATCACTATGACTACGGCCGCGGCATCGTCGCGGGTCCGGTCAACAACGCCGGCTTGCCCGCTCTGTTCGCGACCTACTTTCCGGGCCTGATCGTCGGCTCCTCCTCCAGCACCACCAGCCTGACCAACCTCGTGAACCTCTTCGGCGGCACGGGATACGAGGTGCGCACCACCGAGTATCACATCAACCGCGGGGGGATCATTTCGAACCTCGATTGGCAGCTCGGCGCGCACCAGATCGAAGTCGGCCTCTGGTACGAGCACAACGACGAGGGCCAGCACCGGGTCTGGTATCCCTTCTCCGGCGCCAATGACGACCTGACGCCCTACGACATCCCGCACGGGCCGGCGGTGTTCACCCAGGACGCGGTGGACTTCTCCGTCGACGACGCCGTGATCCACCTTCAGGATCAATGGCGCATCCTGCCGAACCTTCTGCTTCAGGCCGGCTTCAAGGCGAGCCTGCAGACCGCCAGCAACCGCGTGCTGATCCAGCAGGAGAATCTGCCGACCGTCGCCGCGGCGTCCCAGGTCAACTTCCCGACCGGGACCATCGTCTCCAACAACGGCTTCCTGCCGCAGTTCGGCGCCCTTTGGGACGTGACCCCCCACGAGCGGGTGTCCGCCAACATCCAGCAGAACCTGCGCCAGTTCATCCCCTACAGCCAAGGCGGCAATTTCTACGGCACCTCGCCCTGGAACCTCGGCAATCAGGCGGCCTTCAACCTCTTCAAGTCGACGGTGCAGCCGGAGACGTCATGGACCTACGAAGTCGGCGTGCGGACCAAGCGCGAGATCGACTACGGCGACCTCACCTCGATCGAAGGCCAGATCAACTATTATCACGTGGACTTCTCGAACCGCATTCTGAACATCGCGCCATACAACTTCATCAACCCCGCGCCGTCGATCCTGGTGAACGTGGGCGGGGTGACGACGGACGGCGTGGACGTGGCGGCGACGTTGCACTTCGGCTCGCACCTCCAGTTCTACGACGGCTTGTCGTACAACAAGTCCACTTACGACTCGAACTACGATAGCGGCACGACGACGATCGGCGGCGTGACGACGCCGGTGGTGGTGGCGACCGGCGGGAAGTCGGTTCCGGGCGAGCCGAGCTGGCTGAACAAGAGCATCCTCAGCACGAATTACGGCCCGTTCGAAGCGCAGCTGAGCGGCGACTATCTCGGCAAGCGCTACGCCACCTACCTCAACGACCTCGCGGTCAAGAGCAGCTTCCTCGTCGGGCTGGAAGGCAGCTATGTCTTTGAAACGCCTTCGGTTCCGTGGGTGCGCACCGCCAAGCTCGCGTTGAACGTCACCAACCTCGGGAATGCGAAGGGCATATCGACCCTGGTCACCACCAGCGCCTCGGGCGGCTATCAAGGCTATCCGATCGCCCCGCGCATGTTCTTCGTGACCCTGTCCGCCGGCTTCTGATCTCGCCGCCGTCGGGGCGTCCGCGAGGGGGTTTTCGACATAGACCTGAAACGTGCGCGTGCGAGTGAGCCGCACGGTGCAGGTCGGGGCGGGAGGGGTCATGAGGCAGGACGCGTCTTTACGCGGAGGGCTGGCCGTCGCCGTCCTCGCCTCCTCTCTCGCCGCCGCGACCGCCTCCTCGCCCGCCCTCGGTCAGACGACGGCCAAGCCCGCGGCGCCGCCTTCGACCCCCGCCGCCAAACCCGCTCCACCGCCCCAGGACGAGGACGAGGACGTGCCGGAGGTGAAGGTCACGGCGCGCCGGCTGCCGCAGGTCGGCCAAGTGGTGGGCGACATCAAGCCGGAGCTGCAGCTCAGCCCGGCGGACATTCAATCCTATGGCGTCTCGACCGTCACCGAACTCCTGAACGAGCTGGCGCCCGAGACCCGCAGCGACCGGGGGCGCGGCGGCGAGACGCCGGTGGTGCTGCTCAACGGGCGGCGCATCTCGAGCTTCAACGAGATCCAGAACATCCCGACCGAAGCGATCCTCAGGGTCGACATCCTGCCTGAAGAAGTGTCGCTGAAATACGGCTACACCGCCGACCAGCGGGTGGTGAACATCGTGCTCCGCCGCCGCTTTCGCGCCATCACCGGCGAACTCCTCGGCGGCGAGACCACCGAGGGCGGCCACGAGCAAGGCCAGGCGGAGGCCGACCTGTTCCACGTGCGGGGCGACAGCCGGCTGAACCTCGATCTGAAATACCAGGGCGCCGATCAGTTGACCGAGGCGCAGCGCGGCCTCGCCTCGGACACCACGGGCGCGCCCTACGACCGTCTCGGCAACATCGTCTCGCCGACGCACGGCGCAGAGATCGACCCGGCGTTGAGCGCCCTCGTGGGCGAGCCGGTGACCGTGGCGGGCGTGCCCGCGAGCGCGGCGGCCGGGGCCCCGCCGCTATCGGCCTTCGCGCCGACGGCGAACGTCGCCAACGTCACCGACACCAGCCGAGACCGCACGCTCCTGCCCGCTACGCAGTCGATCACGGCCAACGCGGTGCTGGCCCAGCCGATCTTCTGGGGGATCAACGCGACGGTGAACGGCACCCTCGGCGCCACCAGCAGCGATTCTTTGCAGGGCCTGCCGGGGTTCAGCCTCCTCATTCCGAACGGCGATCCCTTCTCGCCGTTCGGCCAACCGGTGACGCTCGACCGCTACGCCGGATCGCCCCTCGCCCAGAGCGTGGACGGCTGGACCGCCCACCTGGGGTCGACCCTGAACCGAGACGTCGGCGACTGGCGGGTGTCCCTCACCGACGCCTACGACCACGCCGACAGCAGCACGCGGACCGACGCCGGTTTCGACACGACGGCGATTCAGGCGCTCTTGAACGCGGACTCGCCGAGCTTCAACCCGTTCGCGCCGATCCCGGCCACCCTGCTGACGCCCCTCGCCGCAAGCACCGCCCGTTCGCTCTCCGACAGCGCCAACATTCAGGTCCTGGCGAACGGGCCTTTGCTGAAGCTGCCCGCGGGCTCGCTCTACGTCAGCGCCAAGCTCGGCGACACGGAAAGCCTGCAATCCTCCCGTTCGCTCCGCCTAGGGTCTGCGCAATCGGTATCCCTTTCGCGCAACGACGCCAACGCCCTCCTGAACCTCGACCTGCCGATCGCCAGCGCCTCGCACCATTTTCTGCCGATCTTCGGCGAGCTGTCGGCGAACCTGAACACGGCGGTGGATCAGCTCTCGGACTTTGGCCTCCTGAAGACCCTGGGCTACGGCCTGAACTGGACGCCGATCCCCGGCTACAACCTGATCGTCTCGCACACCAACGACCATCAGGCGCCGACGATCCAGCAGCTCGGCGGCCCGACGGTGCTGACGCCCGGCGTGCGCCTCTTCGACTACACGACCGGCCAGACGGTGGACGTCACCCAGCTTTCGGGGGCGAACCCCGCGTTGAAGGCGGACAACCGCAACGTCTTCAAGGTGGGGCTGACGCTGAAGCCGATCCCGACCCAGGATTTCACCATCACCGCCAGCTACATCGACAGCCACATCGACAATCCGATCGCCACCTTCCCCGCCGCGAGCGCCGCCATCGAGGCCGCCTTCCCCGACCGCTTCATCCGCAACAGCGAGGGCGAACTGACGGAGGAGGACGACCGGCCGGTGAACTTCGCCTCGCAGGAGCGGAAGGAAATCCGCTGGGGCTTCAACTACTCGCGCCCCGTGGGGCCGCAACCGCAGCCCCGTTTCAACCGAGCGGCTTTCCGACCGAACGGCCAGACGCCGCGGCGAAGGCCGGACGGCTCCAGCGTCGAGGGACCGCCGGCGGGGGCGGACGGCGCGCCAGGGTCGACGCCGGGTGATCAAGCGGCCGCGAACGGCTCTCCCCCCGCCGGCGACGCCAACCGTCCGGCAGCGCTCCCTGGCGGCGGCGGAGGCGGCGGCGGCGGTGGTCGCGGGGGCGGCGGACGCTTCGGCGGCTTCGGCGGCGGCCAACAGGCGGGCGGACGTTTCCAGATCGCCATCTATCACACGATCTTCTTCCAGGATCAGATCCTGGTGCGGCCGGGCGGCCCCACCCTCGACCTCCTGAACGGCGCGCCGGCGAGCAGCACGGGCGGCCAGCCGGGGCAGGAGGTGGAGGGCCAGCTCGGCTTCACCTTGAACGGCTTCGGGGCGCGGATCAGCGCCGACTGGAAAAGCGCCACGACCGTGCAGGGCGGGACCACCGCCTCGACCGGCGAGCTCTATTTCTCCGACATCACGACCATCAATTTCCGCCTGTTCGACAATCTCGGCCAGCAGCGCGCGGTGGTGCAACGCTTCCCTATCCTAAGAGGGACGCGGATCACCCTTTACGCCTCCAACCTCTTCGACGACCGCATCCGCGTGCGCGAGAACGGCGCGCCTACGCCCCTGATCTATCAGCCGGCCTATCTCGATCCGGCCGGCCGCACGATCACGCTGAGCCTGCGCAAGCTGTTCTATTGAGCCTAGCGGCGTTGCCGTCCGCCCAAGATAGCTTACGGTAACTGGACGCTTTCGGGGGGAACGCATGAACAGGACGGTGAAGCTCGCGGCGGCCGCCATTCTTTATCTCGCATTCGGCGGCGCCGCCGGAGCGGAGGCGCCCGCAAAGACGCCCATCACCCATGAAAAGCTCTGGATGATGAAGCGGGTCGGCGCGCCCGTCGTGAGCCCGGACGGCAAGTGGGCGGTCTTCTCCGTCGTCGAGCCCTCCTACGATCCGGAGAAGCAGGTGAGCGATCTCTGGATCGTTCCTACGGACGGGAGCGCAGAGCCCCGCCGCCTGACCAACACCAAGGCCCCCGAGAACAGTCCCGCCTGGTCGCCGGACAGCCGGAGCCTCGCTTTCACCACCAAGCGCGAGGGCGACGAGGCGGAGGAGGTCTATATCCTGAACCTCGCAGCGGGCGGCGAGGCGCGGCGGCTGACCACCGTCTCCACGGGCGCGTCGAACCCCAAGTGGCGGCCGGACGGGCAGGCGATCCTGTTCGAATCTAGCGTCTGGCCGAACGCGCTCGACGACGAGGCCAACAAGAAGGTCATCGCTGAACGAAAGGCGCGCAAATACAACGTCCGCATCTACGAGCACTTCCCGATCCGCTACTGGAACCAGTGGCTGGACGAGCGCCAGCCGACGATGATGGTGCAATCGGTGGCGCCGGGCTCGACCGCCAAAGACATCCTCTCGCCCACCGCCTTGGCCCATACGCCAGGCTTCTTCGGCGTGGAGGGCGAGACCAGCGCGTCCCTCGCGCCGCTCTGGAGCCCCGACGGACGGGAGGTTGTGTTCACCGCGACGACGGATCACTGGAACGCCGCCTCCGGGCACGTCGGCTATCGGCTCTATCGCATCCCGGCGGACGGCGGCGCGGAGCCGAAACCGATCACGCCCCTCGTCGGCGAATACGAGGAGGCGACGTTCAGCCCCAAGGGCGACGCCCTCTTCTTCAAATATGCGCCGCAGGATCACGAGGTCTATCACCTGGCGCGGCTCAGCAAGGTCCCTTGGCCGGCCGGGGGCGAGGCGAGCCTAATCGCCAAGGACTTCGATGGCGAGATCGCCCGCTACGCCCTGACCCCGGACGGCAAGCTCGCCTACCTCCTCGTGCCGGAGGCGGGGCGGACGAGCCTCTACAGCGTGCCGACGGCCGGCGGGGCGCCGACGGCCGTGATCAAGCCGGAGGTCGGCGGATACACCACCCTCGAAATCCCCGAAAAGGCGCCCCGCCCGATCCTGATCGGCGGCTACGGCAGTTCGGTCAGCCCCGCCGAGGTGGTGCGGATCGATCCCGTGCGGCGCACGCATGCGAACCTGACGCACGTCGATGTCGCCGAAGCCGCCGCCATCGACTGGGCGCCCCCGCAGCACTTCTATTTCACTAGCGCCAAGGGCCGCAGCATCCACAACATGATCGTGCTGCCGCCGGCCTTCGACCCCAAGAAGAAATACCCGCTGATCGTCTTCATCCACGGCGGGGCGGCCAGCAACAACCCGGACCAGATCGGTCTGCGCTGGAACTATCACCTGCTCACCGCGCCGGGCTACGTCATGCTGCTGACGGACTACACGGGCTCCACCAGCTTCGGCGAAAAGTTCGCCCAGGCGATCAAGCTCGACCCCCTGAAGACGCCTGGCGAGGAGATCGACCAGGCGGTGAACGAGGCGATCAAGCGCTATCCCTTCATCGACGGAACCCGCATGTGCGCGGCCGGCGCCAGCTATGGCGGACACCTCGCCAACTGGATCGAGGCGACCACCACCCGCTACAAATGCATCGTCAGCCATGCGGGCGAGGTGGACTTGACCACCCAGTGGGGCGAGAGCGACGGCATCTACGGCCGCGAGCTTACCAACGGCGGGCCGCCCTGGGCGGGCAACCCCGTTTGGAAGGACCAGAGCCCACTCACCTATGCGGATCACTGGAAGACGCCCATGCTGCTCAGCATCGGCGAGCGCGACTTCCGCGTGCCCATCGGCAACACGCTGGAGAACTGGGCGACGTTGCAGCGGATGCACGTGCCGAGCAAGCTTCTGGTCTGGCCCGACGCCTGGCACTGGATCCTCAAGCCCGAGGACAGCCGCAAGTTCTATCAGGAGGTGGGCGACTGGTTCGCCACGTATCTGAAACCCGGCGCTTAGTCCGTCCTCGTCCCTAAGAGCCACGCTCGCTCACGCTCTTCTGAACCGGCCGCCGGAAACGACCGGTCACCGCCCGCGTTGTGCGGGCTACGGTCGGGGAAAGCCTCGGGAGTTGATTGATGCGGTGGTTTCGGAAGGACAGGAACGATCTCGCTCTACTGCACGACGCGTTCAAGCTGAGGCTTCGCTATGGCGTCGAGGCGGAAAACTTCTGCGAGCAAGCCTTGCGGGCGGCGCCGATCAACCCGCGCGGGCGGCGGGTGATCACGGAGCTCTTGGGCGCGCTCGCCTATGTCTCGCCGAAAATCGAAACCTATAAGCAACTGCGGGACCTTCACGGCGGCCCGCGAAGCCGCGCTTAGGCCTCCAGCTCGATGTCCCAGTAGAGGTAGTCGAGCCAGCTTTCGTGCAGGTGGTTCGGCGGGAAGCGGCGGCCGTGCTCCTGCAGCTCGAACATGCTGGGGCGATGGGCCGGGCGGCGGATGGCCATGCCCGCCTCGCGCGGGGTGCGCCCGCCCTTCATCAGGTTGCAGCGGGCGCAGGCGGTGACGATGTTCTCCCACGTGGTGCGCCCGCCCCGGGAGCGGGGGTTGATATGGTCGAAGGTCAGCTCCTCGCCCGAGCCGCAGTACTGGCAGGTGAAGCTGTCACGCAGGAACAGGTTGAAGCGGGTGAAGGCGGGCGCGCGATCCTGCGCCACGTAGGACTTCAGCGCCACCACGCTCGGCAGCTGCATCTCGAAGGAGGGGGAGCGGACGACGTGGTCGTAATTCTGAACCACGTCCACGCGATCCAGGAACACCGCCTTGATCACCTCCTGCCACGGCCAGAGGGATAGCGGATAGTACGACAGCGGCCGGTAGTCGGCGTTGAGCACCAGGGCCGGCCAGCCCGACGCGGGCGACGAAGCACTTGCATCGTCATGGCCGCCGTCCATCGAGGCGTACCGCCGGACAGCGAGACTGAACACAAATCGTTTGCCTGAAGACGCGGCTCCTTCAAACGACGCTTCGAATCATCGGCGATTCCGAAGCCTGCCTTCTATTGGCTGATTTTTGCGACGGCTCCAAGACGAACCGGGCCTTTGACGCTCATCGCGGAGGCGGCGCTTCGCCCCGCTTCAGGGCGCCGTAGTAGGCCCAGAGCATGTGCGCCGCGACGCCGCGATAGGGCCGCCAGAGCTCCGCCCGGGCGTAGAGCGCCTTCTCCGAAAGCCGCGCCTCCGCCCCCTCGGCGACGCGAAGCGCCTCCTGCAAGGCGATGTCGCCCGCCGGGAACATGTCCGCCCGCCCCTCGCAGAACATCAGGTAGGTCTCCGCCGTCCAGCGCCCGACGCCCTTGATCTCGACGAGGGCGGCGACGGCGGCCTCGTCGCCGAGGGTGGCGAGGTGGTCGAAGTCTACGCGCCCGCTGACGTGAGCCTCGGCGATGGCGCGCGCATAGCGGGCTTTCGGCGCCGAAAGGCCGAAGGATTTCAACGCCTCCACCTCAAGGGCGAGCACCGCCGCGGGCGTCACCGCGCCAAGCCCCGCCTCGAAGCGCCTCCAGATGGCGGCGGCGGCGGCGACGGACACCTGCTGCTCCACCACCATCTTCACGAGCCCCGCAAACCCGC
>Ga0116229_10012267_pt1 | contig 12398 bp, 10 predicted proteins | sample S1TSphgellanicum_3_FD_87313 | JGI IMG/M metagenome (GOLD analysis project Ga0116229, IMG submission 87313) | Host-associated microbial communities from peat moss isolated from Minnesota, USA - S1T2_Fc - Sphagnum magellanicum MG | ecosystem: Host-associated > Plants > Peat moss > Unclassified...
ATGTCAGAACCCTTTTAAACAAAACAAGTTTATTAATGGATGGAAGGTTAGAGAGAAAAAAGAGGTTACAACATTAATTGTGTTGAGGCTTTTTGGTGATGACTAATGAGATAATGCGATTAGTTAATAACGACCCATGTTAAACATAAAAGGCAACACTCGAGTCTTGTGATGTAAAGTATTATTCCTAAATTCATATTGGGGAGGGTTTTATTGTTGTTAGGCAATGTCAACATTATTGAACAATATTTAAAGACTATTGAAATTATTAGTTGTGTCCCTCATTAGAGTTAAGCCAAGGCAACCCACCCAAAGTTTGATTGAAGAAGTGAACTTTCATAAAAAATATACCTTTTATTTATTTATAAAATCTTTGGAATGTAATTAGGTGGTTGCCATTGGGGAGCATGGAGTTTTGAAAAAAGAGCATGTTGAAAAATTATATTTCAATTGAGTTTACAATTTCAAGTGGTAAGGTGAGCACAATGTTATGTTTTATGTTAACCACGAAATAGGATTTTGTTTTGAAATTTTGACCATTATGAACATTGGAATTGATTTAAAATCAATATGGAGAGATAAATAATGTATGCATGTTTGATTTTGTGCCTAAAAGGAATCTTATTAGGAAGCATCATAATAAGAAATCATAGTCTTCTTTATCAAAAATCTCAATCAAAAAGACATCCATTTTGGTCTTTTTACTCCCTTGTCAAATGTCATTTTGGATGTGTTGATTTTGACACAATTTTTTTGACTATGAGGTCATGTGACATTTTGATTAATCAAAATGACTAATTGTCAATTTGACCACTAATCAATTAATCCATCATTATTTATGGTTTGATTTATGTCATGTGTCATCATTATAGGGGGATGTTATTTCATGAGTGGGTGAATGTGAACGATGAACATGAATGATGAACATTATTTCATGAGCAAGAGGGAATACTTTCAATAAATTTCATCCATGTTAGAAAACATATTTTTTGACATATTTTGGTGACATGGAAGAATATTCTTTGACACAATTGAATATATTTCCATGTCACCAACATGTCCATGTGGCATCTAATGGCTTCAAATTGTTGGAATTAAAAAGGTTGTGGTGTTTGTGAATTTCCATATTTTACAATAGATTAGGAACTAGACAAACTAGAGAAGGGGTCCATGCTTGATTTTTCATGGTGTCGCGACGTGTAATGTCATGATGTTCAGTGTCGTAAGGGTGTAAATCCATAATAAACTCTATTAAACAAAAAGACTAAAACCAGTCAAAGGTAGAAACTAATCAACCAAAAAGATATGCACATATATATAATGCACAAGAGGAGGCTGAGATGAAATTCTCATGTATCCCCCCCATACCTAAGCCGAGAAAAGCGTGGCAAGGTCTGAGTATAAATCAAGGTGCTATAAGAGAACATGATGAACAGTACCAAATGTCAACAAGAACTTGAATGAGCTTTGGCTTGAGGCAGAATATATGGTATTAAATTGAAAAGAAAGAAAGAAAACATAGTGTATGTAAACGGTGGCCATGTAATATCTACCATGAGCATCTAGAAATCTAGTCTGATTATGGAAGAAACTTTCCTTAACAAATGAATTCTAAAAAAACTAACAAGAGAAGGGAAGAACTTGGTTTTTTATACAATCGTCAACAAAGCTAAAACCCTAAACAAGCCATAACCTTAAAACACCTAATAATGTACAGTAACCTATGAATATACATTAACCCTAAAAGCATGATTGGCATGCCTGTAATCGACTGTTATGTATGAAACCATGGATACGGGCATGACAACTGTCGTGACGTGTAGTGTCATGACATTCGGTTTCATAAGGGTGTAAATCCATAGTAGACTTTACTGAACAAAAAGACTAAAACTAGTCAAAGGTACAAACTAATCAACCAAAAAGAGATGCACACACACATATATATACAATGCACAAAAGGAGGCTGAGATGAATTTCTCATGTATCCCCCCCGAGACTTGAGCCAGGAAAAGCGTGGCATGGTTTGAGTAGAAATCACGATGCTACAGGAGAACATGATGAATAATACCAAATGTCGGCAGGAATTTGAGTGAATTTCGGCTTGAGGCAGAATAGATGGTATCCACCATTATAATTATCGCAAAACAACATTTGATTAGCATTGTATGTCCTCTAACATACCTGACATGGATAGTTAAGTGGAGGAATCCAAGTCGACATGATGATGGTAGGATCCAAGTTTGGCAGGTGGCAGGGCACAGTTTTTGGAATGATCCCAAATAGTGTGTCCGTTGGTTCCTTGTAACTCCAACACACCTAAAGGCTTGATCACCTTAATCCTCAAGATAATGTGACCAGAAGAAGTGTCCAAAATATCATTAGGTTGCCACTAGAAATACACAAAATCGCCAACATCAAATTGTTTCACCTTAGGTTTGTAACTGCCACCTTGTGTGTGTGCATACCATAAGGTGTCTCAATGTTGTGCAATGGACAAGTTTTCCATGGCCTTGGGCATAACCCTCCTGAATAGAGCAGCCCTCTTTGCGATGACCCTAGCCCAAGTGGCTAGGGAGTCCAAGTCCACAACCTGGTCCATTTGAGCAACAATGGAAGAAGGTGGAATGGGATGTCTCCCAAAAAGTAGAAAGTAAGGAGAGAAATGAAACAAAGAGGCATGTTTAGACATCATGTAACCCATGGTGATGTAAAGTAAGGCCAGGTCTCAATCCTCTTTGTTCCTAGTGAGACAAATCTTTTGAAGTCCTTTCTTGCATGTTCGAACCATCCTCTCTACAAGGCCATCAACTTGAAGATGATCCCTCGAAGTTCGACGATGATCAATGAGAGCATGATTAAATAGGTCTTGGAATTTTCCTTTGAATTATGATCCTTGATCAGTAAGGCACTCATCACAAGCCCCAAACCTACTTAGGACCTATTGTAAGAAAGCCTGGCTACTGTTGTATGATGACTTGTCTGGCAACATAACAAGCTCGACCCACTTTGAAAAATGCTCAATCATAATCATGATGTGGACATTACCCCTAGAGGTTTGTGGTAACTCTCCAATTAAATCACATGACCATCGATAGAACATGCCCTAAATAAGGAGTGGTGAAAATGTGAGTTGTCGAAAGGAGAAGGAAGTTTTCACTCTATCACATTATTCACATCTAGCAATGACATCTCAAACTGGAGCATATATACCTCTCCAATGGTAATGAGGAGCAAAAAGGCTATAAGTACGCTTAACTCCAAAGTGTCCAAATTTCGAGTGTATCTTCTGAATAAAACCAAGCTGTTCATGTGGTGGAAGAACCACTTTGTCGCCTTATGGTAAGCATCGGACAAGGTGATTATCCCTCCATGAGTAGCATTTGGATCGTTATTGTATATGATCCTAATGACTTGATGTAACTTGGGGAGAGTATTCCCCATGTTGAAAAAACCTTAAAGTGTCGAAGTCCTCCCATATATCCACAATGGGGTGCTCAACCAAGTTACATTGCAGTAATGCAAGATAATTAGATGCATAAAATGCATGTACTACTGGAACATGGTCGAAGTCTTGCCTAGCTTCTGAGAAATCTTTAGAGGTAGTGAAGGGTCTTCGTGGCATGGTATCCACATTCTAATGTGTAATACCAAGTTGGTGAATAACTTTGAACTCATACTCCTGAAGTATAAACACCCAACGAACTAACTTATTAGTAAGCTTGTTATTGGTCATCAACCATTTGATAGGTTGTGGTCAATATACAAAGTGAATTTGGTGCCATAAAGATAGGGCCTAAAATGTATGATGACCCATACAACAACAAGACATTCCCCCTCATATGAAGAATAGTTGCTCTCAACCTTGTTGTTGTTTGGAGATGCATAAGCGATAACATATTCCTTGCCTTCCTCATTAAGTGGCCAAGAATAGCACCAATACCAAAAACACTCCAGTCAGTGTGTAGAATGAAAACCTTGCTAAAATCATGTCTTTTCAAAATGGGAAACTTTAAAAGCTTTTCCTTGAGTGTGTCAAAAGTTCCTGAGCTTCTTCACTCCATGTTTAAACAACATCCTTCTTTAATAATGCATAGAGAGGATGAACAATAGTATTAAAATCTTGGACATAAATCTTGTAATAAGTACATAGTCCAATGAAGCTCCTCAAAATGTGAACATCAGTAGGATTAGGCATCTCCAAAATGGCTACTACTTTGGCCCAATGAACCATAATACCATTTGGCAAAATTTTGTGTCCAAGGTAGACTACCGAAGTGATAACAAACTCACACTTTTTAGGATGGATCTTCATATTAACTTTGGGGAACCTCTTGAATAACTCCTCAAGATGAGTTAAATGGTGCAAAAGTCCCTTGCTATGCACTAGGACGTCATCTATGTAGCACTTCAGGAAATCTTCCCCTTTGAGAACCTAGTCCATGACTCACTGAAAGAAGACATGTGCATTCTTTAATCCAAAAGGCATCACAAGCCATTCCCACAACTTATTATTTCCATGGAATGTCATTTTCTTGCGATCCTTCACAACGAGCACAATCTGGTTGAAGCCTTGCTTCAGATCCACAAATGTGAAGATGTTTGAATGTCCAATGTTATCAAATAGTTCTTCTGGGATGGGCATGGGGTACATGTCCTGAAATGCAACCAAGTTCAAAGGCCTATAATCCCCGCACATCCTTTTTTCAGTCCATAATCCAATTAAATTTTTTTTTACTAACATTATTATAGCGATTGTGAAATCAGAACTTGATGGCTGAATGAGACTAGCATCATGGAGCTTTTTTCATTTTTCATCTACCAATCCCCATTAATTTTTGCTCAACCTATGCTTCCTCCGATAGATGGGTGTCTTATCTGTAAAGTCCATAGAAAATTGCATGGTCTTACACCTACCTAAGTCTTTCATTGAGAATGCAAACACATTCTCATACTTAATTAGCAAGTCTGTGACCTGGTCTTTTTCCTTTTTGGTGAGTTGGTTCCCCATAACGAAAGGGTAGTTGGAAACACATGGAATGGAATTGGAAAGTGTGTTTGATGAACCTGGTGTATTGGGTTCTCCACTATCCAATTCCGTAAATTTGTAAAAGGTTGTAATTATTTTTCAAAAAACTGATGTACCTCCAGGTGTATCATAAACAACTTGAGTTAAATTACTTGGTACCTCCTCCCCCAACACTAAGAGTAAAGTGTCAAGTGTTAAAAATAAGCAAGTGTACTTGGTCGAGGTGCCATGTAATCGCATCACCAAAACTATAAGTTGATTAAATCAATGCTGGTGTTGTGTACATTTGAAAGAATACACAGGTTACCAATAACCATGTAAGGGAGTTTAGGTCCATGCCTCTCTTTAGTAAAGCATTACGCTCTAATCTAATCATCTTGGTGTGATTAGTAGTGTCAGTTTAAAACCCCATAGCCTTTTTTCTTTCTTCTAGGCTTGGTTCATCCTAAGTGGCTGAAGTAACATCATACACTAAGCCTGATCCATCTCCTTGAAAGGCATGTGCTCCTGGGAAAGAGACAAAGGTAGGCCAAGCACCTTTTTGTTTTCCTATTGTGTTTGTAGGAAACCAAGGAGGTTTTTCTTGCTTTGTAATTGGTTGGCAAGAGCTCTTATCATCCTATATGTGAAAAACTTGCAAGTTGGGGTCTCTGATGGTGTATCTCAAAGCCAACTACAGAATTGAGAGTGGTGCAAAGTTGGTCCACCAGTTGTGCAACTAGTACGCATAGGAACCGCATTGTGCCACATCACGTAGGAGCAGCTCTCCAAGGTAATGTTTGACCAACGTGTAGTGCTTTTGGATTTTTTCCTTTTGGTCAAGTTGAAAAAGGTTGTTCTCAATTACATAACCAAGTGTAAGAGAAATGGATTAAGCCCAGGTGATCAATTGTACCATGTCTGTGAAGAGACTGGATCTTGTGTCACTCAAGCCTTCTCCAAATCCAGTTACTAAAAATCCTTGACACTCCCAACCCGAAATGATGAGGTCCACGGGGCCAAGTAATTCCATATGTTTTTTCTAAATTAGTTGTATGTGAGAGGACAAGAAAGTGAAACTGGCCTTCCATGTGGTGGTTGCAAACTATTGTGGAAATCTGGCTGTGAGTTCCATCATTCTCAATGCCACCACTTACCTTGCAATAGGATCAAGGTCTATGTAGAAATACTTTCGAACCACCATCCCTAACTATAATAAGGCTTCAAAACCTCTACTAATACCACCAAAGAACTCTACTAATGTAATCCCCTCCTTAGGTGGTGTCTAGGTGATTAGGTGATGAAATATTGGTTTAATCGGTTTGTCATGGCTCTCCATGTTCTCAAAACTAAACAAAGTTTTGACTAAGGGCTCATGGGTTGCTTTGAACCTTTGTAAAACCTTTGGTCCATGTTGAATGTCAATAGGAACCACCCTCGAGCTTTCAGTAGCTTGGGCATAAGTTGTCTCCTTTTCATTTCCTTTTATCCACTTGTGGCTAACTTGTTGGATGTAGGAAATAGTGTGTGTTTCCTTGAACATACAATGGTAAGCCATAGGACGATGGTTCCCATGTAAATCAAGGGGTATGTATCTTAGGTGGTGGCCATTAGTCTCCCAATCCATTTGGTAGTACGCATGCTCGAACCAATTGTCAATCGTGAAACCTGGTGGAAACAGGGCTTCTTGCCCAATGAGCACATTATAACTAGTGGCATTGGCGACTAAACATTTGGCTTGTAGGCAAAGCTCCTGATATGTACCTTTCATTGAAGTTAAGTCCAATCAAATTCGAACTCTCCCCAAATACCTCCTCTACACTCCCATTAGTAGTGCGAATTTGCCACATAAGTTTCCATAGTTTCGAGTCGAGCATGCCCATCTTCTTAGCGAACTAAACTCCAAGAATCACTAGTTGGGCACCTATATCAAGAAATACCACTCTGGGTGTATGTCCTCCCTCTTGGATTTTTAACTCAATATTGTCAACAATGGCAACTCTGGTGCTGATGGAAGTTCTCTCACTAGGCACCACCTTCGGAAATGACTAAGAGACTTTGTGAAGAAAATGACTATCCACAATGCCTTTGTTGAGTATCAAATCCACAAGTGAGGTTATTATTAACTCCTTTTTTATATGTGAATGTAGAATCAGAAGTAGGAAAGCTAGTTTACCCATGCTAGAATTAGTGACCAAATTATGAATGCCATCTACAACACGTGAGCTAATCGAATGTCTCTCCAAGGTGTTGGATGGGACCCTTATAACATGTGGATCAGGAATTAGCAGAGGACCTGATGTAATGTTCAGGGTATCCTTTAGTATTACAATTATGTCCCTGGTGCTTAGTTTTAAATCTTGAAAATTAAACAACAGTGTTGTCGCAACCCTAGTTTTCGGCTCGCAACCAAGGCAAAGAGGTTATAAGGTTGCGGGCCAAGAAGAAGCCCGGGAGTTAAAGCAAAAAGGTCGCAAGGGTGTGGGCCAAGAAAAAGCCCGGGAGTCACATCACGTACTCCTGGGAATGTAAGAAAATGTGAGGGAGTATGAGGGAGTGAACCTTCACACTCCTAAAGCAACTCCCACTTTGGGAGATGGAGTCCCAGTGGACTCTCAAAACTTCAGAGAGCAATTTTAGGGGTCAAAACTCAATGACTTATAACGTTCTTTATATCATTGAAAAGATCTTGGAATGTAGATGTCTAAAATGGGCTCGCATTACTCATTTGGATATCTGAAACACAAGTTATGGCCAAAAGAAGGGTTGGGAGTCAAATTAGCAATTTGATTCCCGACCAGAAAAAGTCAAAAATCGACCCGATTTACTTGGCTGTAGAGGGCGTGCGATATATCGTTGGAAAGCTTTGGATAAGACCTATAACTTTGCTTCAAACTGCATCTTGATCCGAAGTTTGCTTGCAAAGTTATGAGGTTCCAAAATCGCGAGAGTCCTAACTGGCACAATTTTGGGACTCCCATTCGAGAGTCCCAGGAAAGAAAAGTCATTTGGATGTAAGCTCCATGGCCAGCCACAGAGTATACTATAAGGGGGAAGGTGATAGCTTCCCCCAAGTCCGGGCTGTGGTGAGTCTAATGTGTTCGTGTTACCCATGGTTCGTCCTAACACCAAAGGTGCTCCAACTACACACTAACCACTTTGTGTGGGTTGTGTGTAGGCCCGTGTGAGTGAGTGAAGCTTGTCAACTCTTCCTACTCCCATCCTAGAACTCCAACACGCCCTTCTACCCCTCAAAGTGTTGTGAGTTAAGGAACGTGCCCCTACTCCTCCCTCTTCCGCTGTCTTTTACTTAGACTCACATTTGAGTCCTTCAAGGAGTTGAAAGTGCGTCATGTGAACTCATAAGCTTTTGTGCCACTTCACGCATTTGAAGTTGGCATTCCATAAGCTAATCAGTGCAAAAATTATGTGTTTTCTTCATGTATATGTACTTTTCGAACACGAGAATTTGATGCCCTAACAACTTGTGGTGTAGTAGTCTCCTCCCGCCTCACCACCAAGGTGTGTTCTTCTTCTGTGTTGAAAGGACGAAAAGATTGTGGCATAAGTGCTCAAGCTCCTCTAGGCCTAATAATAGGACTTGAACCAAATGGAAGTCCATCAATTTGAATTACTTGCCTAGTGGTAGAAAATTTGAGTGCCACACTAGCTCTTGTGTCACAAAATAGGAAGGACAAAAAGAAGTGGCAAATTCTCGTGTGAGACTAGAATTGTGTGCACTTGAAAGAACATACTACCCAACCATGGCATCATGTGAGAGGCCATAGAACGACCTAGGAGGTCCTTCCCATGATCCTAAACCCTGTACAGGTTAGGCATGACTAACTGGTTGGGAAGACTTGCTTTTTAAATTAGCAAATCGGGCCCTCATTGATTCAAGTTCATTTTGTAAAATTTGAACTTAAACGGCATGGGCTTGAAGCACCTCCCTCTTCTCAACATTGTGCTCCTTCTTTTTAACATTCTTACTATAATTACCCTTGGTGGGGAAAGCCTGAGTGCAAGGCTAAAATGACTTGGCTTTTGGTTGACATGCAGTGGAAGATGATAGCAGATTTTGCCGTGATAATTAAAGTTACTTTTGTTCCAAGAACTTGGCAAAACAAATAGCTTCCTAATGTCTCCCTTTCCCACAATAATCACAAAAGAGATCCTCGGAAGGAATGTTGCACTCACTAGCTTTGTGGGCAGGATTGCCACAATAGTTGTAAGAAGGTGGATGCGTGCAGTTGAGTGCATTGCTTTAGCCTTTAAAGAAGAATGTGACAATCTAGTGGCGCATCTAGTGGAGGCTTAGGCCTTAAATGTGATGGAGGCCTCATAGTACTAGCCTCATAATGTGCATGAGCAAGTTCTAGCTTTTCAAAACTATTGTACGCATCTAGCAAAGTGTACGAATCTCCAAATTCTGCAAAAACCTGTTGCAAAACCTACGCATGGAGTGTCGGAGTACTTTCCAACGAACGAAGATACAAGTGGCGACTTCCAGTTCTGTGATGCTCTGAATATCCTCTTTAAGCTTGAGAAGCCTCATGTAGAGCATCTTGAGGGTTTCATCTTTCTGCCGAAAGAAGGTGGCAAGTTGCAATATCTTTTCAGAACTCTTCACCGAAAATTATAACTCAAGAACTCGAAATAACTCCCCCACTAGATCAATAAAAGCTGGTGCATCGATGGTGGGCAAAATGTTTACGGTATCAATAATGAATTGTTGAAGAGAAAGATTTATTGAAGTAGGTGCCGAATCTGGATTATTAGGCACAATCCCATGATGTGTAATGGCATCTTGTAGTGCAGCTTAAGAGGCGATGGCAATGGCTATGGCATAAGTTAGATTGGGGATTAGAGTGACGCCCAAAATCCTTGAAAAATGTTGCTCGTAGAAATCCAATGCTTCATAGTGCACATGATAGGCTAATTGTTTGAATGCAAACACCCTGATGTAATTAGCGCCATACTTGAGCTCCAATTCACAAACCACATTTGAAAAAGTTACCTTGAATTCCTTCAAAAAAATGAGACTTGGCCTTTCACTAAACTTTTCAATTCTCCCAGAGGAACTGCTGACCTCCATGGTGTATATGGGTGTGGAGGTCACGGCTTGTAGCAGAATATATGGTGATGGTGTGAAAGCTAGTGTGGCAACAAGCATGCCCCATTGATTAACCCTTCTAAATGGACTCTGATGTATCGTTGATGTAGTGTAACTTGAACCTGAATTCCTAATAGGAGTTATACTAGATGACGGTGGCGCTATAGACGTTTGATGGGTGAAGATCATGAGTTCAAAAAAATCGATTCAAATGATTATGTGTTACTTTGTAACTAATACCTTGGCTTTGTCTTAACGATAATGCTCTCATTACCCAAGGAAATGTTGTTGTCCCATGTTAGGCCCCTTGTTTTGGGACAGCCTTTACCCCAAGGCTTTACCTTACATTGAAGTATTGAACATTGGAATCAACTCTTAATCTTTAGGTGACATATAGCGAGATTGTACCACAAGTTTCCCTCGGGCAACACGCATCAATGGAAAAAAAAATTAAATTCCCTTAAATTCCACCAAGTCACTATAAAGCTTAAGTGGTTGGGGTGTCAGAGTGGGCCATAAGGGGGGTGGGTGCTCCAATTAACTGTAGAAAATCATATTGTGTAGCCGGTTTGTAATACATAACATTAGTTACAAAGTTTTAACACAATGTATAGTTTGAAGAATATAGTGTGTCGATAGGGATGAATGGCGATGGATAGACGTCAGTGGATGGATGTTTATGGATGGTCATCGGTGGACGGAAGGGGTTGAATGGACGAAACCAGACCGATAGACACCGATGGGCGTTAGATGGAACAACGACAAACATCAGACGGAATGATGACAGACATCAAACAAAATGATGCTGGACATTGAACAGAACGAAGACGAATGTCGAACGAAACAACGGAACAAAATGAACTACGACTATGACAAACTACATCGACGACAATGCTACAAAGCTGACGCGCCCCCAAGTTCCTTGTTAGACCCAAAAGGGTCTAATTATGTCAAAGAACGGAAGTAGTTGGAACTTAGTGCTGCCCGCAACTTCCAACACTAAAGGGGGTAAGAGGGGCATGCTGAAAGCTCCGGGATTAGACTAGGAAGAGGGACAAGCTATTTAGTTACTCGGTCTTGCATTCAAAACCAACCAACAAGTTGGTTAGTTCACCATTCGAAACATTCTTGGTGTTGGAATAAGCCATGGGCAACCCTAGACTCACTTGACTCACCACGGCCTGGACTCAGGGGAAGCCATCACCTTCCCCCATATAGTATTCTCTACGTCTCTCCGCCGCACTTACATTTGAATGACATTTTTTTCCCGGGACTCCCAAAATGGAGTCCCGAAACTATCCCGGTTTGGACTCCCAAAATGGAGTCCCGAAACTATCCCGGTTTGGACTCCCAAAATGGAGTCCTGAAACTATCCCGGTTTGGACTCCCGGGACTTTGGGCGTTCATAATTTTTCATTCCAACCTCCGGTTGGAACGAGGTCTAAAGCAAACTTGTAGCTCTCCTTGAGATCTTTCCAACGGTGTGTCGCACTCCACCTGCACATGCCAAGATCGGGTCGATTCTTGACTTTTAGTGGTTAGGAGTCAAACTGCCAGTTTGACTCCCGACCCTTCTTTCAGCCATAACTTGTGTTGCAGATGTCCAAATGGCTCATGCGAGGCCATTTCGAACATTTACACTTCAAGACCTTTCCAATGGTATAAAGAACACTTCAATGCGAGGTGCTTTGACCCCTGCAATCACATTCTGAGTTTTTGAGAGTCCTGGAGGACTCCCAAGTCCCATTTTCGGGAGTGTGAGTGGTGACCTCACACTTCCCTCAAAGTGGGGTTGCGACAAAAATAGTTCGCGTCCACAAGCTTTTCGGCGATGGCGTGCAAAAAAGGAAAAAAAAATTTCTTTTCTTCTACTTTGTGTTTTCTTTTTTTTCATCGTTTTCTTCTTCTTCCAGAACTGCTACAGGAGCTATTCATTACATGACTGCAAGCTCAAAAACACACAGGACTGCACAACCTAGATGTTAACCTCAAAACCCATGTACAAATAAAACAAATGTATGTGGGGTTGCATCACTTGGTGCAAATCTTGTACTACAATCAAACGTTATGTGTGTGTGCGTGCCCCTAAGACCTAAAGTTGGCAGTAAAAAAGCTTTGGAGCTATTCGCTCCTTGTTGCCTCTGAAGCTCCAGAACTTATAATTTCATAGCTTGTAGCTTGTTTCTAATGTCCCTTTTCCCTTGCTTATGCTGCTACTAGTTATGGTTGTTGTTGTTCTTATTGTAACTACAGTACAAGAGTAGAAAAAAAAAAAAAAAA
>Ga0116229_10012268_pt1 | contig 12397 bp, 7 predicted proteins | sample S1TSphgellanicum_3_FD_87313 | JGI IMG/M metagenome (GOLD analysis project Ga0116229, IMG submission 87313) | Host-associated microbial communities from peat moss isolated from Minnesota, USA - S1T2_Fc - Sphagnum magellanicum MG | ecosystem: Host-associated > Plants > Peat moss > Unclassified...
TGTTAGGTTTTATTTTTTTTTTTTTTTTTTTTTTTTTTTTTTTTTTAAAATGATAAAAATAAAAATTTTATATATTTTTTTTTTTTTTTTTTTTTTTTTTTTTTTTTTTTGAAAGAGGAAGAAGATGATGGCAATTTACTATTGTTTTATTTTGGATGTAGAACTACTAAGAAGTTAACGGAAATTGCCATTGCCTTCCTCTTTGGTGGTGTTGTTGCAAAGAAGGTGATAATGACTTATTGTCGTCACCTTCTTTGTTTTTTTTTGCTTGGATAGAAGAAGACGATGGCGATGGTCGTCATATTTTTCTTTGGTTTAGTTTCGTGAAGAAGGCAATGAAAATTATGGTTATTGTCACCTTTTTTTCTTCTTCTTTTTGTTTCAGAAAAAAAAAGACGTTAATTACTGTTGTGTTGTCTTCTTTCATGGATGTGTTACCATGAAGAAATTGATGGTAGTTGTCCTTGCCTTCTTTAGTGGTTTTGTTGCAAAGAAGGTGACAATAGCAAGTTGTCACCTTCTTATTTTTTTTCTTGCTTTTAGTGGGTTTGTTGCAAAAAAGGACGATAGCAAGCCATTACCTTTATTTTTTTAATTTTTTAGCCTTTTATTTTTTATTTTTTCCTTTTCTTCTTCTTTGGTCTTTTTATTGCAAAAAATTGTTAATTATTCATCATAATTGATAATTAAAAATGATCTAGTAGTATTTAAAAATGTTTAAGGTTGTAATGGTTAGAGGAAGGAAATTGAAGAAAGTTGGTGGTGATTTGGAAGCTCAAAAGTAAAGTGTTGCTTCATCAAAATTGACAATTGGGATGTTACTCCATTAGAACCAAAAGTTAATGAATCAAACAATTAATGTGGCTTAGTTGGAAATGGTGATTGTTTGCAATTCAAATGATAAGATCCCTCCTAATACAGATTGGGAATTTTGATCAAAAAATGGTGGATTAGATTGTTTTATAATTTATATACATTAGATTGAATGCAAAAAAAAAGATTGTACAATAAGTTTTAAGTTTAATTATACCCACACCTTCCATCATTTGATGGAAGGTGCGATATTTAAATTTATTTTATTTTATTGCAATACTTAAAGAGGTTAGAGTTTGTAATAGTTACATTTGATTGTGTGATATGATGTTTTGTAATACCTACATTATGTTGTCTGGTCTTTTTATGTCTAAGGTTTTAAGGTTAGGGTTTTTTTTATTACATTGTAATAATGTATTTTTTAAAAATAATTTTTGGTCTAGGTTCAGAACTTGAAATTGACCAGGCTTCTTAACCACCAGCACCCCCTTGTCCATTTAATATGGCTTAAAAGGACAAAGAATGGAAGAAAGTTGGGTCAAAATGGAAGTGTAAAGTTGGCACTTGCATTATCACATATTTTGCCAAAAGTTTGTTGATCAAACATTTAAAGGAGGTGCATGGCTTAGTGCTAGAAAAGGCCAAACTTAGGAAGCCTTCAACTTCTAAAAGAGGTTTTCGACATCAAGACCATGTTAAAATGAATGTTTGCAATTTGGGAGATGCCATGGATGTGTAGAGGCAAAATGATCAAAAGGTTGCTAGTCACGTTTGTGCAAAAGCCTAGCATGAGTGGGATAATTTGGTAATTGTTGTAAAACAATGTCCACCATTACCAAAACCAACTTTGGTCAAATTAGTTTCAGAGTGTTGAGTTTTAATGTTTAGGGCGTGGAAAATGTGCCTTTAAATGCAACATCACAGATGGGGAAGGACGAAAATTTACAAAAGATGATCCGATCCACCCATTCTGCATATGCATGACGATTGAAATGGCATGGGATGTTAGAAATTGGGATCGAGAACCCACTAAAGCAAGTCAGACACAAGAGTTGATAGTTATATTAGATTTTCATGGATATAAAATAATCAAATATCATGAATAGTCATGAATCTATAATAATTATTAAAAAAAAAATCAATGTTTGTTGTTTTTTTATAATTTTATTTCATCCAAGGTGTGTTAAGGTTTAATTTGGTGGTTTTTGAGTGTTTATAGGGTTCAAGGCATAACAAAAGAGGAGTTTGTTGCAAATGCAATTCATGTTGAAATGCAATGTCGCCATTTATACATTTCAAATGCGACAGTTGCTTACCAAGCTAAACACAACATTGTAGATAATGATATGGATTAGGGTTTCCACTTTATATAGTTAGTTAGGTTTTTTCAACCGTTTCAATTTTTGGACTACCCATTTTTTGAACTTTGGTCCTTTAATATATTATAGAAAACCTTTTTTTTCATTGGGATTTTTAACATTTTTTGATCCACCCATTTTTGTACATTTTTTATCAATATAATTTTTTTTAGTCACATTTGTTTGATGGGTATATGGTTAATTATATATGTTTTCTTTTTTATCATTTTTTAGTGCTTTAGATGTAATAATCACAATTTAAATAGTCCCATATGCACACTTTATAATTAACTTGTCTAGGATTTACAAAAATCAAAATGAACATTGTGCAATACCTACATCTAATGTATTAGAAATCACATCACCTAAAATTTTTTAAAGCAATACCCACATTTTAATTAACTTATTGGCATTGTCATGAAACTAAACATGGAATACCTACATCCTTTTTATTTTAACTTCCATAAAGCCATTTCAAATCTTCAATACTCGCATATAGGTCTCCATTGCAATATTTACGAGACTCATATGACATAATAATGTAATTTAAGTATCAACAAATAATGTCATAATTAAAGAATTACTAAAAGAATATTTCAAATAATGTAAATGAGTGATTATCATATTTAGACAATAATTTATTTCTTAATATCAATTAATTGATTATTTGGTTGAACCTTAATTATCCAAATAATTAAAATTTAGATCTAAAAATAAAATTGATAATTTCGTATTTAATGTATTATCTTAATTATATTTTTTGGTTGATAAATTATTCAAATTCTTATTTTAAATAATTATTCATGAAAATTAATTGTCATAAAATTAATTTAGGTATGTAAAGAAACATGTTTTGGGTACCCAAACCACTTATTGGTTATTTAAAAATGACTTTACATGTGGGTATTGCATTTAAGGTTGAATTTTCACTTAAGGATTATTTCATAATGAACTTGCATGCAAATATTACATCTAGGCCTTAATTTCATTCAAAGGCATCCAAATTACATATTGGGTATTTTGAAACAACCCTACATGTGGGTATTGCATTTAAGGTTGGGTCTTCACTTAAAGTTACTTAAATCATTTATGGGTTATTTCGAAATGAACTTGAATATGGCTATTGCATTTAGGGCTAGGTATTCATATAATTTTGCAATACATGCACATGTACTTACTTTCACTAAATAAAGATTTGGCTTTAATTTTTTTAATAATTAAATAAAATTTATAACAAAACAAAAAAGAAAGTATGTTTTTTATGACGCGTTCCCAAGCTCTTTGATGGACTCAAATGTGAGTATGAAGTTAAAACAACAAAAAAACAAGGAGTTGGGTGCACGCTCCCTAGCTTGTAGCATTTCGGGGGTAGAGGGGCGTGCTGGAGTTTTAGGATGAAACTAGGAAGATGGACAAGCAATTCATTTATTTACACGGACCTGTACAAACCAAACAATAAATTGGTTAGTGCATGTTGGAACACTTTTGGTGCTTGGACGAGGCAAGGGCAAACTCGGACTCATAAGATTCACCATAGCCTGAACTTGAAGGAAGCCACCACCTTCCCCCTGATAATGTACTCTATGCTTTTCCATGAGGCCCACATCCAAATGACATTTTGTTTCGGGACTTCCAAGTGGGAGTCTCGAAATTCGCAAAGTTGGGACTCCCGCGACTTTGGGGGCCCATAATTTTGTCTGTAGACCTTTGATTGATATGAGGTTTGAAGCAAAGTTATAAAGTGGTCGGGAGTCAAATTGCCAATTTGATTCCCAACACTTTTTTTTACCATAATTTGTGTTTTAGGTGTCCAAATGGGTCATGCGAGCCCATTTCGAACATTTACATTCCAAGAACTTTCCAATGATATATGGAACTCCTCAATCCAATGCGTTTTGACCCCTGCAATCACTCTATGAAAATTCGGGAGTCCATTGGGACTCCAACTCCCAAAATGGGAATTCACTTGGGAGTGTGAGGGTTCATTCCCTCACACTCTTTTGCACTCTCAGGAGCATGAAATGTGACTCCTGGGCTCACTCTTAGCCCGCACTCTCACAAGCCTTTGCCTTGGTCACGAGTCCAAGGCTAGGGTTGCGACATCTTACCATTTGGTAATATTTCCAAGCTGATTTTTTTCACTTAAAAAAATAAAATAAATGACATTTGCCTTGTTTTGCATATGTTTTAACTTTTAAAATTCCCCCTAAAATGCACTTTATATTTATTTTAGTTATTATAAACTTGTAAAAAAATGTTAATTAATTTATATGTCCAAAAACTTTAAACCTAAATCATAATCCAATAATATATATTTGTAATAATTATATGAAAAAATGTGTTTTTTAAAAATACTTTTTAAAAAAATTAAAATTTAATATGTTATAATATAAAAAGGGATAGACATTAAACTATCATAAATGTTCATTAAGCTTACGTGGCCTAAACTAATAAACTACCTACATAGTTAGTACGTTTATCTAGTAAGCTAAACCATTTAAGATACCAACTTAGAAGGCCTACACTAGTGAATAAACTACATAATAAGTTCATATTACGTAGGTAGCTTACTAATTACACCTGGGCTAGGCTACTAGGTAGTTAGTTAGGTTACTTATCAAGTAGCCTATTAACCTATTATTTATGCTAGGCTAGGTTATTTAACTTGGTTAATGTCGACATTTAACTTAGTTTAGATTAATTACTATAGATTTATGAAAAACTTGCTTATTAATTTATGTGTTCCAACCCAAAACCTAAACCATAATCCAATAGTACATACTTATAATAATTACATGAAAAGATGTATTGTAATGTCCATTCCATAAATAAATTTAAAAAACAAAATTTAGTAAAATATGTATTAACTAAACCAAAATGGTTGCAATTATGGCATTATACCCACTATAAATTGTTTGTAATATCTACATATGGGGACCTATGTTCATCATCCATAAACTAGGGTGAACCTAAATAAATTGATAGGTAGGATTGAGGGGGAAGGGGTTGAAAAAAATGAGTAGGTAATTAATTAAGTATTTGGCTACATAAAAAATGTAGGTGGATAAATAATCATAATGGTAGGTAGGAAGGTGGGTGCATAAGTAGGTAAGTAGGTATATAGGTAGGTAGTTGGGTTAGTAGACATGTTAATAAAAAAATAAAAAGTTCAAAGAGTAAGGTAAATAAGTTATTAATGTAAGTAGGCAAGTTAATAGGTAGGATGGAAGTTACACTATCAAGATAATTAGGTAAATAAGCAAGTTAATATGCAGGAAACAAATTATCTTATCAAGGTGATTAGGTTTGTAAAATACTTATGTCAATAGAGTGCTTGTGTATATAGGGTTGTTAGTTCGTAAGGTAGCAAGGTCAAATGGAATAAGTAATTAATACAGTGATTAGGTTAATAGGGAAGTTAAATTAGTACATGACCTAGTTAATAAGGTAGCTAGGTTAATAAGGTAGATAGTTAGTATAATAGCTAGGTCACCATGATAACTAGTTATTAGGTAGTAATGTCAATGAGAAATAATTAGTAAGGTACCAAGGTTGGTATAGTACTTATGAGAGTAGGAAGGTGAGTAGGGTAGCTATGTGTGAGGTTAGGTCAGGAGAAAAAATGGCCAAAAGAAAAAAAAATCCGGGAATCAGCAGCAAAAAGAAATGGACTGGGATGAACCCCATCTGACGCTGAGTCAAGAAATGCAACCCATCGAGTGGACAGAACGTCCAACTGGTGCATTGGAGGCCGCTGGTTCACTCTGGCGTTCTTCTTGCTCCTCCGCTCCTCGTCAAAGACGCAGCCGCAAGAAAACAAGGTTCACGGGAAGAAGAAATTGCGATGGAAACGAGTTCTTAGTTCTTACCGAGTCTTTCGTGAAAGCCGTCGCCCGCAAGAAAACGTGGGTTGTTGTTTTCTTGCACAGCAGAAAGAAAGTTGGGGAAAACAGAAAGCGTCGGCCTCGGCGGCCTGCACAGCTTTGTCGTACTGCACGTGGCTAGAGAATGCCCAACGGCAGCAGCCCTCTATTTGGATTTAGCACATCCAGTGTGCAGTGCACACACAGTGGAGTGACCTGGGCCAATCATTGTAGTTGGCCAATGAGAAACAATCACTTCCTGTTACTGGCGCTCCAGGAGGGCCCTAATAACATGTGCACTTTTCAAGGCCCCAAGCAGGTTCACAGCGCATTTCTGTGGCTTGTCATCCAAAGTGTTGTGCAGGGGCATTTGCCGGCTGCCGTGTTGGCCATGCTCTTGGTAATGCAGAAAAGGTTTTGAGAAGAGGATGCGCCAAACGCAAACACCAATCCGGAGATACGCGGAGATGCCAGCAGGTGGACCCCATGCATGCGTGACTCCCGCAGAAACTACGTGGGAATAAGTTGCCCAACCCAAGGACGAAAGTGAACAATCGTGGCAGCCGCACAAAACAGTTAGTTGTGATGATCTGCTGCTGGAGTTCTTTCCACAGATCTCTGCAGACATCGACGAGCACCCCGCGAAACAGGCCACGAAGAAGCAGCCTCGAAGCTCTGCTGCATTGACGTGAAATCTTTCCCACTTTTATGTATAAAAGAAGCCCGGAGTTCTCCTCTTCCTCCGAGTTCTTCCGAGGTCTCTTTGTGTGTGCAGGGTTTGCGGTTTACAGTTTAGGCATTTCTGATTATCGGTTGATCCAGCAGCTGCTCTCTCTAGTTCTATCTAGTTCATTCAACGCGAGTGGTGGCGCAATTCTGTAGTGGAGTTGAAACCCTACGAATCTCCCGAGATCATCATGTGTCTCGAGACCGGGTGTTCATCTGTATCATCATCAAGCTCTAGCAGCAGCAGCAGCAGCAGCCGGATGCAAGCAGCTCGTAGAGCACATTGCCATCAAGCGACTCGTCTTCAGACTCTTTTACAGATGAGAGAGGCATTCGACTTGCTGGACCGGGATGGCGATGGCAACATCATGGAGTCGGATTTGACAGAGTTTCTGCAAATACGTAATTTGCAGAACAAAACTACTTCTTTGAGTCCTGATGAAATCAAACGCATGATAGCAGTTGCAGACATGAATGGAGATGGTGCTGTAAGCTTCGACGAGTTCCGCACGCTGCTGCTGTTGCAGCAGCAAAAGAATAAAAATCCTTTCGGCGCCGCAACACCGCCGACGAGGAGGACTATCCAAACTTCCGCCGGGGGATCGACATATCTAGAGGACATGTTTCGAGTTCTAGACAGAAATGGAGATGGGGTCTTGTGCTCTGAAGACTTGAAGCAAGTGATGAACACAATCATGGGACAAGCATTGTCAGCTGATGATCTTGCAAACATGTTAGCAACCGCAAGTACTGGCGGCAGTTCCTCTAGCCATGATTCTTATGTCTCATTCCAAGACTTTGTTCGATTCATGACTACTTCTCCAAATCTCACAAAAGTATTTTAGGGTTGAAGAATCGAGGCTCTCCTGATCTTCAGATTAATCTGCCAGCTGCTAGAGCTGCTTTCACACCCTCCTCATGAGGACTCGTACGAAATATTCCCCTGCTGCAGCTAGAGCTTCACTCTCCTGAGGCTTAGTACAAAATCCTCTGCTGCAGCTAGAGCTTTCAGCCTCTTGAGTGGTCACTGCTGCTAATTTTTTTCAAGCAACAAATTTTTGGAACAGAAAAATTCACCAGTACATGGCATTCTGTTTTGCTTGATAAACATCATGTTTTGATGATTGTCAAATTGTGTAATGGGTACTAGTCTTTTTCCTCTCTTTTTCAGTGGCAGCTGGAGTCATCAGGATTCCTGGCTGCAAGCAAACAAGTAACTTACTATGGAAGAAGAAGAAGAAGAAGAAGAAGATGATGATGATGATGATTTAAGTACTATGAGATTTGGGATTTGAACCTTTTAATTGAGCTTCCCAATTTCACCAATACTGCAGTATAAATTCACAGACTATCTACAGAAGACTCTCCATCCGCACTTCGCATTTCATGTAGACACCAGTTGCTGAATGTAAAACACCAGCTTGTTTTGAACTTCACCATAATGTGGAGATTCAGCTTTGCTGATCCTTAAGACTCTACTCTTTAGGGTTTGTGTCCATTCCAATGAACATCAAAAGCTCATTAATTCAGGCAATGAACATCAAACTTACAATTCTATTGCTTCTGCCCTTCAGGGTATAGGGACATTGTGACGGATCCAAAAAATGGGCCAAAGTTTGGTACCTATCCCTACATTCTAGGGTCATGTGGAGTCCATTGTAGAAACATTTCCAGTATAACTGAAGGATCCACTTGGGCCTAAACCCTAAACCCACCATGCTAAATGCTAACTACCATGAGTTTCCAATTTATTATGTTGGATATATATCATCCTTATGGATGTCATTTAAAGGGCGGAGCCATTGTGCAATGGGCCACTTGTTTTGTCAAATTGGTGGAAAGAAATGCATAGTTTGTTCAAAAAAACTTGTATTGAACCGATTTGCTTGAGGGAGGGGAATGTAGTGACATCAAATGTTTGGGGAACTATATTGTTTTGCAATGTTGGGAAATAAGGGGGATGTCTAGTTTACTATAAGAGCATGTCCACTAACACCCCGTATTTGGGCCTCTACAAGTATCTATCACATCCAACATAGAGTGCTAATTGTGTCTCCGGAAAATATTTAAATGCCACCCATTAGGCCAATCTTTATGGCCAACCAGCCAAAAGTAGTCATTTCTATGTACTGGGCCTTGTAAAGACCTTGGTACCTTATGGAGATTTCCAGGTCCACACTAGTGTTTGGTGGGTAAACTCTTTACCTTCATAAATTCACATGTATATCCTAAGGTGAATTCATAGGTATGTCTCGGTTGGTAAATATCTCGGAGTTACCTTGTCTTTATTTTACCCAACCGCTATATGTTTCAGGTGTACCTTTACCTGAGGGAGGGTAATTGGTTTGAAGTGGGTAAAAGGAGGGTATACGCCAAAACCATTATATTGCGCATATGCATTTTCATATTTTGCAAGGCATGTGGTTATGCTGGAATTTTTTGAATTACATAATGACTAAGTATTGAGTATAATTACTTTTGATATTGTATTTATATTCACTAAGCTAATTGCCTTGAACAAAATTCTTACCATTTTCTCTTGGAAACCCTTTCAGATTTTACTACCATTTGCCGTTTTACAAATGCTTTGAATATATTTAAAGAGTGTTTATTGGTTTCTTTCTATTTTGTTAATTTTTATAAGATGTTTGAAATTTCACATGTTCATGTTTGTAATCCCAATTTCGCATAACTAATTTATCTTTCTCCATTTGGTATTGTGACACAATACATGTAAATATTTTGATTTGCCCTACATTCATCCACTTATATGTGCATGATAAATGGAGGATAGATGATGAAATATTACCCCTACCCTTACCTTGTGAATTGGGGAAAATGTTTACAATTGGCTCATACCCGTAGTGATAATTTTTGCAAAGCGTTTATACTTTATACCCTTAGCATGTTTTGGAAGTTTGTTGGTCTACATACCTTTACCTGGCTGATATATTAAAATTGATATACTCACCCAAGCATGGTCCAAAGTCCAAACCCATGGTCAGTCTATCTGAAGGCTGTACTTCATCCAAAGTACAGTGTAGGTGCCATTTTGCTGGTGCCGGTGCACCTGTTCTAACTACGGTAAACAGACCTATAGTTGCAAATTCCCATATTTTTCACACCTATTGCCACACATGATTGTTCCTTATCTGCGGGGCACACAAAAAGCTGGATTTGTTACACACTGAATTTCCATTTGGCTTCCGCAACAGCATATGTGGTCTTGTAAATGAAATAGTAATTATAAGGTGTGCAAAGGAATAGGCCAATGTAAAAGGAAAATGGTGAACTCAAATGATATTGATTAATTGTACATCACATATTTTCATATAGGTATCATATTTGTTCATTTTGTGATTTATATTGGATAGTGCAATATATGAAATATTTAGCAATAAATATTTTGTGTAGAGGTGAAATTTTTTTAAGTGTATCACATAAGATGAAAACGGTCTAGTTTTTATTACAATTTTTTTAATCTTATATTTTAATCCTTATAAAAAATAATGAGTCAAAAATTATTAAAATTTTCAAAAAGACTATATTTTAGATCATTATAATTTTAAAATTTCATCATAATCATTCATAAATATGTTTTTTAAGTAATATAAAAAGACTAAGTGAAAAAGACAGGAAAAAATGATGTTGTGACAAAATTTTAGTACACCTTACAAAATTTACATTCATAGGGTAAAGTCCTTGGAGCGCTGCATTTACCCAATATAAAGCATGAGAGAAGCTTGTATGACAAGACTTTCTCACATGTACAAGGTCCACCTCGTGCCAGGTGTTTCACAAAATGAGGTGCCTCATGGTGACTACTTCACAAAACAGGATGGCCACCTACAAGTGCGTCTTTATGTATGAGGAGAATACATTGTAACATGTTCTTGAAAGTGCTATAGTAGGGTCAGCTACCCTGAGTGTAATTGAAAAGTTTTTTTGGAGGTGGGCTCTTCCTATTCTCCTTCGACATGCTTTTTTTGCTATGACTTGGTGACCCTTGAAAGAGAGAGAGACCAAAAAAGTGGGGGGTAGGGGTAAAGTGACTCCGCGTCACTTTTGTTACCCTAAGTCAAAAATGGTCAAGAATTGCACACGGAAGAGAAATTTTCTAAGAGCCAATGAGATTGCTAAGCATGCAGTCAGGAGGGTTAGAATTTTCTTCTTTTGGGAAATGGGGGAAAGAAGGTGGCCGGTAAATTGTGAAATTGTTTTTGGTTTCCTTCTCTTGGGAGAGGATGAAACAATCACCTCAGTAGAGCATCTCCAGCGGTGCTTAGTATGTGACCCTGCGAAAATATTTTTCACGTTCAAGTTTAGTTATGTACTCTTTTGCAACCCCCACCAATAAAAGTGAAACTGGGACAGCAAATAGGTGGGGGACTACTAATAGCAAACCACATGGACCAATCATCATGATGGACTAATCAGGAGCAGCAGTTAGATCATATTTATTACACTCTTTTCTGGAGGTTCACAGCGCTGCTGCGCCTCGTACCAGCCACGGTAACCTGCGCAATTATGCTGAGCCAAAACCATTTCCTGAGTCAAACCAGTACAAGTTGGAGTTTCTTCATCCATTTGTACTGTGCAGGGTCACATACTGAGCACCGCTGGAGATGCTCTTAATAAGGTGAATTCCAAGGCGAAAGCAACCATCTCATTGTTACCTCAGTGAGTTGAATGGTAGTTGATTAAAAGGTATTCACCTCACTGACGCTTTGGTGACGTGAATGTAAGCACTTGACTATGTTGTTGTATGTAGCCGGCCTTGTAAGAAGACAAGGGACTCATGCACTCAGGTGAAGGCCGCCTCCTCAAAAATTGTAACTTTTTAATAAAAAACCAATTTCACATATCTATCCATTATGATATTGGAGAGATTCGTTTTACACATAATTAGTGATAGAAAAAAAAATTAATTTAAAAATCCTTGAAGGTTCTTTGGTTTAACTTTATCTAAAGAACTGGCTTGAAGTGATATTTCCAAAGAGTGATATCTACCCCAACACCTTGTTTATTTATCCAATTTTTGGTGAATTTTTGCAAAAAAAATTAAAATTAGCCAAATTATTCAAAATTTACACAAGCAACACCAAAAAAATTCCAAAAAATTCCCAACTTTTTTGTTGAGAAAATCACAAAATCTGTTGGAAGAAAAAACATTGAACAAACATTGCTTGGCATATGAACTTTGAGTTTGGATAGCCATGTAGAAACATGTTCTAATTGTCTTAATGTAATTGGAGGGCATATTCCGCAATGTGTTTTTATTCACTGGTTGGGTGATATTTTGAAAATGAAATGCATATCATGTTTTTTTTCTCCACATCATAGCCCCTGGGTATCACCCCCACTAAAAATAAAAGAAAATAATAAAAAATAAATAAATAAATAAATAAAATTTAAAAAAACTTAGAGAAGGTGTTTGCGTTTAGTAAAACCTTTAGTTATGGGTTGATGGCATGCTGAACTATTGGGTTTCACCAATCAAGATTATATATGATCATGTGTTTTTAAATTCTTTCCCTCCAAATCAAAACTTCACAAGACAAATCTCACATGCACATATACTATATTTTATGTAACAAACTAACAAATACTTATGTCATCACAACTATGCATCAAACA
>Ga0116229_10012269_pt1 | contig 12397 bp, 10 predicted proteins | sample S1TSphgellanicum_3_FD_87313 | JGI IMG/M metagenome (GOLD analysis project Ga0116229, IMG submission 87313) | Host-associated microbial communities from peat moss isolated from Minnesota, USA - S1T2_Fc - Sphagnum magellanicum MG | ecosystem: Host-associated > Plants > Peat moss > Unclassified...
GATAACGGATGCGAATAAAAATGCGCTGGTATTGATGGTGACAGCCGCCGGCAGCTTTTCCTTTGGAACGATCTGGGCGATGATAGCATTCAGGGCAGGCCCCGCAAAAGCGCGGATGACACCGGTGCAGAAAATGATGACATAGATCAGCCATTGAATCCAATGACTTTGCAGCGAGCGCATAACCGGACCGAAGGACAGGGCCAGAAGACCTGCCACACACAAAAGATAACAGCTCGTGGTGCGTAGCAGAAGCGCCCGCTTGTCACTCTTATCGATCACATGCCCGGCATATAATGCCAGGCTGAAGGCCGGCAGGAATTCTGATAACCCGATCAGCCCGATGGCAAAGGGATTATGCGTGATCTCATAGATACGCCAGCCGATGATGGTGGTCACCATGCGGAGTGCCATGACATAAAAAAATCTGGCAGTGATAAAAATCCTGTATTCAGGGATGCGTAATATTTCCAATGCTGTTGGTCTTCGATCTTCGGCCATAATAACGATCTCTTTTTCCGCTGGCCTACGGCCAACATAGTCACTAAGGTAAAGAAAAATAATGTTGACCTTGTCCGACATCCCTGTTCAACGCATCGAGCACCACCTGCAGATGCGCCTTGTTATCGAGGAAGTCGGCATTGCTGACATCGATGAAAAGGGTCCGGATATTGTGCTGGCGGATATAGTTGGTGTAGGCCTCCTGGATATGGAAGAGGTATTCATCCGGGATGGATTGTTCGTAGGAGCGGTTGCGCCGCCGGATATTTGCTTGTAATTTACTGACAGGGGCGTGGAGATAGATCAGGATATCCGGCTGCACTACCTGCCCGTTGATAATATCGAATAATTTTTGATATAATCTGAATTCCTCGTCCGGCAGATTGATTTTCGCAAACAGCAAACACTTGGTAAATAAATAATCGGAGATCGTGACCGACTGGAAAAGATCGGCGGTATGTACCAGTTCCTTCAATTGTTTATAGCGCTCGGCCATAAAAAAAAGTTCTAGCGGGAAGGCATTTTGAGCCGGATTTTCATAAAATTTTTTCAGAAAAGGATTGTCCGCGAACTGCTCGAGGATCAGGCGTGCATTGAAATGCCGGGCCAGCATATGCGCCAATGTCGTTTTTCCGGCTCCTATATTCCCTTCGATGGTAATGAAATGATAATTCATAAAATAGTCACTGGTAGGGGATCGGTACAGGCAGCCAGCAATTCGCGGATGGTCCGTCCGAGCACAGGGTGAATAAAAAAAGGCGCAATCTCATCCATCGGCGTCAGCACGAAGCGCCTGTTTTGGATTTCAGGGTGCGGGATGATCAACCGGGGCATCCGGATGATCGAATTATTAAAAAAAAGAATATCTATATCGATGTTCCGGGACCCATACCTGGCTGTCCGGTGACGGCCCATGGTCGTTTCTATGCCCAGCAAGGTCTCCATCCAATCCGGTGCTTCCAGCCGTGTCGCGACTTCCAGCGCCTGGTTGAGAAAGTCCGGTTCATCGGTCTTGCCCCAGGCAGCGGTTTGGTACAACGAGGAAGCGTGCCTGATCTCCCCGCCGGCATCGGTTATATTTTTCCTTGCCGTCGACAATTGAACGACCCTATCTCCTTCGTTACCACCTATCAATAAATAGGAGATGTTCATAGATTCCTTACTTTCGGGGCCCAAATATCTTTATTTTTGCCCAAAGTAGGCCACAGGCCTACTGGCCGAAGGCCCATTATTAGCCGTGCACCGGTGATGGGTTATTTTCGGGCAACCTATTCCGGTGCACCCATGTGGGGCCAGTGCTCGTGATCTGGATACTCACAGGATAAAAATAATCTTTACATGCGAGGCTTCTTTAAGATTTTTTTTGCGTCATTGCTGGCGTTGATCGTTTTCATAGTGGTTATTGTAATCGTGTTGGCAGGCATTGCCGGCACAGTGCTGTCCCACGATAAGCCGGAGATTGGCAGCAAAGCAGTATTGGTCCTCGATCTTGGTCAGTCCTATAAAGAAGAGGTGCAGGAGAATCCTTTATCCGGTTTCAGTTCCGATGAGGACGAAGATGATATTCCGGGTTTGTATGACCTGGTACGGATACTCCGGCATGCTGCGCAGGACTCGGCTATTCATGGAATCTACCTCAAATGCAACAGCGATCCCAACGGGTTCGCTACGAATGAAGAGATCCGCCATGCGCTGGCCGATTTCAGGAAGAGCGGCAAGTTCATTTACGCTTATGGCGATATGATTCCACAGAAAGCCTATTATGTCGCCGGTATGGCCGATAAGATTTACTGTAATCCGAAAGGAGATGTGGAATGGAAAGGGTTTGCCACGGAGTTGATGTTTCTGAAAGGGGCACTGGACAAACTGGAGATCCAACCGCAGATCTTCTATGCCGGTAAATTCAAGAGCGCTACCGAACCATTACGGGCAGACAGGATGACGGACGCCAACCGGCTGCAGATCACCGAATTGCTCGGCGATTTCTACAATCGGTTGTTGCTGGGGACTGCCCATGCCAGGGGACTCGATACAGCTGTTTTACGCAAATGCGCCAATGAAAACCTGATCCGTCATGCAAAGGATGCCCTGGATTACAAATTGATCGACGGACTGAGATATGATGACCAGGTGAAGGATGAATTGCGCGACAAACTGGGAATCGACAGACATGCCTGGCTCAATTTCATCCCGGTCGGTAAATATGCAAAGGCGGTTAATTTCAAGGCCACCGGAAAAGACAAAATAAGCCTGATCTATGCGGAAGGAGACGTGGTCGATGGAAAAGGCGATCGGGAAGAGATCGGTTCGGATACCTATCGCTGGCTGATCCGCAAGGCGCGTTTTGATAAAGATGTCAAGGCTATCGTGCTGCGTGTCAACTCGGGCGGAGGCAGTTCACTGGCCAGCGAAAATATCTGGCGCGAACTTTCCCTGGCCCGGAAGGACAAGCCGGTTGTTGTCAGCTTTGGTGATGTGGCAGCTTCCGGCGCCTACTATCTGTCCTGTGATGCGGACAGCATCTTTGCCTTGCCCGGCACTATTACCGGCTCCATCGGCGTATTCACCGTCATTCCTAACCTGCAGGGTTTCTTTAAGGATAAGCTGGGGGTAACCTTCGATGGCGTCAAGACCGCTCCCGAGGCAGACCGGCTGACGAGCACCAGACCACTGACGCCTTTGGAAAGAGAATGGATACAAAATGACATCGATACGGTCTATCATGATTTCAAGATGCGGGTGGCCAACGGCCGGGCTAAATCCATGGACTATGTCGACAGTATTGCCCAGGGTAGGGTATGGAGCGGGTCGAAGGGCCAGGCTCTGGGCCTGGTGGACCGTACCGGCACCCTGCAGGATGCAATCGACTGCGCTGCACGGATGGCTAAGACCAACGACTACAGGCTGGTGGAATCGCCCGAATCCAAGGGTTTCTTCGACAGACTCATCAGCAGCTACAAACGGTCGGCCAGTGTGAAAGCGATGAAAGATGAAATAGGGGAGGACGGTTATCGCACTTATACTACTTTAAAGAAATTTCGGTCATTGGTAGGTGTTACCCAGACCCGGCTCCCTTTCGATTTTGTTATTGAATAAAGCATCCACAGAATTACCCAAAAATTCATGCCACAACATTCCTATAACCAGCTCAAGGCCATGCTGGCGATCATGAAAGGCAGCTTCAAGGCGATCATGCGAAATCCTTCTGCCGTTGCATTTAGTTTCGGGTTTCCCCTGGTCTTTATACTCGTCTTTGGTTTTATCGGCGGTGGTGCACCGAAAGTGACGATCGCCCTCGCCAACGAGGCGGATACTGCCTCCGGCGTCATCCGGGTACTGCTGCAGAACCCCATGATCCGGCTGACGGAAGACCGGGACACGGCCATTATCCGTCAGAACCTGGTGAAAGGCAGGATCGCCGCTATTCTATCCGTTGATTCGGCCAGGACATCGGCAGGCGTTCCCCAGTTTACGATCCATACGCAGACTTCCTCGGCCAGCGGAGATAAATACCCTATTTTAAGACTGGCTCTGGCGCAGGGATTCGAACGTGCCGTGGAGGAACATGCGCCAAAGCAGTACCTGCCAATCATCGTCGATGAATTACCACAAGTGCCGGGACGGGAATATTCGGAGATCGACTTCATCCTGCCTGGGATGCTGGGCTTTTCGCTGCTGAGTGCAGCCGTCTTCGGAGTGGCTTTCCTTTTCTTCAGCCTTCGTCAGCAACTTGTGTTGAAGAGATATTATGCTACGCCCATCGCAAAGAAATATATTGTTTTGGGGGAGGGATTGGCGCGGGTGTTGTTTCAGCTGATTACTGCCGTCGTCATTATAGGGATCGGCAAAATTGCCTTTCACTTCACATTGATTCATGGTTGGCTCACCTTTTTGGAAATGCTGGTCCTTAGCCTGTTTGGACTGATCGTTTTCATGGGTTTCGGTTTTATCATCAGCAGCATAGCCCGCAGTGAGAGTACCATCCCTCCCTTTGCCAATCTGTTTACCCTGCCACAGTTTCTGCTGGGCGGCACCTTCTTTTCGACAGATGCCTTCCCGCGCTGGTTGCAGCGGATTTGCGAGATCCTGCCCCTGAAGCAGCTCAACGATGCCATGCGGAATGTAGCCTTTGAGGGAGCGCATTTGACGGATTGCGGCAAACAGCTGGCTATCCTGGCGCTATGGGGTATTGCCACTTATGCCGTAGCGATAAAAGTATTCAAATGGGAATAGACGACGCCACACCCTTCAATCATCTCATGCGGATTATCAAGTTCGGCCTGATAAGCGCCGTGACCTTGTTCCTTGTATGGACGGCCCTGTCCCTTATATTCCCCGCGGACGTAAGGATCGGCAGAACCATCAACGTAGCGGCATCGAAGCAGCGCGTGGCGGCTGCGGTAAGTGACTTTCATACCTGGGGCGAGTGGAACGAATTTCTGAGACCGCCCCTGACGAACGTCAAATATTCACCCTCCGGCGGGACCGGAGCGTGGCTGCGGGCCGATCAGATGGCTATCGCTGTGCTCTCGGCGGACAGCAATAGTGTAGAGTTGAATTGGGATCTGACCGGCGGCAAAAAGTTCAGTGGCGGCATGCGATTCCAGCCCCTGAGTGCCGACAGCCTGACCATCCAGTGGTGGTTCGACTTTCATTTTCACTGGTATCCCTGGGAGAGGATGGGTAGTTTTGTCTATGACCGCAAACTGGGCCCGATCATGGAAGAATCACTGAAAGGATTGAAACAGTTTGTGGAAAAACCTCTTTAACTTTATCCGGCACCTGCTAATCTTTTGTTTGTCATTTAAAAAACCACCAATATGCGAGTCATTAAAGCAATTTTTTCACTGATGGCCGTTCTTCTGGCTACAGCTACTATTTCTCATGCGCAAATGGGAAACCAGCCGCGCAAAAGTCCACATGATACTCTCCACGCGAAGGATTTCACGGTGACCTATGGCCGACCCTACAAGAAGGGCAGGGATATTTTCGGTAAGCTTGAGCCATACGGGAAAGTATATCGCGTGGGGGCCGATGAGGCTACCACCATTACTTTTACGAAGGATGGCACTTTCGGCGGTAAGCCGGTTAAAGCTGGCACTTATACGCTGTTCGCCATTCCCAACCAGTCGACCTGGACGATCATCCTCAACTCTCAGTTGGGTCAATGGGGTGCGTTCAAGTATGATCAGTACAAGGACAAGGATGTACTGCATGTCGATGTTCCGGTGGTTCCCCTGGGCACACCGATGGAACAGCTGACCATCGCTGAACAGAAGGGAAACCTGACGATTGCCTGGGATGTCGTCAAGGTGTCTGTCCCTGTTCAGTTCTAGATTTCATTTACGCATATTTGCGGATACAATGGACCAGGAAATCATACACCTGGTCCATTTCTTTTTCTGTCACGCAGTAAGGGGGCATGACATATACGGTATTACCGAGCGGTCGGAGATAAATGCCGGCTTGCAGCGCTGCGCGGGTGATTTCGGGTCCGATGGCATTGATATATTCATCCCGGCCGGTATTGATCTCGAAGGCCAGGATGGTGCCCAGCGCGCGGGCGTTCCTGACAATGGGGAAGCCGCTCAGAATGCCCAGAAACGCCTGGTGGCGCCGGGACAAGTGTCCGATACGCTGCAGACAGCGTTCTTCCAGCAGCAGATCCAGGCTGGCCAGCGAGGCGGTGCAGGCAATGGGATTGGCAGTAAAGGAATGCCCGTGAAAAAGGGTTTTTCGTTTATCGTCGCTGAGAAAGGCCCGGAATATCTTTTCCGTTACTGCTGTCACCCCCAGCGCCATCGTTCCTCCGGTCAGCCCTTTGCTAAGACAGATGATGTCGGCTTTATGCCGGAGATATTCGCCCGCAAATAGCCTGCCGGTGCGGCCAAACCCCGTCAGCACTTCATCTGCTATGCACAGAATATCGTGCCGGCCTGCTTCTTCCAGCAATTCATCCAGCAGTGCCGCTTCATACATCCTCATTCCCCCGGCTGCCTGAAGTAACGGCTCATAAATAAAACAGGCGATCTCCTGGCTCTGCCGGCGAATGTCGGCACGGAGTTGCTGAATATTTTCCGCGTTCGGCGTATCCATAAAAATCACCTCGAAGAGATAATCTTTAAAAGGAGCGGTGAAGACACTTCTTTCGCTGATACTCATCGCCCCGAAAGTGTCGCCGTGATAGGAATGCCGGAAAGCCAGTATTTTGGTGCGGGTGCTGCCCTGATTCCCCCAATACTGAATCGCCATCTTGATGGCTACTTCCACCGCCGTGGAACCATTATCGGAATAGAAGACCCGGGAGAAATCTCCCGGCAACAGGGGCAGGAGACGCTCGGCGAGACTGACGGCCGGCTCGTGGGTAAACCCGGTAAAGATCACATGCTCCAGCTGGAGGGCCTGGTCATAAATTTTTTGAGCGATATAGGGATTTCCGTGGCCATGGATATTGACCCACCAGCTGCTGATGGCATCGATATAGGCGTTCCCCTTGTCGTCAAATAACAAACTATCTTTGCCTTGTACGACGGGAATGGGCGGAAGAAAATCTTTATGCTGTGTATAAGGGTGCCAGATCACCTGACTGTCCCTTTCCGTCAGCGAGCTCGTCACGGGCGTTAATGAGGTCGTCATAAATGTAAAGGTACGAATCCCGTGCAACGGTTGCAGCGATTTGAATGTCAATAAGAATAATAAGGATAGAATGGACCACCACCAATTGGTAAAAGACTGTCTTAAAGGAAAAGCGGCCGCGCAAAGGCAGTTATACCACCATTTTGTGGGACCCATGCTGGGCGTCTGCTACCGGTATACCAAGTCGATGGCTGATGCGGAAGACGTGCTACAGGAAGGTTTTATTATGGTTTTCAAGAACTTGTATCAATTCAGCTTTTCCGGTGAATTAGGTGGCTGGATCCGGCGTATCATGGTCAATACCGCCATCAATTATCTTAAAAAGAACAGTCGGTACCAGGCAGACCTTTTGTTCATGGACGGAGGGCTTCATCCCGTGACGGACGATGATCCCGAAGTGATGCTGAGTACCAAAGAGTTGGCGGAGTTGATCCGGCAGTTACCACCGGGCTACCAGGCTATCTTCAATTTACATGCGATAGAAGGTTACAGTCACGTCGAGATCGGCAAAATATTAGGCATAAAAGAAGGGACTTCCCGGTCGCAGTACGCCCGGGCCAGAGGCCTCCTGATCAGTTGGATAAATAAACTGTCAGCAGTGGATAAAAAAGCAAACAGCTATGCACGACCCAAGGTTTGAATCAGCGGTGCAGGAAAAAATGGAGCAGCTGGAATTTATTCCATCCGACTCTGTGTGGGCAAACATAGAGATGGCGGTGGCGCAACGCCGGCGTCGCGCTGTGCCCGTATTTATTTGGTTTCTTTTGGCTGGCCTCCTCCTCGCGGGGGCCGGCACTGCCCTTTACCTGCGGAAGGATAAACAAACTGTGGCAAAGAATACTGCCATTCCGGCCGGTGCCCCCGCCGCTAACAAAGACGCTGTTACAGCGAAAAATACTGCCCCGACGGCCGGCGCGCCCGGATCGACGGTTGGAACTCCCGGATCGGCGGTCGGAGCTCCCGGCGGAGCCCCGGGGTTGACTGCCGGAATCCCCGCAGTTGGCGATCGATCGGTCGCCGGCACCCGACTCATGGCCGGAACCAACGCTATAAATACCGGGACCAAAAAGACCCATCCGGCCAGTCCAATCCTTTCGGCCGATGTAACCCATCCGGTCGATCCAACCCTTTCGGGCGATGAAGTTGATGCGGAATCACCCGCCAACGCACTATCCGGCAGCAGGGCTAACCCCGTTGCTACGGCGACCCGTCAGCATTTTGTGTGGCGACCGGCGCTGATCGGCTCCTTTGCATCCATATCGGGCATCAAAGGCCCCCGGCTGCCTTCTTCGGCAACCAAAACTGCCGTCACCGGAATCCCGCCACCCAGGCGACCATGGGCGCTCGGATTGGCAGGCGGCCTCGGCGGCTCCTCCTATAACGAATCTTTAATAGGTAAGTCCGCTGCCCTGAGTTATGGCGCCAACGCCATCCCTGCAACATCTGCTGCTCAGTATTTGCCGAATGCCATCACTTCCAATTCCAACAATACAAGCTCCAAAAGAGTTACCTCAACCGTTCAGCCCGGTCTTTCCTATTGGGCTGGTATAGCCGCTCAAAAGCCGCTTAGCGCCAGGTGGACGCTTTCACTGGGATTGGACCTGCACTATTATTCCAGCAGTCTCCGCGTTGGTGGAGTGGTGACCACCTATGCCCGGTCATCTTCAGCCCTCATCGGCAATTCAGCCCTTTCTTCCCTGCAGTCCTATCCGTATTATTCCGTCCGCAACATGCAGGCGTTCACCAACCGGTATTACTACCTGGAGTTGCCAGTGGCCATGCAATGGCGGATTAACCGCGGCCGTCTGGTACCGCTATTCCTTAGGGGAGGTGTTACCCTGTCCCGCCTGATGTCATCCAATGGGTTATATTATAATGATGAATCAGCGGTTTATTACAAGGGCAATGCAGTCATCCAACCCATGCAGGTCAACTTTACTTCCGGCCTGATCGCCGCATTGCCAGTAAAAGGTATCCGCATCCAGGCAGGACCTGACATACAATACAGTGCTACAACGCTGCTGAAAGGTGGTGCCGGCAATGGGCGCCTGTTATATGGAGGATTACGCGTGACCGTTATGCGATAGACTGCCTCATCTGCCACGCAACACCCGGCCGATCCGCCACCATTTATGATGTAGCTGCCGGCTCACCCGCCGACGTATATTCATTTTTCAACAAGTGATCGAATTTTAATCTTCCCGGTTGGAATTATATGGGCAATTTATCTATATTAGTATCGCTAAACTCCTAATCGAAACCTGCTATGACCGCCCTAAAAGCAAGTGCTTACCTGCCTATGATCGTATTCCTTTGCCTGGTGCAGCAGCCTTGTTCTGCCCAGGAAAAAGCAAAGGACGCCTTTGGAAAGATCACTCCAGCCGATTTTATTATTCCCGCCAATTCCATTATTGATAGCAATGCGAACGCCGTTATTTTGTCGGATGTCGGCAGCGTTCATTTCATCGGGAACAACCATAACTGGTTTTCTTATGTGTACCAGCGGCAGACCCGGATAAAGATCCTGAACAAAAAAGCCATTGATGACGTGGCAACGGTCGTTATTCCGTTGTGGAGGCAGGATGAGGATGCCGAGAAGGTAGATAAAATAATCGCATCGACCTATAACCTGGAGAACGGTCAGGTGGTGGCCACCAAACTAGAAAAGGCAGACCTTTTTGAAACCAGGCTGGATAAAACCAGGTTCGATGAAAGGTTTACGCTTCCGGGAGTAAAGGAAGGTTCCATCATTGAATACACCTATACGGTCACTTCTGATTATAATTTCAACCTCCCCACCTGGGCATTTCAACGTGAAGCGTATCCTTGTCTCTGGAGCGAATACCAGGTCGATATTCCGGAGGCGTTGTTTTATGTAATGGTGAGGCAGGGCGTTCATCCCTATGTAATAGACAAGGGCACTGAAGGCCGTGAATCATTTCGGTTGACTAAAAAAGAGACTGGTTCGATAGGCACGGACAATGCCTTAGATGTCTCCGTCAATACCGTTAAACATCACTGGGCGATGAAAGACATTCCTGCCCTTCATGGCGAGCAATACCTGTCCACCCCCAGGAATTACCTCGACCAGATCGATTTCCAACTGTCCAGGACTTACAATGGAGAGGATTACCAGGATGTACACAACAGCTGGAAGCAGACTACGAAAGAATTGCTGGAAAGGGAAGACTTCGGTCTGCGGCTGGATGAGGAGGATAACCAGATCACCCAAACCGTGACCAGCGTGACCGCAGGCAGCACCGATGCGCTGAAGGCAGCCCGGGCTATTTACTATTATGTGAACAGCCATTTCACCTGCAATGATTATTATAATTTTCGCCTGAAGACAACCCTTCGCGACGTAATGAAAAAGAATGGCGGTACGGTAGGTGATATCAATCTGCTCCTGATCGCTATGCTGCGAAAGGCAGGACTGCAGGCCGATCCGGTTGTACTGAGTACCCGTGAATATGGCTTTAACCTGGCTACCTATCCCATTTTACAGCGGCTGAATTATGTCATCGCCCGGCTGGTGGTAGACGGGCATGTCTACTATCTGGATGCCGCCCATTCACAATTAGGGTTCGGCCAGCTGGCCGGCAACTGCTACAACGGCCATGCCCGGATCATCAGCAATAAGGACTCTGCGTCTGTATGGTTCGAGACGGACTCTTTGAAGGAAAGTAAGACCACGCTGGTGCTGATCTCCAGCACGGACAAAGGCATGGAAGGTACGCTGCAATCAGTCCTTGGGAAAGAGGAGTCATATCGGCTGCGGCTGAGCGGCAAGGATCAAAAAGATTATTTCAAGGATATCCAGACATCCTGGGGGGAAGACATGGAGGTCAGCAATGGGGGTATCGACTCTCTGGAACGGCTGGAAGATCCCGTTAAAGTACATTATGATTTCCGCCTGGTCCAGCCGGCAGGCGCGTCGCCGTTGTATCTCAATCCCATGCTCGGCGAAGGTCTTCGCGAAAACCCTTTCAAGGCCGCGGAAAGGAAATACCCGGTCGAGATGCCGTATGTGAGTGATGACATATATGTCTTCACCTTACAGATACCGGATGGCTATGTGGTGGATGAATTGCCAAAATCAGCCCGGGTGGCCCTGAATGGCGATCAGGGCATGTTCGAATATCTGATAGCGGCTCAGAACGACATGGTTCAGCTGCGCTGCCGGCTCAAATTGAATAAGGCCAACTTTTCTCCGGATGATTACGCCAATCTCCGGGAATTCTTTGTTTATGTCGTGAAAAAGGAGAGCGAGACTATTGTGCTGAAAAAGAAGTAGTCCTTAACTAACCATTCAACCCCTAAATGCAGATACCCACTATGACCATTCAAAACTACACCTGCTTTTTCGCATGCAGTATGATGCTTATCCTGGCCAGTCCGGGAATTCATGCGCAAGACAAAATGCCCGTTAAATTCGGTAAGGTGACACCCCAGGATTTTACCGTTACCGCGGGCAATCTCGATTCCGCTGCCGATGCCGTGGTGGTGGCGGATTTCGGCACGTCCACATTCGTAGAAAACCACAAAGGTTCCTTTGATATAGAATTTTATCATGCGAAAAGGATCCGGGTTCTGACCAAGAAGGGATTTGATGCAGCTACCATCACCATTCGGCTGTATGCCTCCGACAGAGATGCCGAAAAGCTGCAGGGCCTAAAAGCTTCTACCTATACGCTGGAGGACGGAAAGGTAGTGGAGACGAAACTGGACAGTAAATCTATCTTCGAGAACAAGGTCGGCAGGAATCAGATCGAGGAAAAGTTCACTTTTCCTGCGCTAAAGGAAGGCGCCATTCTCGAATACTCGTATACCCAGTATTCGCCTTTCGTATTCGAACTGCAGCCATGGGCATTCCAGGGCGAATATCCTACGTTGTGGAGCGAATACCAGGCAGGAATTCCAGACTTTTTTAAATACGTCACGCTTAGCCAGGGGTATCTTCCTTTTAAGGTCAATACCACCGATAGCAGAAACCAAACTATTCTGGTGACGACATCCCGCGGAGGGAACAATAATTTGGACTATATTGTCGAAACGCACCGCTGGGTGATGACCAATATACCTGCCCTTAAAGAGGAGCCCTTTAGTACTACCGTTCTCAACTACATTGCAAAAATAGAGTTTCAGATGTCGGGTATTCAGTATCCGGGCGGCCTTTATCATGATGAGATGGGAACCTGGAAGAGTTTCAGCGAGGCGTTACTCAATAACAATGAGTTCGGTGTCGACCTGGACAAGGGTA
>Ga0116229_10012270_pt1 | contig 12395 bp, 10 predicted proteins | sample S1TSphgellanicum_3_FD_87313 | JGI IMG/M metagenome (GOLD analysis project Ga0116229, IMG submission 87313) | Host-associated microbial communities from peat moss isolated from Minnesota, USA - S1T2_Fc - Sphagnum magellanicum MG | ecosystem: Host-associated > Plants > Peat moss > Unclassified...
CCTGGATCGCCGTGGTGCCCTCGTAGATCGAGGTGATGCGCACGTCGCGCAGCGTCTGCGCCACGCCGGTCTCCTCGATGAATCCCATGCCGCCGTGCACCTGCACCGCCAGCGACACCAGCTCCTCACCCTGGTCGGTACACCAGCCCTTTACGATCGGGATCAGTAGCTCGCCGCGCAGCAGTGCGGCGCCGCGCCTGCCCTCATCGGGTTCCGCTCGTGCGCGGTCGAGCTGCAGCGCGGTGTACAGCGCCAGTGCCCGCATCGCCTCGACGTTGGCCTTGATGGTCAGGAGCATCCGGCGCACGTCAGGGTGATGCGCGATGCTCAAGGCCGCGCCGCCACCGCCACCGCCACCGCCACCGCCACCGCCACCGACCGGCCGGCCCTGGACCCGGTTGCGCGCCCAGTCGCTCGCCTGCTGCAGCGCCAGCTCCGCCAGGCCGATGCCCTGCACGCCGACTGCCAGGCGCGCCGAGTTCATCATGATGAACATGTACTCCAGGCCGTGATGCGGCTTGCCGACCAGGTAGCCGAGCGCGCCGCCGCCATCGCCATACGACATCGCGCAGGTGGGACTGGCGTGGATGCCGAGCTTGTGTTCGATCGACGCGCAGCGCACATCGTTACGCGGCCCCAGGCTGCCGTCGGCGTTGATCAGGAACTTGGGCACCGCGAACAGTGAGATGCCCTTGATCCCTGGCACGGCGCCGTCGATGCGCGCCAGCACCAGGTGAACGATGTTCGGCGTCAGGTCGTGCTCGCCGTAAGTAATAAATATCTTCTGCCCGCTGATTCGATAGTGCTCGCCCTCGGGTGTGGCGTGGGTTCGGATCGCGGCCAGGTCCGAGCCGGCCTGCGGCTCAGTCAGGTTCATGGTGCCCGCCCACTCGCCGCTGACCAGCTTGCGCAGCAGCAGCGCCTGCAGCGGCGCCGATGCCTTCAGCTCGAGCGCCTCGGCCGCACCACGCGACAGCAACGGACACAGCATGAAGGACACGTTGGCACCGGACCCGATCTCTTCGATCGCGACCGCCAGCACCAGCGGCGCACCCTGGCCGCCAAATTCCGGCGCCGCCGCCAGCTGCGTCCAGCCGCCGTCCACGTATTGCTTATAGGCATCGCGGAATGGCTGCGGCATCTGTACCGTGCCATCGTGATAGCTGGCACCGATGTCGTCGCCCAGCCGATTGATCGGAGCCAGCACGTCCTGCGCGAAGCGCGCTGCCTCGTCGATCACCGACGCCGCCAGGTCGCTGGAAAACTCCCGATAGCGCGGCAATGCCGCAAGGCTCGCTACGCCCAGCAGCTCATCGAGTACGAATCGGAGATCCCTGACCGGCGCCCGGTACATGCTTCAGCGCGCTGCCGCGCTAGCGGCGCTGAAACAGCCGACGCCACCACGAGGTGCGCACGCGCGGCTTACCGGGCACCGCGCCTGTCCCGGACGCCGCCGTCTTTCCGGGCGCTCCCGTCTTGCCGGTCGGCGCGGATTTACCGGTCGGCGCGGCTTTGCCGGGGGCTGCGGACTTGCCAGCCGCTGCGGCGGCGGCGGCGGTGTAAGCGGCCCAGGCAGCCGCCTGGCGCCGCTCTTCATCCTGCGTTTCATCCAGCGACAGGCTCGACACGTTCAGCCTCCGGAGCAGTGCCGACGTACTCACCGCCGCGTTCCGTGCGGTATCCGAGGCCCAGTGCCACACGGCATTGCCGCGGTCGTCGTGCAGCACACCGCCGACCAGCGGCTTGGCTTCGCGCGCCTCGCGATGGCCAGCGTTGCCCTGGCCAGGCGCGCCGCTACCCGGCTGTCCAGTCTCCGCTTGACCCTTGCCTGCCCGGTTTTTCTGCGATTTCGTCAACTTCCTTCGCCGTGTGTATAGAAGCGCTACTGGTGCACAACATAGCGCAACTCAGGTCGCCGGTAGTGGCCATAATGTGACCAATTTCGCTATCCGCGCCCTCGGCACGCCAGAACTGTGAGCTGCATTCGGGCGGTGGGCTGCAGCGGCGCGGCACGATAGTCACATGCATGCCGTCGCGCCTGCTGATGCTCCCGCTAGCGCCCATGCGACGGCGACTCTTCCGCCTGCTGCCATGGACGCCGATTTCATCGTCCGCAATCAGATCGTCGAGCGCTACATCGGCGGTCGCCTGCCGCCCAGGGGCGCACAGGATTTCGAGCGCTTCTGCCGCGAGCACCCCGAACTGCTGGACCAGATCGCGTTCACCGACCGCATCAGCGCCGCACTACGGCTGCTCGACGCCAGCGGCCAGTCGCCGCCGTGGGAACTGCGGCCCAAACCCTGGTGGGAACGGCTGCCGGTGCTGCTCGGTGTGCTGGGACTGGCGCTGATCCTCGGCGTCGCCTGCCTGCTGCTGCAAAGCCGTCTGGCTGCACGCGAGCGCACGCTGGCGAGCGTCACCCAGCGCGCCGCGTTGCAGCCGCTCGACCCGGCGCAATCCACGCGCGCGATCACCGTGCTGCCGAGCCGCACCGGACCTGTGCCGCACAGCATGGTCACGATTGGCGGCGCCGCTGCACAGATGGCAGTGCTCGCGATCGATATGTCGTGGTCGTCATTCAATGCCTATCGCATCACCATCGATCGCGTCGACCAGGGACGGGTGGGCGTGCTGCATGACATCCAGCGCGACTCCAGCGGCAGCGTTCGCATCGAACTCAACAGCTCGGCGCTCGGCCCGGGCGATTATCAGTTCACCATCGATGGCCTGACCTGGCGCGGCGAGCCGGTGCCACAGGCCTGGGCGAACATCAGCTTCACCCATTGATCAGTACAGCACCGAACGCGGTGCCACGCGTACCACCGAGCGCGTCGACAGCCAGCCGGCCAGCGCGACCGCCAGCACCGCACCGCACACCCCGACCAACCACAGCCCGGCATTGAATCGATACTTGAGATCGAGCGCATGCGCCAGCCACGCGCCACCGAGCGACGCGCCGCTCGCGGCCAGCAGGCCGGCCACCGCACCCAGCAGCGCGAATTCCGCCAGCACGCTGGCAATGATCATGCTACGGCGCGCCCCCAGCACCCGCAGGATCGCGGTCTCGTAGCGCCGCTCCTCGCGGCTCGACTGCACCGCGGCCAGCAGCAGCGTCAGTCCCGCCAGCAGCGTGAACAGGAACACGGTCTGCACCGCGGTCACCGCCTTGTCGACCACCGCGCGAATCTGGGCCAGCAGGTCTCCGACGTTGAAGATCGACACGCCCGGGAAGCGATGCACCAGCTGCGCCATCGCACCGCCGGTCGGTTCCAGGTACGCACTCGTCATGTAGGTGCCGGCGCTCGCGTCCAGCAACCCGGGCGGAAACATCACGAAGAAATTGGGCCGGAAGCTGTCCCACTTGACCCGCCGGAAACTGGCGACCGTGACGTCATAGTCCTCGCCGCCGACGTCGAAGCGCAGCCGGTCGCCGAGCTTCAGTCCCATCGAGTCCTGGTACTCGACCGCCAGCGACACCAGCGGCTTGCCCGCATCGGCGGCGCTCCACCAGTGGCCTTCGACGATATGATTGTCGTCGCCGAGCTCATCCGACCAGGTCAGGTTCTGCTCGCGATCGGCGAAGCCGCGTCCACGCAAGCCCGGGAAATGCAGCGCCGACAGCGGCTTGTCATTGATCGACACCAGCCGCCCGCGGATCATCGGCAGCATGCGCGTCAGGCGCGCGCCCTGGGTCTGCAGCTGCTGCTGGAAATCGACGCGTGCGTCCGTGGCAATGTTGACGAAGAAATAATTCGGCACGTCTGCCGGCAGGCTCGCGCGCCAGTCGGTCACCAGGTCGTCGCGCAGGATCGCCAGCGCCAGCAGCAGCATGATGCCGAGGCCAAACGCCACGATCTGCGCGATGCTCTCGGCGCGGCGGCGTGACAGGTTCGCGATGCCATAGCGCCAGGCGACGCCGGCCGAGCCGCGCACCTGCGCCGTGGCGCGCACCAGCCCCGCACCTGCCAGGCCCAGCGCCAGTACCGCCGCTGCCAGTCCAAGCAGGAACCACACGCTCAAGCTGATCTCGCCCAGCGCGCCATAGACCACGCCGGCGATCGCCAGCACCACCGGCGCACCGGCGCTCAGCATGCCCAGCGCTGGCGGCCCGGAATCGCGGCGCAACACCCGCAGCGCCGGCACGCGCGTCAGCTGCAGCAGCGACGGCAGCGCGAACCCGGCCAGCACCGCCAGCGCGACAATGAATCCCACCAGCGCCGGCCAGCCGCTCGCCGGCGGCAGGTCGGCGCGCAGCAGGCCCTGCAGCACCCGCACCAGCCACAGTTGCGTGACCCAGCCGGCGGCCGCTCCCAGCGCGCTCGCCACCGACGCCAGCAGCAGCAGTTGCCACAGGTTCACCGCCAGCACCAGGCGGCGCGAGGCGCCCAGGGTCTTCATCAGTGCGACCGCGTCCAGGTGCCGCCGCACGTAGCTGCGTGCGCTCACCGCGATCGCCACCGCGCACAGCAGCACCGCCGTCAGGCTTGCGAGTGCCAGGAATCGCGCCGCCCGCTTGCTGGCGTCGCCGATCTGCGGACTGGCATCGGCGACATCTTCGACGTGCTCGTGACGTGCCTCCTGGCGCAGATGCCAGCGGCGAAAGCCGTCGAGCTGCGCACTGCTGCCGGCCAGCAGCAGCACATACCTGATCCTGCTGCCGGGCTGCACCAGCTTGGTGGACGGCAGGTCGGCGTCGTTGATCAGCAGCGCCGAGGCGAATTCCACGAAGGTCGAACTCTGGTCGGGACGCGATATCAGGATGCGGCTGACCCGCAGCGAGCGCGAACCGACCGTCAGTTCGCTGCCGATCCCGGCGCCCAGCGCCGCGGCGACGCGCGAGTCCGGCCACACCTCGCCGGGCTGCGGTATCGCATCGGTCACGGTGCCGGCGGCGAACGGCTGGTCGGCGACGCTCAGGCGACCGCGCAGCGGATAGCCGGCGCTCACCGCGCGTACGTTGGCCAGCTGGTTGGCATCGCCATTGAAGATTGCCGACAGCGTCGTCGTCAGGCGCGCGCTCGCCAGGCCGAGGCTCGCGGCCTGCGACTGCTCATCCGCTGCGATCGGCGCGTCGGACTCGACCCGCAGGTCCGCCGCCAGCACTTCGCTCGCCTGCAGCTCGACCGCGCGACCGATGCGGTCCACCAGGAATCCGACCCCGCTCAGCGCCGCCACCGCAATGCTCAGCGACAGCCACAGCACCGCCAGCTCCCCGGAGCGCCACTCGCGCCGCAGCGCGCGCAGCGCCAGCGTCAGGCTACGCATGCGCGGCTGCCGCGGCGCTGGCGACATCGCGCAGCAGCACACCGGCCTCCATCGTCAGCACCCGCCCGCAGCGCGCCGCCAGCGCCGCTTCATGCGTGACCAGCACCAGCGTCGTGTCCGAACCGCGGTTGAGCTCGAACAGCAGCTGCGCGATGCGCTCGCCGGTCGCCGTGTCCAGGTTACCGGTGGGCTCGTCGGCGAACAGCACCGCAGGATGGCCGACCGAGGCGCGCGCCAGCGCCACGCGCTGCTGCTCGCCGCCGGACAGCTGCCGCGGGTAATGCCCGACGCGCGCCGCCAGTCCCACCCGGCCGAGCATCGCACCGGCCGCCACGCGCGCATCGTCGCGGCCCGCCAGCTCCAGCGGCAGCATGACGTTCTCCAGCGCGGTCAGCGACGGCAGCAGGTGAAACGACTGGAACACGAAGCCGACGCGCTCGGCCCGCAAGCGCGCCCGTCCGTCTTCGTCCAGCCCGGCCAGGCTCTCCCCGGCCAGCACCACATCCCCGCTGCTCGGCAGGTCCAGGCCGGCGAGCAGCGCCAGCAGCGTCGACTTGCCGGCACCCGAGGGTCCCACCAGCGCAATCGACTCGCCGCGCGCGACGCTGAACGAGATGTTGCGCACGATGGTCAGCGGGCCTTCCGGGCTGCTAACCTGCTTGCTCACATTCCGGGCTTCTAGAACGATGTCACGCGTCATGAGTTTCCTGTTGGCACTGCTGCTCGCGCTGGCGGCGCCGCTGGCACGCGCGCAGCAGCCAGCGCCGGTCATCCTGGTGTTCGGGGACAGTCTCAGCGCCGGCTACGGGATCCACGTCGAGCAGGGCTGGGTAAGCTTGCTGGCGAGCAAGATCTCGCAGTTAGGGTACGGACTTAAAGTAATAAACGCCAGCGTCAGCGGCGAGACGACCGCCGGCGGACTCGGCCGCCTGCCGCACGCGCTCGAGGTGCACAAGCCGCGCATCCTGGTGCTGGAACTGGGCGCCAACGACGGCCTGCGCAGCCTGCCGCTGGCCAGCACCCGCGACAACCTGGACAGGATGATCACCCTGGCGCAGGCGCGCGGCGTCACCGTGCTGCTGCTGGGCATGCGCATGCCGCCCAACTATGGCGAGCGCTACACCACGGGCTTCTACAACATGTATACCGACCTGGCGCAGGCGCATAAGCTGGCGCTGGTGCCGTTTTTTCTCGACCAGGTGGCGCTCAAACCGGCGCTGATGCAGGCTGACGGCCTGCATCCGAACGAGCAGGGGCAGCCACAGTTGCTGGACAACATCTGGCCTGTGCTTGCGCCGTTGCTGCGCGCCGTCAAGAATCAGAGTAGCTACAAGAACTAGAGTACGGGTTTTCCGTACGGGGTTTTCCGCGCATGGAAAGATTCTGGCTGCCGCAGTATCCGCCGTCGGTGCCTGCCGATATCGATCCGTTCGAGATCGAGACGCTCAAGGTACTGATCGAGGACGCCTGCGTCCGCTACGCCGATCGCATCGCGTACCACAGCATGGGTACCGCGATCACCTACCGCGAAGTCGATGAACTGTCGCGCGCCTTTGGCGCCTGGCTGCAGCACCAGGCCGGACTCAGGAGCGGCGATCGGATAGCGATCATGCTGCCGAACCTGCTGCAGTTTCCGATCGCAATGTTCGGCGCGCTGCGCGCCGGACTCACGGTGGTCAACACCAATCCGCTCTATACACCCACCGAGCTTGCGCACCAGCTCACCGACTCGGGCGCGACCGCGGTGGTGGTGCTGGAGAACTTCGCCGCGACGCTCGAGTCGGCGCTGTCGACGGCGCGCGTGCGCCACGTGATCGTGACCGGCGTCGGCGACATGCTCAGCTGGCCCAAGGGCCACATCGTCAACTTCGTGCTGCGACATGTGCAGCACAAGGTGCCGCGCTGGGCCATCGCCCAGGCGCATGACTTTCGCAAGGTCATCTCCCAGGGGCGCCAGCTGCGGCTGCTGCCGGTGAACCTGGATCGCCGCGATCTCGCCTACCTGCAGTACACCGGCGGCACCACCGGCATCGCCAAGGGCGCGATGCTCACGCATGGCAACATGTGCGCCAACATCCTGCAATCGCGCGCCTGGTTCCAGCAGGTGGCGCTCGACCACGTGACCTACGTGTGCGCGTTGCCGCTGTATCATATCTTTTCGCTCACGGCGAACTGCTGGCTGTTCGCCTCGCTCGGCGGCACCGGCCTCATGATCGCCAACCCCAGGGACTTCAAGGGCTTCGTCAAGGACCTCGGCCGCCACCGGCCGATGTTCTTCATGGGCGTCAACACGCTGTTCAACGCGCTCATGAACACGCCCGGCTTCGAGCGGCTGGATTTCTCGCGCCTGGTCGCCACCGTTGCCGGCGGCATGGCGCTGCAGAGCAGCGTTGCCGAGCGCTGGAAGAAGATCACCGGCTGCAAGCTCAGCCAGGGTTGGGGGCTGACCGAAGCCTCGCCGGTGGGCACCATGTCCAAGCTGATCGGGCCGGATGCCGAGTTCAACGGCTCGATCGGCTTGCCGGTGCCGTCCACCGAGCTGACGATCCGCGACGACAATGGCGCCGTGCTGCCGATCGGCGCGGTCGGCGAGATCTGCCTGCGCGGCCCACAGGTGATGGGCGGCTACTGGAAGCGCTCCGAGGAGACCGCCAAGGTGATGCTGCCGGACGGCTGGCTGCGCACCGGGGACATCGGTCGCTTCGATGAACGCGGCTTCGTCTACATCGAGGATCGCAAGAAGGACATGATCATCGTCTCCGGATTCAAGGTCTACCCGAACGAGATCGAGGACGAGATCGCAAAGTGTCCGGGCGTGCTGGAAGTGGCGGCGGTGGCGCAGGCCGACGAGCATTCCGGCGAGGTGGTGGCGCTGTTCGTGGTCAGGAAGGATGCCTCGCTCACCGAGCAGTCGCTCCAGGACTTTGCACGCGAGCGCCTCACCGCCTACAAGCGCCCCGCGGCCATCTACTTCCGCGACCAGCTGCCGAAGACCAACGTCGGCAAGATCCTGCGGCGCGAACTGCGCGACGAACTGGCGAGCGGCCGGTCAACCGCACCGGCGGCTTAGGCGGCTTCGCCCCGCAGCGCCTGTTCGATCTCCTCCTGGATCCGGTGCGCTGTTCCCCGCGGATCGCTCGCTGATCGAATCGGCCGCCCCACCACCAGGTAATCCGCGCCGGCCCTGATGGCCTCGAATGGCGTCATCGATCGCTTGTGGTCGTCGCTGCTGCTGCCGGAGGGGCGAATGCCGGGCGTCACGATCAGCAGGCTCGGAAATTCGCGCCGCAGCCGGCTCACCGAGGTTCCCGATGCGATGACGCCGTCGCAGCCGGAGTCGACAATCCGTCCGGCGCGCTTGACCACCTGGTCGTCGATCGAAAGCTTATCGGGAGCAGGGGGCTTGTCGCCGCCGGCGCCGACGGGCAACTGCTCCTGCAGATCCGACCCATCCCAGCTGGAAAGGTAGGTGACCTGCAGGAATTTCGGCGCACGGCGTTGCGCGCGGCCCGCGCGCGCCGCCCGCACGGTCGCGGCATTACCCTGCAACGTGAAGAACTCGACCCCATCGACAGCACTGACCCTGACGGCTTCCTGCACGGTGCGCGGGGTGTCATCGATCTTCAGGTCCAGGAACACCTTCTTGCCAGCGTCGACCAGCCGCCGCACGCTGGAGAGTCCCCCGGCCATGAACAACTGCAGGCCGACCTTGTAGAAGCCTACGTCCTCGCCGAGTGTGCCGACAATCTGCAGCGCTTCGTCGAGGGTGTCGACATCCAGGGCTACGATCAGCCGCTCCCGGGCGGAGATTTCGGTGGGTGTGTGCATGTGGGTGTCCGTGACTATGCTGGCGGATGGCAGCGTGCGCCGCTCGATTCTAGCATTCAACCCTGTTTTGGCGCAGCGCCCCTGATGAGCAGCCACAGCGTGAACGCTACCTCGCAGAAAGTGGCAGGCTGGGAGAGCGTAAATACTTCAGCTTGATACTGGGGCCACAGTGTGCCGGCCATGCTCAGGGCAATCCAGGCTAAGCCTCCGATTGCCAGCCACACGGCCAGGAACCGCGGCACGAATCGCGATCTGTACACGAGCACGGCCAGGGGCAACAGCCATATTCCCCAAAGGAGTTCGGCGGCAGTGTTTTGCGAGTCCCGTAGTTTGAGAAACAGCATCGCCAGCGCATCGCGCTGAGAATGGTCGAATACGGACAGGAAATCTGCGCGACGTACGACGATCAGGACTGCAAAGTCATCGACCACGCCAACGAAGTAGACCAGGGCAGGCATCACACCCCCGAAGATCACCACCAGCAAGGCGAGGGTCCGGTCCACTGCCACGAACAACCGGTATAAGGCGAGCGTTAGGAAGATCAGGATAACTGCGGCGGCAAGTTCGCTTGCGATGCCCAGGCGGAAAAGCATTTCGTGGGCGGCGATATTGTTGACCGAGGCGGTCGCGTCGCCCTGCACGAACAATTTGCTGGGGATGTAGATGAGGCGCAGTGGGCCGATGACAATGAGTAGCAGGTACCAAAGTCCAGCGACTCTACCGGGGTTTGGGTTGGTCATGCCGGCAAGAGTATTTTCCTGCAACCACACCTCTCAAGGTGAATGTGATGTGCAGTGGCCGTCCAGCCACTGTTCTGCCGAGAGCATACGCCAATTACAAGACCTCAGAGGAGCGGCAGCTTCAGTTTCACGTGCATCTTCAGGTCGTCCGGGTTCGATTCCCGTGTCATGCTGCCTCTGAAAGTCACACCTACGTCCGCTCCGCCGGATCGAACAGCCGCCTGTATTCCAGGATCGCGTAGCGATCGGTCATGCCGGCGACATAGTCGGCCACTGTGCGTGCGCGACCGTCGAGCCCGTCGCGCTGCTCGGCGCGCGTCGCCATCTCGCGGTGTTCTGCCGGCATCAGCCTGGTTTCTTCCATGAAGGCGGTGAACAGCGCACCCAGCACGCGCTTGGCCTTGGTCGTCATGCGCAGCACGCGCTGGTGGCGATAGACCTGCTCGCGCAGGAACTGCTTGAGCTGCAGGTGCTCGGCACGCATCGCGTCGCTCATGCCCATCAGCGGCGCGCCGAGCGCGCGCACCGCGTCGATGTCCTGCGGCTGCGCCGCCTGGATGCGCGCCAGGCTCGACTCGATGACGTCGATGACCACTTCGTTGACCATGCGCCGTACGGTCTCGTGTACCCGGCGGCGTCCGGTGAGTTCCGGGTGCAGCTGCATCACCTGCTGGTACTGGCGCGCCACCAGCGGCAGCCGCGCGGCTTCCTCCAGCGTGATCAGCCCGGCGCGGATGCCGTCGTCGACATCGTGGTTGTTGTACGCGATCTCATCGGCGAGGTTGGCCAGCTGCGCTTCCAGCCCCGGCTGCCGCCGCTGCACGAAGCGTTCGCCCAGTTCGCCCAGCTCGCGCGCCTTGGAGACGGCGCAGTGCTTGAGGATGCCCTCGCGGCATTCGAACGTCAGGTTCAGCCCGGGAAACTGCGCGTAGCTGTCTTCCAGTTCATCGACGGTGCGCAGCGACTGCAGGTTGTGCTCGAAGCCGCCGTAGTCGTGCATGCAGTCATTCAGCGCCTCCTGGCCGGCATGGCCGAACGGCGTGTGCCCCAGGTCGTGCGCCAGCGCGATGGCCTCGGTGAGCGTCTCGTTCAGTGCCAGCGCGCGTGCGATCGAGCGGCCGATCTGTGCCACTTCGATCGAGTGCGTGACGCGGGTGCGGAACAGGTCGCCTTCGTGATTGACGAACACCTGGGTCTTGTACGCCAGCCGCCGGAACGCGCCCGAGTGGATGATGCGATCACGGTCGCGCTGGAATTCGCTGCGGTATGGCGGCGGCGGCTCGGGGAAGCGGCGGCCGCGGCTGCGATCATCGTGCGCCGCATAGGCCGCAAGCTGGGCGTCGATCATCCGAAATTCGCCGCCAGCGTCGCGCGCAGCGCGGCGTCGGGATAGTCACTGGTCACCACCGCCCGCCCCAGCGCACAGAGCAACACCAGCCGCACCCGGCCGGCGTGCACTTTCTTGTCCACCCGCATGTAGTCGAACGCGCGCTCGGCGCCGATGCGCGGCGCCTGCACCGGTAGCCCGCAGCGCGTAAGCAGGGCCCGCAGGCGCTCGACCACGGTGGCATCCAGATGTCCCAGCCGCTGCGACATCTCGGCCGCGATCAGCATGCCGGTGCCGACCGCTTCCCCGTGCTGCCAGTCGCGGTAGCCGGTGGCCGATTCGATCGCGTGGCCGAAGGTGTGGCCGAGGTTCAGCAGCGCGCGCTCCCCCTGTTCGCGTTCGTCGCGCCCGACGATCTGCGCCTTGATCTGGCAGGAGCGCTGGATGGCGTGGATGAGTGCCGCGCTCGATCGGGCCAGCAGCGCCTCGACGTTGGCCTCGAGCCAGTCGAAGAATGCCGGGTCGCAGATCAGGCCGTACTTGATGACCTCGGCCAGACCGGCGCGCAGCTCGCGATCCGGCAGGGAGCGCAGCACCTCGGTGTCGATGATCACGGCGCGCGGCTGATGAAACGCGCCGATCATGTTCTTGCCACCGGGGTGATTGACCGCGGTCTTGCCGCCGACCGAGGAATCCACCTGCGCCAGCAGCGTGGTGGGAAGCTGCAACAGGTCGATGCCGCGCTGGTAGCAGGCGGCAACGAACCCGGCAAGATCGCCGACCACGCCACCGCCGAGCGCCAGCACCACCGCATCGCGCCCGACGCGGTTGGCGATCAGCACATCGAACACGCGGCTCGCGGTAGCCAGGGTCTTGTGCTGCTCGCCGTCGGGCAGGATGACTTCGACCACGCGCCGCCCGTGCAGTGCTTGCATCAGCCGCGGCGCGTACAGCGGTGCCACCACGCTGTTGCTGATCAGCACCGCATCACGACCCGACAGCTGCGCGCCCAGAAGCTCAGACGATTGCAGCAGCCCGGCGCCGATCACTATCGGATACGAGCGCTCGCCCAGGCTGACGGTCAGTGTCGGCACTCAGTCGTCGATCCGCGCGTCCGCCGCCTCGGCCCGCGTGTCCGCCACCTCGGCGCGCGTGTCCGCCATCTCGGCGCGCGCAGCCGCCGTGTCGGCCCGCGCGCTTGCCGGCTGCAGCAGGCTCGTCTTGTATTCCTGCGC
>Ga0116229_10012272_pt1 | contig 12394 bp, 8 predicted proteins | sample S1TSphgellanicum_3_FD_87313 | JGI IMG/M metagenome (GOLD analysis project Ga0116229, IMG submission 87313) | Host-associated microbial communities from peat moss isolated from Minnesota, USA - S1T2_Fc - Sphagnum magellanicum MG | ecosystem: Host-associated > Plants > Peat moss > Unclassified...
GGTATTCAAACACCAACTCAATGTGAGTCCATGTTATCATATGGTCACAATGGTGCCATTTCTATGGATGCCACATTTGGCACAAATGACATGAAATTCCATCTATTCACCTTGATGGGGTTTCATGATCATTGCACGGGTATCCCTTTAGCCTAGATCATTACAAGTAGGTAAACAGTTCAGGATTTGATCGAATAGTTGAAACCATTAAAAGATAAGATGTTATCACACATGCCACATTGGAAACCATCATATTTTCTCGTTGATGATGCACCTCAAGAATTGAAGGCATTACAATTAGTTCTATACCTAGTACCCACTTTGTATTTATTTCCTTAGATGTTTTTTTATATCTTTCATAAAATTCTTGATTACTTCAAATGCATTTTATGTTATACTAACCCCATCCACTCATGGAGATTTTATTACATGTGTCCCTATTAGGGTTGTATGGGGTATGGACAAGGTTCCCATCTACCTTTGTTGTTAGCATGTTCTCAAAGCATGGCAGTTACGTGGGATTGAAAAAAATCAAAGATGTGGAAGTGCAGGGTGGAATCCTCCAAGACCTTCATGATGTGATGTACATGTCCATCAATCATGGAAAAACAATTGATGATTTCAAAGAGCGTGGGAGGGTTGCTGTGAGAAAAAGCCTTCATAAACATAGGCTTGGTGATGTGTGGACAAATTATTTCTGGACTTATTACCATCAGTTTGGTAAGTGATAATATTTATCATGGTTTAATATTCAAAATTGTTTTGTAATAATGTTATTCATCCTTGTGCATTATGTTTATGTTTGTAGAATTATGGATGGTGGGTGTTCGAACAGTGCCCCATTCCAACCAAGACACCCAAATGAACATTAAATCATATCATGGTGCATTGAAACGTTAGCTTGCTCTTGACATAAAAGGCCTTAGAGGGCGTAGGATTGATTGGTTGGTGTGACGATTAACAATAACCATTGCACACCACTACATGCACACATTAGAAATGAAAAAAAAAGGTTTCATAAAAAACAAAGTTATGGAGGCCATTATTACACGAAATGTGGAAAAGGTAACCCTTATTCCATTCACCCATGTGTACCAACCAACCCTTCAGAGTGATGGAGCTTGGGGCGTACAGAACCAATGCCTTCCCAATGTTATTTACACGGTGAAATTCCTATTCACCGAAATATTTTGTTGCACATGTGAATGGGCATTGCGAGGGAATATGTGTAAACACCAAATTGTGGTCATTTTCACATGCACAGACATTTCTCAAGAGGATATCATTCATTACTGTGGAACATGGTATGGGTCACATCATGGAGGTTTGGGTCACATGTTTGCGGACCCACAACATATTCCAGATTATATGGAATGCAATGATGATGATGAAAATAAACATCTTGAAGGTGATGATGGGATCATGGAATTTGATAGGCTCATGAACATGGAGCAAAATGATCTCCCTATGGGTGCCATTGTAGGGTCTAATGACATAATAAATTCATCAACCCCAATGGAAAGGGCTTTTGCACAATTGGTCACTACAATGCAAGAGATCACAAATGAATGTAAAGAAGGCGGTGTGACACTTTGTGAACATGCCACCTCACACATGAGAGTATTAGCATGTAATATTCGTAACATATGCCTCACAAAGGTAAATGCAATTTCACACCTAGGATTGGTGTTACATTGTGTAGAAGATGGATTGGGAAATAGTGTCAAACAACTCAAAGATTGGCATGAAACAATGCTCAATCACACAAATGTACGTACTAAACGATGTCATGAATAAATGTTTAAATTACTAATCAAAATTATTGCCATTGGCACTAAGAATTTTGTTTTAGAATCAATTTTGTATGAAGGAAACCATAGCCCAAATTCTTTGAACATCATGTATTCAACACACACATGAAGTCTAATATGGCACAAAGGTTATTATTGTTTCCAAGTAATAAGCACAAAAAATGTGAAATGGAAAAACACAAAGATAGTGATAATATTAATGTTAAATGCAAGTATTGTAATTAGGCCCCAAAATCCCAGTTGGTAAAAGTAAGTACAAGTGCAAGTATTGCAATTAGGCCCCAAAATTCCAATTGGTAAAGGTAAATACAGGTGCAGGTATTGCAATGAAGCCCCAAAATTCCAATTAGTAGAAGCAAGTATGGGTGTAGGTATTGCAATGAAGCCCCAAAATTCCAATTGGTAAAAGTAAGTACGGGTGTAGGTATTGCAACAGAACCCCAATATTCCAATTGGTAGAGGTAAGTATAAGTCCGAGTGTCGCAAGTTTAAATGAAGAATCAACCCTAAATGCAATACCCACACTTCAAAAGAACCCATTTAAATGGTTTAGATACCCTTAAGTGAAAACCTAGCCCTAAACACAATACCCACATGCAAAGTCACTTTGAAGTAACCCAACCCTATATGCAATACTTGCAATCAAGGTCACTCCGAAATTATGCATGTGGGGTTTAAGCCTTTTTAAATGAAGATCCTACCATAAATGCAATACCTGCATTTTGGGTCACACTAAAATAATTAGTTCATTTCAAAATAGTGTGCTAACGAAGGTGTGTATAGAGGTTGGGGTTGTTGATTAGGAGTTCCATGATTCTTACTTTGTTTCATTGAATTTGAAAAGACGTTGTATTGTTTGTGGAACAAATAATACAATGACAATTGTGATCAAATTTATTTTGGTGTAAGAATTTTTCATGGAAAAGCTGAACTAACAATATATAACGTGGAATAATTAACTTAAATAGTGATTTCAATAACTTATTAAAACAAAAATATAATTAAGTTAATCAATCAAATGTCAAATTAATCAATCTGATTTTTAGCCAACTTTTTATTATCCAAATAAATAAAAGTTAAACCAAATGATTAGTTAATTATTTTAAATAAATAAATGATTATCTAATTCTTGATAATTAATCATTTAAATTATCTGAAGTATTGGTCTATTAATCATTTAATTATATGATAAAATTTGTTGATAATTCATTAATTATCAAAAATATTTTACATTAAATTGGGGGGAAAATTTCTAGGGTTTAGACATATGTGAAACAATATAATTTCAATCTATATCTTCTTCAAAGAAATTGGAAAAATTAGGTTAGAGAGATCACACAAAGGTAAGAATCAAACCTTATGTGAAAACCCAACTTTAAATGGAATACAAAGTTTGTCGAGATCAAAAAATTAAAATTCAAGCTTAAAATTTATTCAAATATGTTCATATTTATGTTTTTTCCTTTTTAAAGTTGTAAACTCATTTCAAAAAACAAAAATATAAAGTCTCTAATTTAATAAGATTTTAAACTATGTTTTTAAAAAAATTAAAACACATAATTTTCTATTTTTTTTTTTTTTGTTTCACATAGTAATAAAAATGATCTTTCCCATATATTAATCGTATGTTTGATTGAAATTTTATTTTATACTTTTTTGATATATAATAAATAATTTATTGGTTAAAATAATCAGATAGTGGGTCAAAAATATTTTATATTTTATACATATATAACACAAGTCATTATGTAAACTTTATTTTTTACGATGTATAACATTGGTTTAAATATTGGTCCAAATATATTGTTATTTATAACACATATATATAAATAATGATATTATGGAATTATATTAATAGTTAGGTATGAAAATGTTCATAAGTTTTAGAAGCCATGCTAAAGTTTGTGTGGATTTGGAAGCTTTGTGAGGGCCAAGTTGTTATGTAATGTTTTTGACACCTTTAGAAATTAAAACATGATTCCACTATCCAAAAAACACAATAGTGTTCATAAAAAAAAACCAAGACTTTATAGCCTTGACAAATTATTAGCTTTAGTAAAAGCTCATTACCAAGGTTGTTAGATTGATTAAAGTGTTGACATTGACAAAATTAAACGACTTAGCCTAAACACGAATAATAAGTTAGTAAGCTACTTGTTAAGTAACCTAATTAACTACCTACGTAATATAGGCCTATTATGTAGTTTATTCATTAGTGTAGGCTTTCTAGGTTAATATTTTAAATGGTTTAAGTAGGTATTGAAAGTGGTTGAACTTATTAAACAAACATACTAGTTTTATAGGTAGTTTATTAGCCTAGGCCATGTAAGCCTAATAAACATTTATGATGGTGTAATGTCTATTCCTTATTATATTATAACATATTAAATTTGAACTAAAAAAATTTATTAAAAAGAAAACACATTTTTTCATATAATTGTTATAAGTATATACTATTGGATTATGATTTAAATTTAGAGTTTAGAAACCCTAAATTAATTAACATTTTTTTTACAAGTTTATAGTAAATAAAATAAATTTACGATGCATTTTAGGGGGAATTTTATATGCAAAATATTGCAATATATATTTTTAAAGAAAGTGAAAGAAATCAATTTGGAAATATTAACAAATGGTAAGAGACATACATTTTTTTGTGTTTTGTTATAGATTTTATTTAGTTATTAATAAAAGTCAGGCTAAATTTGTAATTGGTGAAAGTAAGTATATGTGTGGATATTGCAAAATTATATGAAACTTTAACCCTAAATGCAATAGCTATATTCAAATTCATTTCAAAGTAGCCCATAGGTGATTAAGGTAAAACTTACAGTGAAAGCGCAACCTTAAATGTAATACCCACATGTAAGGTTGCTTTGAAAGACCCAATATTTAATTTGGGTGGGCCTTTGAATGAAGACCAAGGCCTAGATGCAATACCTACATGTAAGTTCATACTAAAATATTCCATAGGTGATTGAAGCAAACCTTATGTGAAAACCCAACCTTAATTGTAATACCCACATGTAACGTCATTTCAAAATAATTAATAAATGGTTTGGGTACCCAAAATATGTTTTTTTAATAACCCTAAATTAATTATTATTCTGAATTAAGTTTATGACAAAATGCAAGTTTTACAATGAATGAAAAAAACCAGTAACTATTATGGGACCCTATATGTGGGTATTTTAATGAATGTAAAAACTAACGACTATTATGGGACCCATATGGGATGTTACAATGAATGTAAAAACTGAGCGACTATTATGGGACCGTATATGCGAGTATTGTAATGAATGTAAAAACTAACGACTATTATAGGATTTTTTATGCGGGTATTGCATTGAAGGTAAATAACCACCGACTTTTATGGGATCCATATGTGGGTATTGCATATTTGAAAATGGCATTATGGAAGTTATAATAGAAAATGATGTAAATATTATATGTTTAAAATGTGTGTATTGTTTTAAAGTCTTTATGTGATGTGAGTCTTATTACATTAGATGTAAGTATTACACAATGTTCATTTTGATCTTTATAGACTTTAGACAAATTAATGTTACCTATTCATATGGGCCTATTTAAGGTTTGATTCTTACATCTTAAGTATTAAGAAAATTATGACAAAGAAAACATATATGATTAACCATATACCCATCAAACAAGTGTGACTAGAAGAAAATATTATATTGATAAAAGATGTACAGAAATGGGTGGATGAAAAATTGCTAAAGAACCTAATGAAAAAAAAGGTTTTCCATAACATATCACATGACCAAAGTTCAAAAATTGGGTAGTCCAAAAATTAAAAGGCCTAAAAAAACCTAGCTAATTATATAAAATGAAAACCCTAAACCATTCAGTATTTACAATCCTGTGTTTAGTTCGGTAAGCAGGTGCTACATTTTTAGCCATTGCTGCATGATGAACAATGTAGAAATGACGGCATTGCATTTCAACTTGAACTGCATTTGAAACAAACTCTTCCTTTGTTGTCTCTTCAACCCTATAAACACCCAAAAACCACCAAATTAAACCCTAACACACCTTGGATGAAACAAAATTATAAAAAAATAAACATTGATTATTATTGTTTGTTACCTTCCATGAATCATTCTAGATTCATGAAAATCCAATACACTTGTCAACTGTTTTGTTTGACTTACTTTATTAGACTCTTGATCCCAATCTTTTACATCCCATGCCATCTTCAATTGTCGTGCATATACATAACAGATGGATCAAATCATCTCTTGTAAATCTTCATTTTTCTCCATTCGTGATGTTGCATCTCGAGCCACACTTCCCACACCCCATGCAGTTAGACGTAACACCTGCAACAATTGCTATGAAGTTAATTTGACTAAAGCTGGTTTTGGGAATGGTGGACATTGTTTTGTAACAATTACCAGTTTTACCCACTCCTGTTCTGCTTTGGCACGTGCGCAACTAACAACCTTTTGATCATTCCACCTTTGCACGACCTGGGCATTTCCCAAGATGCGAACATTCATTTTAACATGGTTTTGATGTCAAGGACTTCCTGCAGAAGTTGAAGGCCTCCCAGGTTTGGCCTTTTCTGCCACCAAACCATGCACTTCCTTCAAATGTTTGGTCAACAACCATTTGGTGACATGCCCCCAAGTTCCTTGTTAGACCCAAAAAGGGTCCAACTATGTTAAAGAGCGGAAATAGTTGGAACTTGGTGCCGCTCCCAGCTTCCAGCACTAAAGGGGGGGGATGAAAGGGGCGTGTTGAAAGCTCCGGGATTAAACTAGGAAGAGGGACAAGCTACTTAGTTATTCGGTCCTGCATCCAAATCCAACCAACAAGTTGGTTAGAACTCATCCTGCACACTTTTGGTGTTGGGACAAGCCACGGGCAACCCTGGATTCACTTGACTCACCATGGCCCGGATTCGGGGAAGCCACCACCTTCCCCCATATAGTATTCTCTGCGTCTCACTGCCGCACTTGCATCCGAATGGCACTTTTTCCCGACACTCCCAAAATGGAATCCTGAAACTGTTTCGATTCGGACTCTTGGGACTTTGGGCATTCATAACTTCTCGCCCCAACCTTGGATGGGGATGAAGGTTAAAGAAAAGTTTTAGCCCTCCTCGAGAGCTTTCCAACGGTGTGTTACACTTCACTTGCACACACCGGGATCGATCGATTCTTGACTTTTAGTGGTCGGGAGTCAAATTGCTAATTTGACTTCCAGCCCTTCTTTCGACCATAACTTGTGCTACAGATGTCCAAATGGCTCATGCAAGGCCATTTTGGACATCTACACTTCAAGACCTTTCCAATGATATAAAGAACACTTCAATGCAAGGTGTTTTGACCCCTGCAATCACATTCTAAGTTTTTGGGAATCCCGGAGGACTCCCAAGTCCCATTTTCGGGAATGTGAGTGCTCCTCACATTTGCCTCAAAGTGGGGTTGCGACATTTGGCATAATATGCGATAATGCAAGTGCCAACTTTACACTTCCATTTCGACCCTACCTTCGTCCATTCTTTGTCCTTCTAAGCTAAATTAGGTGGACAAGGGGGTGTTAGTGATTGAGAAACTTAGTCGGTTTCAAGTTCCGGACCTAAACCAAAAATATCAAAAAGTAAATCATTACTTTGTAATTAAAAAATCGTAACCCTAAAACCTTACACATGAAGTGTTCAAAAATGAAATGCAGGTCTTGCAAAACATAAAATCACACAATCACATATAATTCCTGCAAACTTTAATTATTTTTAGATATTGTAATAAAAAAAATTTGACAAAAAAAATCCCGCATTTTCCATCAAAGCTATCGTTGCCTTCTTCTTCTCGTTATAATAAAACAAAAAGAAGAAGGTGACGGCAAATCTTCTTTGTTATGTTGCAACAAAAAAAAGGCGATGGCAACAACATTAAAGGCAACAATAGCAACGCTGCTGTCACTTTCTTCATTGCACTACAACAAAAGAAAAAGAAGAAGTCGACGGAAGCTTTATTGCCGTCGCCTTCTTCTCCTTGCTACAACAAAAAAAAGAAAAGAAGAAGGTGACTGCAACGTTGCTACCATTGCCTTCTTTGTTACAGCAAAACGAAAACAGAAGGCGACAATAGCAATGCTGTCGTTGCCTTCTTTGTTGTGCTATAACAAAAAAAAGGAAGAAGGCGATAATAGCAACGTTGATGTCACCTTCTACAATGTAAAAAAAAAAAGGTAAAAACAACAAAGTTGTCGTCGCCTTTTTCATTGTGATACAATAAAAAAAAAGGAAGAAGGTGATGATAGCAATGTTGTCGTCGCCTTCTGCAGTGCAACAAAAAGAAAAGAAGGCGAGGGTAGCAAAGTTGCCATCGCCTTCTTGGCTGCGTTGCAACAAAAAAGAAGAAGAAGGCGATGGGAGCAATGTTGCTGTCGCCTTTTGCATTGGAACAAAAAAAAAGAAAAAAAGGAGACGGTAAGAAACGAAAAAATAAGAAGGCTTTTTAAGGGAGGGAGCTTACCTTCAAGCTCCCGCTTTGGGTCCCGCGTGGGTCTCGTTTCAAGCGTTCCGAAGCTCTGTGTTAGCTTTGCTCTCGCTCCAACAGCTCCCAAGCTTTGGCTTTGCCCCCGCTCTGGTTCTGCTCCCATTCCAACAGCTCCCCGGCTTTGGCTCTGCTCCTACTCCTAAGCTTTGGCGATGGAGTGAGAGGTAGGAGGTGGGAGGTAGGAGGGGGGAAGTACGTAGGAGGGAAAAATTTTGGGGTAGAGAAGAGGCGAAAAAAAAACAATAACTTTGGGCAAGGAGGATGTTCTTTTGGTTCATCCCCAAAATGGCTTGAACGGCCTCATCCTCAACTCAACTGGTGGTGGCTGCTGGTTCACTCCAGCCCATACTGAGCACCGCTGAAGATGTTGTGAGAGGAATTGCTAGGGAACAATACACAGTCTGAGGTCATTCCAAGGGGAAAAATTAGGTTAAATTAGTGTTTTACCATTACTAACAAGGTACCCAAATAGCCGTGCCCCCTTCACACCTGGTGAAGAGAAAAGTCCCCAAATCGTCACGTGGCTGTCTGCCATTGGGAGATCTTGGCCATCTCTTCAGACAAATTAAGAACCAGAACCCCTCTTGTCATTGTCTACTCGTGGAATTCTAGGGTTTCCCTTTTCAGTCTCCACTCCTCTTGTCGTTGTGTGACGGGAAGAGGCGAGGGTTTGGTTGTCGGCAAAATCTCGAGTTTTGTTGTGTTTGCGCACGCACATAAGCCCTCCCTCCTGCATTATAAAGAGCATCGTCATAGAATTTGAGGTTGTGCCTTCTTGTTCGAGACTTGGAGGTTTTGCTGGGGAGCTTGAAATTCAAGCTCCAGTCTCTCTCTAAAGGACTTTGCTCGGATTTGTACAGGAGAGAGACGTGGGTAGGGAAGAAATGAGTCGCCATCCAGAAATTCTGTGGGCTCAGCGCTCGGACAAGGTGTTTATCACCGTGTCTCTGCCGGACGCCAAGAATCCGCAAGTGAAGCTGGAGCCCGATGGCAGGTTCACGTTCTCGGCTACGGAAGGCTCCGGCAACCAGGAGTATATCGCCGACTTGGAGCTCTTCGGGAAGTTGAACGTGGATGCGAGCAAGATCGCAACGGGGCTGCGGCATACGGTTTGTGAGCTGGAGAAGGCGGAGAAGGGGTGGTGGAAGCGGCTGCTCAAGGCGGAGGGGAAAGCTCCTCCATATGTGAAGGCGGACTGGGATAAATGGGTCGATGAGGACGAAGAGGAGGATGCTGCTGCGGCTGCTGCTGCTGCCAGGCCCATGAGCGACTTCGATACGGGAGGAATGGGCGGAATGGGAGGATTAGGAGGAGATATGGCTGGCTTGGATAGCATGTCAGGATTGGGGGGTATGGACTTCTCAGGCTTCAATGCGGGAGGCGAGGATGAAAGCGATGATGACGGAGAGTTCTCGGAGTCGAAAGCGGCAGCTGAGGTGTAGTATCAGTTCTTCAAACTCTTTGTCCATACTTTGATGCGTTGGGGCTGCAAATGAGACTGATGTCTGTGTATCTCGATTCAAGGACATATTGATGGGAGTCCAGAAGGCAGACATCCTAAGGGGGTTCTGTTTCAGAGCTTGCAGTTGATCGATGCCTTCATTTGTTTGCAGCTTTTGTTTCCACCCCCTCTACCCCAAGGATTAGGGTTCCAGATAGGCACCCAGTTTCTTTTCATAAGTCAGGTTGTGCTTTCAGTCTCTAGTAGGTTAGTGAAGCGTCTCTTTATGTTTAAAAATCCTTTGCAAGTATCTGTTTCAGTATCATGCTCAAAAATCTCACTTTTTCTTTTTCTTTTCAACTCTATTCAGGGCACTTTGATTAGGCTGATTGTAGATGAGTTTTTTCATGCTGGATATTCCTAAATTATTGAATTTCATGTATGTGGATACAGACTCTGTTGGTGGCAGCAGACACCTGAAGTTGTCTTGTGTTCCTTCTTGTACGCACTGGTGTTTCTTGCAATCGCCTTCTTTTTCTGATATAGCTGGACATTAATATTTTTTTCATACCCTGCATTGATTCCTTTTAATCCATCTGCATATTGAAATATTTTTGGTTACTCACAGCGAAATTAATTCTCTGTTATAGTGATCTTCAGAGTGAAGAAGAATAGTTCTTGGGGGGTTTCATGAACCCCCTGGCAGAATGATTTTGTTAGATAATTTTTTTGTGGGTAGTTCTTGATGCTTTTTAGACTTTTCTCCTCCATTCTCTTCCTTGGTACCCTTGCCATTTCCTTCATTCTGGTTCCTTCTTCTCATTTATGCGAGTTGCCTCCCTACTGGTTTCATTGGTGGTGTTGTCAACATCATGGTGAGTGTTTCTGAACTCTCTAACTTGACACAAAATCTCAGTACTTAGGTTGTGTAAGTTCCTGTAATCTATGCCTATTTATCAGGTAGTCATGTTCTCTAGATGGCAGGCCAGAGTCCTTATTTGGATGTTGTCATCTGTCTGTGTCTGTCACACTCAGCAATTGGCTCTCACACAGATGGAGATACCCACTGTGTCCTTCAATTGCTCTACTTGTGTTGTCTTGAATGAATGAATTTTGCACCTCTGTGACCCCCATTACTCTCAGTGAAAAGTTTCGGGACAGTAGACTGGATATGCAATCCCTGCAGCCAGCCAGGGCTTGGAGTAGGTTTTTTCTGCAGTTTTGAAGTGGGTAGTATCAGCAAAGCAAGAGAGATGAGTGCAATTCAGGTAAGAGTTTTGAAGTGGGTAATACCAGCAAGCAAGAGAGATGAGGGCACTTTAGGTAAGATGAAGAGAAAGAGCCCTTTTCTGTTGTGAAATATAAGCAGACAGAGTATTTTTGGAAGTATAGATAAGATTGGCAGCTTTTCTGGTATTTGAATGCACTAATTTTATTTCTCTGAAGATTACTAATCTGATGTCAGGCAATGTAGATCTAAGTACTGGTCTGGTGGTGAAACTGTTCTTTCTTTTAGTGAATTTATGATGCCTTCTCTAGGCCACTGATGATCTAACAGCAAGATTTTATTTACCATGTCCAGTTTACAATCTTTCCTACAGTACATACAACCAGTGTTACTCTTTTTTGTCTTTCTCTTCAGTTGCCTTTGTCTGGCATTTCTGTGCTTTGGAGACAACCGTAGCAAAAGCGCATGGATCTAAGTTCAAAACAAAAGGGTGGAGAGCCATGCATTGAGGAAATGAGCCTCCCAATATTGTGCTGAAACTTGTTTCATGTAACTTATGTAGCCTCACTTGGCCCATCCTGCATTACAAATGAATGTTTCCAAAGAAGGATGTACCAGGCTTCATAAGCATCACCATTTGATATTATTTTCGTTGATCAATGGTTGGAATTGTGATTCAAAATATCTCTATTTCTTCATTTTGAACACTGAGTATTTTCACTTTTTCGGATAATGTAGTTATTCCCATTTTGGTTGCATATTTTGTCACATGCCAAAACCAAAATTGTAAACTTGAGACAGGCTACTGCTATTCTAGAACCCGGTTAAATTTGAACTGCCAAAAACAGGGGCTGATATTTGGCATTAACTATTGAATATATATTGTTTCTTAAGAAAAGGGACTAAACAAGGTGTCACAAACACGCTGGCCCTGCCAATGGATAAGATGTTGTACATGTGCGTTTATGTATGTATATAAATACATATATTATTTTGTGATTTATTTGTATGTGTTTGTGTGTACGTGCATTTATGTGTTATCAAGTCATTTTGTGGTATTGTGTGGTAATACAAATTTGAAAGCAAAATAAATGGGTTTATGATCTATCCAGTATGCTTGTGTCGTTTAAAATGAAATTGTTGTATTGGTGCATTTGTCCACATGTTATCTATTTGTGTATCATTAATAGTGGTGCTTTCTATAAAAGTGAGTTTTAAATTATATTTATTCCTGAATGCTTGTAATGTTGATGATTGATTTGTTTTTGTTAAAAAATTTATATTGAAATTTCAATTATTACAATTGGACAATGTGAAGGCATTTTTGGTGCAATGCTTTCTAGGATAGAATTAAAATGTGACACTTGCATTTTGGGAGGTTCATGTA
>Ga0116229_10012273_pt1 | contig 12393 bp, 5 predicted proteins | sample S1TSphgellanicum_3_FD_87313 | JGI IMG/M metagenome (GOLD analysis project Ga0116229, IMG submission 87313) | Host-associated microbial communities from peat moss isolated from Minnesota, USA - S1T2_Fc - Sphagnum magellanicum MG | ecosystem: Host-associated > Plants > Peat moss > Unclassified...
CATTTAAGATGAATGTTTTTCTAGGCTTGTGCACTCAAATAATTATTTGGATGAAATCCTTATAATGAGTTGAAATGCATTAATTCAATTTGCTAAATCATAGAACCAAGTGAAAGGCATCAGCCCTTGAATGGTTCCAATGTTACATATGCCTACTCTAGCTTTTCCATGTGCATTTGTCATTGACAACTGATTAAACATGAGTTTCAGAAATAACTTATGTTTAATGAATGTCTACAAGATTTACCTATTCAACATTTGTTGGATGTGATGCATGTTGAATGGAACATTTGTGACAATTTACTGAAATATCTCTTTGGTGAAAAAGATACCCTCAATGTTAGGAAGGACATGGAGGAGCAAGGGTTATGCCAAATTTGTAATTGTGGCATCAACTTGGTGGGTCGACATATTTCAAACCTTATGCACTATACATTTTTACACATGATGAAAAACATCATTTCTTGAGCTTTTGACTCCAACCAGATATGCTTATACTTTCCAAAAAAAAAGTGAGAAATGGAAGACTAATTGGATTAAAAAGCCATGACATGCATATGATGGTCCAACAAATCCTTCATGTTTTTGTGAGGCATTTGATGCATCCTACCCAAAGGCATGCCATCCATGCCCAAAGGGTAGGGAAGATTTTTCAAAGGCTTTGTAGTAAGATCAGCAACCCGATTGACATCCCTTCCTTGAAACTATATATCCTTGCTTATTGGAGAGTTGTTTTTTGTCATCCTTTTTTGATATCATGCAACATTTATTAGTGCATGTCGTGGATGAAGTAGACCAATGTGACCTTGTAATAGCTTATGGTGTTATCCAATAAGAAGCATTTATTAGTGTTGAAAAGTTATTTAAGGGTTAGAGGGAGACCATAGGAGTGCATGGCAAGTGGTTAGTATGAAGAAGCACTAGTCTTTTATACCAAATATTTTGCATTGTTCCCATGCACACTTGTCAAACAAGTTTGGAATAGGACAGAAAAATGAGCAAATGTAAGGGAATTATTGCAAGGTTGGGCAAAACTGAAGACCCTCGGTAGGAGCAAAGTGCTTCACATTCATAACTATGCCATACACAATATGACTACCACACAACCTCTTTTAAGGTGAGGGTTTTTAACCTCATCATCTATTCAAATAGAACCATTGTCTCGCACAAATGTTTTTTTAGCAATTTTGAAGTACAATCAAAGTGATGATCATCAATAGGAAGATGTAAAAAAATTGGTAACCAAAGGGATTTTGATCCAATGTTTTGGATCATTCTTTAATTGGGCATCTATTTTCCATCTTGAATTACATTTGTTAGTTTGAGAAATCATGGGCTTAAATATATCCACTATCGTCATGCAAATGCCTAAAATTATAGGTCTTTGGGCAAAATGTGTTGTAGTTTATGAGGGCTAGCATGTAAAAACCATGATTGAATGAAGAAAAGGAAGGGGAAGAGGAGGTGGTTCAAAACAAAGGGGCCAAGAAAAATCAACACCATTGCGTCTTATTCAAAAAATGCATGTAAGTGACACATCACATCAAATTAACTCAAGTTATTAGGCTTTAATTATGATTTAATGATACATAGGCCAAGTAGCAATATGAAATCATTGACATAATGCTTAATGACTAGCTAGGGCAGATTGTTAGTTTAGTGAGGGTAGTGTATGGACCATGTTGTTATGTGAATGAACATGCTTGAATGAAAAACAATAAAGTGACATGTGCCAAAATGACACAACTTTTAGGGATTGAAGCTTTGTGAATTCCAATGTAATGCGTGATTATGATTAAACACAAGAAAAATGGTAATTGGAAGATTTGGATTATGGGGAACTTTTAAATAAATGACCTCGAAGTCACTAAAAGATGTAATGACATGGAGCACAACCATCAAACCCACTACCCAATTATAGTGAGCCTAGCCACTAGTATTGCATCCTACAATGATGAACATTAGTGCAAATTAATGTTTAGAATTAATGTGTGAAAGTAATATGTTAATACAACAAATTGGAAAAAATCATTAATAGAAGTTATGATTAGTCATGCGTGTAATATGGTGTGCTACACATTGAAACTTTTTGGAATCATTAACATGGCTAGTCACTAGAAAATCATTATGGAACCATGACATGAAGATTAATGCACAACCATTCTAGAATATCATTTGATGCACTCACTAAAAGATCAATATACACACATTAGAATAATAGGTCAAATAGTGATTAAAAAAATCATTACGTAATCACCAAAACATTAATATGTATTTCATTTAAAGATCATAGGGGAACTTCCACTCACTGTTATCTTGGGTACATGTATGCCATTACAATAGACTAATTCACTAGGATTCCATTGGTCATAGCCACACAACCCCGTTCATTAGCCAATTCCACTAAGTTGGACAAGATGTCACTATAATGTCACTATAGCGTAATTGGTCTAATCCACTTGAAAATGAGTGGAATGCATAGTGGCTGGGACCATGTTTCCTAATAGTGAATTATCATGGTTAAATATATTTTCTATATGTTATTTGCATCATCTTTTCCATAAACATAATTTGTTCATCTAACGATAAATTCTCCATTCTTCAATCCTTGCGTTGGGAAAATTCATTGCAAATTTTATTCCCATATTCAAATGAAATCTTTGCACAAATATCGTTTACATTTATATGTCCTGGTGTGATTTCCATAATCTAGAATTGCCATTTTGTGATGGATATCATTAGAAAACATGTGTATTTTGAAATATCCAATTGAAAACAATTGTGTTTACATAATTTCGTTTCTTCAAATGTGGTCTATAATTAGTATTTCCATCAAATTCAATTGTTTAATCATTTTTTATTGCCACATTTCATTAGTCCATCTCTATTTCCATGTGTAATTCAATGAATTTTTAATCCACAGTTTGTTCTTAGAAATAATCCCCTTACAATCGACATTGATAATAGGAGAAGGTGATCAAGAACATTGCAAATAAGCATGAACTGTCCATAATGTAGTATGGAATATATATAACTACTAGGAGGCTATTTAAAACTTGTATTTTTGTACTATCATATCATTGTTGTTCTAGATTAAAATTTGTGGATGTCAATGTTAGACAAACTCAAATATGGACAAATTCAAAACATCATCTATCTGTCTTTAAACTCCTGGATGTCCCTTTTTGTCACATTGAGGATCTCCTCTTCATCTTCTTCACTAAATGATGTTGCATCCTTTGTTTCCTCATCGCTTAAAACATTTAATACTACACCATTTGTCATGATTTCTTCCTTGTGCGCTACATTGCATTTTCAACTCTTCCTTTATTTGGAATGAAGAAGACTAAAATTATCTACAAATTATTCCATCGAGTCTTCGATTACAATTGTCGTTCCTTTTTCACTATTTCTAGCAAGCCTGTTCACATCACTTTTTTGAAGGCTTTCTGGCAGAATAAATAACTTTTCATTGTTTGTTTCTTCAAACATCTTTCCTAGCTTATTTTTTCCACTAAAATATCGAACTTGATTGATGATTTTTTTTTTCCTTTTGATGCATTCTTCGTATGAAACTTCGCAAATTGAAATATATATATTTAACCTTTCTAATAATAAAAATTTATTATGTTCAGAGTTTATGTATTAATGTTGATCATAAGGATGTTCAAGTTGTTTTAATTATTGATTCATTTTCATTATTGCTAGCTATTTTTTGAACCCACACACATGAATATTCAACAAGATACAATGCCACCTTGTACGTTGAAAAAAAATGTTTTACCATGGTGGACGATTGTAGGGTATATACTATTTTATGTGAACGTGAGTGTTAGTACGTGAGATCACAAAACATGATTTTTAATTTATGCACGATGTTTCAAAATTTGCCACTTGGCACTAATTCATCTCCTTGAGATTATACATTATTATAACCTATTACTCTTTCTAGTTCTTTCACTTTGAACACATTTACTTTCTTATCAATGTGAGAAGTAGCAATTGCATACACATACGTAAAACTTTTCACTCATTATTGCTTTAGTTGTTCATAATTGTAATATACATTCTAGGTCCTATTTCATTTTTCTTCTATCCTCATATATGCTAGTTTTGTTTACATTTTTATAAGCGAAATGCATCATTTTATCCAAAATTAAAATTGAATCCATTTTATTTCAATACATTTTCCATTGATTACATTTGGTTTTTACATCTAAAAAATCTTAATTTTGTTCCACACTTATTGTGGTTTGGTGATGATCCAATCATCTATTGATTCACATATGGTTGGAGGACTTTATTTTTGTCATGTTGTGTGACCCATGCCCACCTTGGTTTTGCATACTCCTTGATATAAAAACCAGGATTCCTTGTATTCATGCTCTAATTATCTCTACAAAAAAAGAGTCAATAGTGCAAAACAACTTCAATCGACTCTAGCTTCTCAACAATGTCCTGTGTTGTTTTTTGTACATTCTCAAATTCTTATGAAAAATGGGATACTTACAATTTTGTTGATTGTCCTCACTTGTAAGTGTGTATGCAATCACAAACATATGATGGTGACCCGCATTCCTCTTGATGTCGTGATTCAATAATGATTCTATTGTTTTACTCACAACATTTCTTATCTAATCTTTTTGAGTCTTTTTTTTTTTAGATCTTGATTATGATGGTGTTTTTGGCTCCTTTTCTTCCTCCACTATGGTTCCTTCTTCCTCCTCCTCTAGGGTTTCTCCTTTATGTTCTATTAATTTTTCTTGGTTTGCATTGTATTTTTAAATAAGTAACTCATATTCATTGTCATTTGGATCAATTTCATTTTTAAGCCATTTTTTGCATGAGGCTTTTACCAATGAATATTGGTCCACTGTATTCATCCCTAAAAAATATTTTGCTTGGCGTAATAAATGAGTCCTTTGGTTGCGGTTTGTCGACTCAATTGGCCATGGAATGTCACTAGGAGTTGGTTGTAAGTTGTTCACAAAAACTAGATCAAACATCTGTATCACTATGGCATAGATTTTGTATTCTTGCACATTATTTCTCGATGCCTAATATCCCATTCTAACACTATAGTTTACATCTATCACTTTCATTTGTTTTTTATCCACTATTAGATACAAATCCAAGTCTCAAGGAATTCTAACAAATATTTTTACAACTCCAAAACGACACTTGCAATGAAATTTCATTGTGTCCACCATGCCCCTTTTTCATTATATATAATCATTGAGGAGGTCTACACGTCCGCTTTGTTTTTAACATTTTTAAACATCCTTCTTATTGTTTTGGATGTGAACATTTATGTTAATCAGTTACTAACGTTCCATTATTTGATTAGTTATTATTTTATTCATTAGTCATAGTGGATATTTTCTTGTTGATCTCTAATTATTGTGAGATGTTTCAGAATGTGTGCCTTATGCCCAGTTTTTCTCTTTGAGATTAGATGCCATTTTCATAGATTTTTGGATCTTTAATTTTGAACACATTTACTTTTTGTGATTTCAAAAAGTACCAATTATAAATGCGTACACACAACATTTGATTCATTAAATGGTAGAAAAACTACATGTGTCTTAATTACCCCAAAAAGTAACTATTTGCTTGTCAATTAATGCTTTAGTGCGACTATTTATTTCTAGAGTCATTATGGATTTGTTTAACATTCAATGTCGACCTTTTTTTTTTCTTTTCTAAAGTTAATATTTTCTTTCGACATCACATAATTTGAATATTTTTTTATTATCACATCTATTGAACCATAATGTAATGGAAATGATCGAATTTTGGTTCCTCAATCATTTGTTGACACATCCTTTTTTTTAACTATCATACAAGTCTTGTGATTTCGGGGCTTGCCCTATCATTCAAAGATTCACTAATTGTTTTAAAGCTTTGTTCTTGACTTCAAGTGGCACCTATACCTACCATCCAGGATTTACATACAATTAGTCTTTGGGGCTTCATGAACTTTATTGACAAGAAGTTGCCAAACGTTACCAAATCCTCTATTGACAAATTGTTCAGGAGGCTTGTAAAAAAAGTTTTGGAATCAGCTCCTTCAAATTCACACGTTCTTTGAAGAAATCCATGGCATGTGTAAACATCGTCAAATTGTAACTTTCCATATCTTCCTTATAAATGTGTATGAGCTATTTAAGTAATGCAAAACTTTCTTTCTTTATTTTCACATTAGCTCATTGCCATGCCACCCATTCATTTGTTTTGTCAATTACCTTTTTCCATTTTGTTCCCCATGTTTTGATTTTGAGCAAATGCCAAAGGGGTCTAACCTAGTATCATCTTTTGAATATTCCAACAATTTTTTTGTCATTTCATAGATTCTATCTAAAATGCTCACTATGAAAATTTGTGTCTATGGCAACTAGACTACCTTACAACTAGAGCTCTAAAACAATTAATATACACCTACATTACAACTATCCCATGGAAATACAACAAATTAATAAATAAAATGTCATGTTAGAAAATCAAAGAAGTATATTGTAGTTGCAAATTAATTGCAAGATATATATTTATACATTTGTAGTTAACCATGTTTGATTTCGTTGACAAGTTCCATTTTAATCACACCTATTTGGTTATTATGGGTCACCATTTTTACGATGTGACCTTTTGTTTAAATAGAGACAAATGTTTGTTATAAATAGCTTGGGCATTATATTTATATTCATAATTAAATTATTTTGTGATTTAAATTTTTTTTTTTTTTTTTGTAATGTATTTTTCAACATGGAATGTAAATCTATTTAAAGTTTCAAATCCATTTCATTTCATAAATAATGATGTCCAATGCATTTCAACATTATTTATTATAATTAGGACAACATGATAATGGTTGTGTGAAGTTTGTATAATTGCATTGTAAGCTGCAATTTAGTTGTTTAGTACTACTAAAATCAATTACCATAAAATTGCTTTGAAACTCAAACTTAAACACCTAGTTGCAAATTAGTCATTAAATCCTTTATTTTCATTTTCATCTTTAGTTGTAATTTAGTTGCAAAGGATTGGGATATAATCCATTCACATCAAATGGATAAATGAAATAATGAAAAAATACATTTGTTGAATTAATTGTAAAATAGTTATAGATAAGTTATAAAATATAAGAACATAATTCATTCATCAAATGGATGAATGAAATAATTAAAGATTACATTCGTCAAACTAGTTGTAAAATAGTTGTAAATGAGTTGCAAAAGTTATTAACATATGTCAACTGTTGACAAATGGATGAAAAGCCACATTGGAATTTCATTCATCACATTGGAATGTGCGTGAGAATCTAAGATGGAGATTAGTTTAAAAAAAAGTTACATATAATTGCATGTTAGTTGCACCATATATACGATATTGTATACAACATAGGGTGTTCGCTCCAACTTATGTAACTTGTCCATTAGCATTCAAGGCTATATAAATACCATGAGTTGCAAGTGTTCGATGCAACTAGAAAACCTAGTTGCTAGTCCAATTGTAAAACCCTATATTTTTTCATAGTGGCTTGTGATTAATGTGTATTCAATCATTGATTTCAAAGTGTTTGATGTGACATTTGGTATCTATTTTCTTCTTCGCATTGTAGAATAAAGGTTTCATGTTTGCAAACACATTTTAAAGGTAGAAAGGATGCAACTAAATAATAAGGATGGAATAAATGCAAATTCAAGTATAGATCAGGGAAATTAGTAGTAGAGGGGGGAAAATGTAATTTGGTTGTACAAGTAGCAAGAATGGTGCTAGATGCAAGAGGTTGAGATTATGAATGAAAATAACAAATAGCTTCAAATGTTATAAACAATGTAAAGTGTTAATGACTACTTGGTATTGTCTCATTTCTTAATGGGCACATGCCTCTTTGTGGTGAATGGGGAGTGTATGGATTAACACATACCTCCTAATGGGTCAATAGGTTTGTAGTAAGGTTTTGTTTCAATTTTCAATGGGCACATGCTTCTTGGTGGTGAACATGTAGTGTATGGATTGGCACATACCTATTGGTGGGTGAATAGGTTTATATGCCACTAAATTGGATTCAATTCTAAATTCTAAATGGGTTAGATGTTGTAGAAATTCATATTAAAAAAATTTGTAGTATAACTTGAAGTATTTTCGAGCATTTCATGCATTGTATTCTTCAAGATAAAACCAACGTGTAATTCTTCCACCCTTTATGAGTGAGATAGTGGGTCATCCATGATTTCTCATAGGTTTGACATCCATCTTATATAAAAATTCATCCATTTTATTTTTCATCCATTTTTCATCCAAGAATATCGTTCATCCATTGCCACATGGTAGAATATTCCTCCACGTCACAAAGTATTCCATCCCATGTGCCAAAAAATATTCCATGAACATCAACATGATATTCTTGAAAAGATTCGTTTGGGTTCACTTGTTTGTGCTCACATTCACATGTTCATAAGATAGCATTCCTCCCTTTAATGGGTTGTAATTCTTGTGTGTAGGTGATGCATGAAAAGGTGAGTCAATTGTGATTTTTTGTACATGGGCTTATGGAATTATAATCGTTGTAAAAAAAACTAACTTTATAGACTTGTAGAATTTATTTTTTTTGAATTTTTTTTGTGGGATGAGGTTGTACACAAACAATAAAATTGTAATTATATAATTACAAAATTCAATTGCAAACTTATTCAATTTTAGAGCATAAAAATTTTCGTTGATCTTTTTGATACAAAATAAAAAACTTGACATCACTATAGACTATTGGTCCAATGTTTTGAAATAACATTTCAATATTATTTGATTTCAATGTAGAAATCAATATACATAACAGAGATTGTGAAACCCATGTTAACATGAAGATAAATATTGCTTTGAATATTTATGGGCATGAAATAACAACTAGTTTCATGGATATATATATCAATGAACCATTCAAGAACCCAATTGCATAGATTGAACCACTCAAAAGAATTAAATATTTACCTGGACTCAAATCCTTTTAATTCTAAAACATTGAAATGTTTTAAAAAGAGAAATATTATTTTTGCATGTGAGATTAATCGTGTCAACCATATGGGTGCAAACGGGATACAATGAACGAACAAGATTACTATTAAAAACTTAAATGTCATTTTTCCCCAAATTCTTTTTTTCATATGAATTAATTTTGGAACAATGTTTTTTGCAATTTGTTATAATAAATTTTTATAGTTGTCCAAATACACAACATTTTTTTCCCATCATTTTTTAATAAATATGAATTTTTGAAAGTGTCTTGATGCCTTGTAAATTTAGTGTTTCATTTTTGAAAATGATAATAATTTCAAATCATAACCAATTTTTAAAATTTTACATTTTTATTTTTTTTATATAATAAAATAAAAATTTCTTAACACATCATGTACTTTTACCCCATTTATGTGTGGCAAAAGACTTTTGAAGTTCTAAAATTTTAGATCAATTTTGGAAAGTTTTTTGAATTTTTAAAGTTTTACAATTCCACATATTTTAGGGTATCAATGTTTTTAGAATGTGATTAATAGGTATTTATCCTCTTAATTTTTTCCCATCAATTTTTTTATTATTATATGAATCCTTTTGGTAGTCCTTTGCAAAATTGACTCATGTTTGATGTGTTGTTGTTCACTTTTAAAGGTCCTAAATCAAAATTTAACCTAAAATTTCATCAAATGAATTTTTGGTTTGGATTCTTTGACATTCATATGAATGAAAAAGTAATAACTTGCCATGATTGCCATGACTTTAAATGGCAAAACATAAATATTTATCCAATTTTGATTATTTTTCTTTGCGGTCTGACACCCTTTTTGGCTCATTAGATTGTGACTGCACCATACCTTAAATTAAGTGGAAAATTTCAAACCAATTATAAACATGTATGGAAGATCCATCTTATGATAATTATATGTGATTTTGTTGTGGAACGGGAAATTTAGTAAGGAGGTTGAAAATCGAAAAAACAACAGGACATCCAAGTTGATACAATCACTAATTATGATATTGATGTGCCAACAATTAGTAACGTGAATGGTCGGTAGGATGATCAAGGTGTAAGTTATTTTATTGCTCCAAATTAAATTCAAATATGTCCAAGTTTGTTTAAAGTTGTTTCTATTTGAATTTGTCTAAGTAGTGACTATGTTTGAATTTGTCTATGTTTTCTTTTGTTTTTATCTATCTTAATCTTTTATCAATTATTCAAGTTTTTATAAGCTGCGTATATTTGAATCTAAGTCTTTGTTTTAGTCAATTTGAATCAATTTGAATTCTTGTAAGTTTAAATCAGTTTAAATTAGTTTGCATTTTTATATGTTTGATATGTTTCATTCTACTTGAGTTTGCCTAAATCTGTTTGAGTTTGTAGAAAACTTGTGTAGTATAGCTTTACATTCTTAAGAAAACATTCAAAGATTGTTTGTGAATCCTTATTTGAATTTATTTTAATCCATTTGTAAACTTATAAGTCTATTGAAAGTAGTAGAAAAAAGGTATGTTTAAGTCTATTTGTAACCTTTTTTTTATTGCTTTCAAGGTCTACCACTAGAATCTTGATGCTTGGCTAGAGTTTATAACTTGGTAATCACTTGTTCTTTGAGTGGTATTATGTGCAGATGTAGTTGAATCATTGACTTTGGAATTAAGCTCAATGTCTCACATCATGCACGCTATGGGAATTTGCTATTTGTAGTATTGGCTTCAAGTTGATGCAGAAGATAATTTTAACCATCATCCATAGTTGATCAAATGACAATATTGCAATGAGGGTCGTTTACAACCTATCAAACTTTCAGATTCAAGTACATTCTTGGAAGTGGCCAAGATTTGTCCATGCATTTTATATGCAAGTGGTTTTGAAATGTAGGCTAACATCTTCAAGATGACCATGAAGTCCAATGTTGTTATAGTAATGGAGGTTCCATTTCATGCTAATCCTTTGACACGGTTTTGGAGAACATTGGAGGCTTCTCGCATTTTGAGGCATTCATTCCCATAATTTTCGAAGTTGGCAGAGATAACAATAGTGCAAGTGTTGGGTCAGTGGAAGATGAACGAACATTTTCCACCTTATTTTTCATGTAGTCAAAATTGAAGAATCACCTCAATGAACACATGCACATGGTTGTTGGAATGTATTCCCGAATTTTCTTAACTTTGAACAACTTCCCATATGACACATGCTTTGATGACTAAAAAGAACAAAAGCCTAGGTGAAATTTGAATTAAGTTATAATGGAGATGGTTTAAGGTCGTTTCGATGATGACAACTTTTTGTCAGAGTTGGGCAATTTTTTGCTAGGGAAATTAGAATATCAGAGTTGAAGATGTGCCATTGAAGTTTTGTTTGTGAATTTTATTGAGTCTATTTGATTATGTGTTTGTGTGTTTGTTTGTGTCTTTATGAGTCTGGGTTTGTTTTTAAGTAGTGAATATGTTTGATTTATATCTTTTTAATTATGTCTAAGTTAGAGAGTTGTGAATTTGTTTGTCTACGTATGAATTTGAGTTTGTTTCTCAGCACCAAACAATGAATGAGCATATTTGATTTTTTTTTTTTAAAATTATATATGGTTTAAGAGAATTTGTGGATTTGTGTTTGTCAAAGTCTTTCTGAATCTATGTTTGTTTGAGCAATGAACATTGAATATGTTTGATTTTGTGTATTTTGTTTGGGTTAGAGAATCTATGTCTATTTGAGTCTTCTTGAGTTGGTCTATCTCTTTTTAAGTTTGTGTCTAAGTTTGTTTGAGTTTGTTTGAAGGTTTGAAAGTTTCTATCTATGTGTTTTGAATGTCCTTTGTTTAAAGTGAATGTCCAATATATATCTAGATTCCACTATTCAATTTTGAAATTGAGCTTGTGTGTCATATGTGCATTGTATGTCCATTGTGTATGTCTACGTGGTGTGTTCTAACTCCTATTGTGAACAATCACCCAACAATGAAAAATGACTTTCTTTAATTAGGTCTGAGAGATTTTTGCATACAAATAGTTCCATAGTATATAGATAATAATGCAATGTGCATTGCCATAAAGCTAGGTGATATATAGGTTCTGTCGTCATATTTTAAATTATGTGATGTACACAAGTTGCATGTTTTTGCTTGTGCACATTTTCATATCTCGTCAACTTGTAATGCAAATTTTTTTATTAAACATAGCCAGATTTCTAGTTATTGAAACTTTGTGTAGTCAGAAGTTTCACAATACAACATTTGCAATATTGCTACATATGCACCACAATTATATGTCTAAGAGCCACCCGCTCAAAATTACAAAATCCTTAAAGAAAAGGTTGGATTGCAGTGAAAGGAAGGAAAAAAACAAAAGTGCACCTGTTACCATTGCCCTCCTGGAGCGCCGGAAGCA
>Ga0116229_10012274_pt1 | contig 12389 bp, 8 predicted proteins | sample S1TSphgellanicum_3_FD_87313 | JGI IMG/M metagenome (GOLD analysis project Ga0116229, IMG submission 87313) | Host-associated microbial communities from peat moss isolated from Minnesota, USA - S1T2_Fc - Sphagnum magellanicum MG | ecosystem: Host-associated > Plants > Peat moss > Unclassified...
CACCCAAACACCCCCCCCCTTTTTCAATCCCCCTTTTTTTACCATAACAACCTTCAAAAAAAAAAAAAACCCCCATTTAATTTTTAAAAGTAAAAAAAAAAAAAAAAGAACAAAAAGAAAAAAAAAAAAAAAAAAAAGGAAACCATCCGCTACCATCGCCTTCTTCATAACACCACCACCATAGAAGAAGGCGACAACATTACTGTCGTCACCTTCTTCGGAGCAAAGCCACTAAAAAAGACAATAGAAATTATCGTCGCCATTTTTTACAACAAAATCATCAAAAAAGGTGACGAAAAGTGTTGTCTTCTTTTTCTTCTCTACAACACCACCACAGAGGAAGGTGATGGCAGCTTGGTGCCATTGCCTTCTTCGCTACAACACAACCAGAGAAGAAGACGACAACTCATTATTGTCGTCTTCTTCTCAAACACAAAGACGAAGGTGATGGCAACTTGCTGCCATCGCCTTCTACATTGCAACAAAACTAGAGAAGAAGTAGATGACATTGCCTTTTTCGCTACAATAGAACCAAAGAAGAAGGCGACAGTAGTAGTTTCCATTGCCTTCTTCGTTGTAATAGAACCAAAAAAAAAAGGTGATGGCAACTACTCCAACATTACCAATTTTGGGTATAGGATATGTATTATTAAGGATGTAGTTTTGTGAATAAGGGCCCAACATAAGGTAGAATCCACCTCGCATGGGACTTAAATTCCCAAAATTGCCACATTCAAGGTCTTTATAAGTTGTCCTTATAAGTTGTAACGATCTGGTAGAATTTTAACATGTGTGATTTTGAGAAGGAGAGGCATCCAAATTACACAAAGTTCTTCAAATTGTTTTTTGGAATATTATGCACAAGGATTTTTTGAGGAACTTGATGCATGAGGTGTTTGTTTTGTTGGAGTAAAAATATTGATGTAGGTAAGGTGCCTTTCATATACACTAAAAAGTTATATCATTTTGTTATTGTCTCTGTGATCTGATCTTGTATTTAGGACTAAGAGGTTTCTTTGCAATTTCCCTAAACATTATAAATATCCTATCCTAAGACATAGGTAATAGATTTCACATGACCTTTTCCACCTCTTTTAAGTCCCCTTGGTGCAAGGCACAATGGATAGGTCTTTTTGCATTTACCTGACCTAACCATTCTTCAAAATCCACATGACCATTGAATACTTCCAAATGCCCAGCATCCAAATGCAAATCCACATCCCATTGTGCTCGCACTATCAACCTCACCCAAATTCCTTCCTGACACAATAGTTTTTAGTATCTATTAGGCACATTTCATGATACAAAATAGGGGCCTCACAGTCAAAGTTTCACATTTAGTGAGTTAAGTATAACTAGTAATAGGCTTCACCAATAGGTGAAGATATGAGTGTAGGTATTGGTTCATTGTCAAGATTGCACTTAAGGGTTTCCATTTGAGCCATTGCATTGTGATTGCAAAATTTTCTCCACAAGATTTTTCCAATACCATAGTACTTTATCTTCTTTAGCACTCAAATGTCGAATAGTTATTTTATTATTCAAAGTCGACTTGGCATTAAAAATGGTAGATTATCGAATTTTTGGTTTAATATTAGGCCAAAATAAAAAAAAATTCAACAATGTTGATTAATCATATATCCACTTAACATCCATGAAAAGATCTCATTCAAAAAGTCATGTTGCACAATTCCTTTCTTTAACACAATTCTTGGTTACAAGTAATAGTTACACCATTCATTACAAGAAATCATGATATTTTTATCAGAAAAATCAATAAACAAAACTCCTCATGTGACGGTCTAGTATCTTCAATTTTGGTCAAGCTGAAAGAGGGCAAAAAAATATTTTATTTTAGATTTTATTATTATTTTATCTTATGTTACTTTAAAGCTATTTTATCCTAATTTATTTTAAATAATTCTAAAATATTATATTATAGGTTATATAAGCTATTATTGATTACTTTAAAATATTCCAAACTAGGCCATTCTAAATTATTATCAATTATCCTACATTATTTATTTTTGACTATTATGTTGTAGGTTACTTTTGGTTATTCTAAATCATTTTATCTTAAATTGTTCTTCGTTATTTTACCTTATGTTAATTTAGGTTATTTAACCCTATTTTATTATTGGTTATTCTATGAATTCTAAAAAAACATTTAATCCATATAAATGAACATTTCAAAAATTTAAAATTGGAGCAATAAAATGTGAAAAATGATTTATATTGTATAATTTGAGCTATGGATGACATATCATAGGAGGACAAAAAAATATTTGGAATTAAAAAATAAGGGAGACAATATCTAATCTAAATTCAAGATCATAACATTACTGTTGTATGGTAATTTCAAGAATTTTTTTGTAGAAGAGCTATAATGATCAAAAAAGTAATGGCCCAAGTGACATATTGTAGGTACAACATTAATCAATTCTCGAAAGGGTATGTTAAAAAGAACTATAAACTTACATTGTTGAAATTTCAAGGAATTGAATTCAAGACTTTCCCCCATATAGCAAACAATCCAAACCACTAAGTATCTCAATAACATCACTACTACCCTAGTACCTCAATGTGTTGAACACTAGTAAAATTATTTTTTAAATTGTCACAATTTAAAAAGAATCATTGCATGAAATGTTGAAAATTTGAAATTTGATAATGGCAAGTAGGTTCAAGCAGTGATGTTTTTCAATTTTTTGATGTTGCTTCATTGCTAGCATTCCAAGAGGGATTTATCATTAAATGACAACATGACTTTATAACATGTATAAATAGGAAAAGAAAAACTAGTTAAGAAATGCTACTAGACTAAAATCAAAATCCAAATGTGGTGAAATATTTTCAAAAAGAAAACTGAAATTTGGCAATCTTTTTAAGCAAAAATAGGAATATTGGCAAAATGTTGCACAAAAAAAAAACATTGGTTCCAAGTTTCATTCACCTTCAAATTAGGCGTATTGTGTGATACAAACTAAAGAAATGAAACATGGAAATAGCTCTATCCCAATGGCATAGTGGATGTTATTTATAAACATGAATCAAGGATTCATGAGGAGGCACACGCAAACGTGTCAAGAATCAAAAAGTGTAGCAAATTAATAGTGTGCATCAAAATGAATGAAAATTTATTCTTTCTTTCATTCATTTTAAAAGATAATTTTATAATGTAAACCCAAAACATTGAAAAATAATATTTAATGTGCTAAAGTTAATTTTAAAAACTTAATTAATTATATGGCACTGAGTTGCCAAATTGTTATTGCACAATAAACCCCCTTTATAATCATGCCTTTGGTGACCGCTTTTTTGTGACACTAATGAATTGTGATTTAAATGTGTATAATCACATTCTATATAAACCTTTACAAGATTGTGACTATAGGCAAAAAAAAATAACAAAACAACCCTTCTATGCTAGAATAAAGGTGCCAATTGATTAAATTTCTTACATAGGTTATTTTAAATTAAATTATGCATTATTAAACTTGAAGAAGGTTGTTATGATTTTTACCTTTTTCTAATGCGATAATTTACATTGAGTTTGAGTTCCTTAACTATTAGCTTATGTATCTCGTCAATTTGATTGTTTTAATTAAAATTTTCTACTTTCTTAGCAAGTTTGCATATCTTTGGCTTGTCTACATGAAAAAGTGTTTTTTTTTCTTCTCTTCAATTAAATTCATTGTTGTTAGTTTGCATAACTTGAACACAAAACAACATTAACATTGCCAAACTACAATTTACAAAACTCTAATATTTATCTTAAATTTTCTCTCATTATAGTCACATTTACAAAATAAGAGCTTTGCAAATATTTTGTGCTATTAACGAGTGTGATAGTGATTCTAAAGAATAGTGTTTCTTATTAAAATGGATGGTTATCAAAATTGTGACACAAACAATAATGTGATTAAAATGGGGTGATTATAAAGGGGGTTTATTATACTACGATAAGTAGAAAATAATGGTTGTCATTTTACCTCTAGTGTTTGGTGGGTAAGTCCCATGGGCATAATAAAAGATAAATACATATCTTACCTTACTCTATTTTATTCTACTAGTTTGTATATAAATGAGGTTTACATTTACTTATGAAAGGGCAATTGTTTTGAAACATGTAAAAAAAGGTATAATATGCCAAATTCATTGTGTGGTATATTGTGGAATGCATGCACAATTGTGATGGGTTTGCTCAAATTAATGTTTGAATTTTTCTTTTTGGACATTTTATTTATGATCATTGCTTTAATTATCTTCAACAAACTTTTTACCATATGTTCTTGGAACCTTTTTTAATTTAACTAACGTTTGTCATATAAAAATGCTTTTACTATGTTTTTAAAGCTTTTGATTGGTTTTATTTTATTTTTGTTTATTTGTTTAATAACATGTTTGAAACTTCACATGTTCATGTTTGCAATGCTAAGTGCACAAGTAAACCATCTTTCTTCACTTCCAAATGTGCCATATTCTTATGTAGATATTTTTATTCATTTTATGTTTACTCACTTATGCATACATGGTATGTGTAGAGTAAATGATGAAATATTTATCCCACGGTAAATATTTTTCATTGATTTTTCATTACTCAGCTTGATAATTTTGCACAACTTATATACCCTTACCATTACTTTGTTTTTTCCCAACAACGATCTTCTTTCCATGAACTACTCCCAAACGGTTCATTTCGAGAAACCATCATGGGAAGTAGATGACTTTTCTAATACCTTCTCTTTACAACTACGCCCCACTTCCCCAAGAAAGTTGCCCAAAGGAGAAATAAAAGTTGGAACCACACTTTCTTTAGGGAGATTGATCACATTTTCATTGCAGAATTTGTTATGTTTTATAATTTTTCAAAGGTTAGGCAATGATGAATGAGTTGGGGGGAACACTACTAAAAAATGCTAGAAAATACATGAGTTAAGATATAAGGTGCAATATATTGGTTGTTGGGTAAAAATTATAAGTTAATTAGTTAAAAATATGGTACATTTTATTTAAATAATTAGTTTAATTATAAAATAAGCTAGGTAATAATCTAAATATGAATTATAATTAATATAGGATGGTTTTAATATGTATGTATAAAAAATTAGATAAAAATAGAATGATAAAAAATTAAGTTGGACAATTATTTAATATTGTAGTACCTAGGTGGCTTTGGCATAAATTAAATTATTTTCAACTTTGTTGAAAATTTCAAAAAAAAATCAACCCTTTCAATCAAATTTTTCAAAAACACACTCAAAATGTCAACTAGTTTTAAACTAAAACCTCCATGACCAAATCGATTATTTTAGATCCATTTGACCATTGACACAGTGAAATATTTTAAAAATATTTATGAATATTATTAAATATATTACACATATGTTGAAAATTTCAAAATCAAAAAGGTAACTATCGAATCTAAAATTATGGATTAAATTAATTATTTGGTGGAGAACTATTGAAACAGCCCAAGTATTATGATACCCCGTAAAAATGGTCGTTTGACAGACATAGATCCCAAACTTTATACTAAGTGTCCTCCCCGGATAAATGAGTCACTACATTTTTTCATTGTTTCATTTGTCGTACAAGTTCGACTTTTCAATTTTTCATCCATGGTGCAAATTTAATTACCAACTTTTCATCCTTTATGCAATTTTCATTCATTATGCAGCCTTCCTCCATATTTTTAATCTATTGTATGTACAACCAAGACAAAAAAAAAACTAATTATTTCACATAAATTGACTATTGGTAAATTTTCAAATTTTTAAATGATATCAACATCCTCTAAGAAGATATTTATGAACAACAAATGCTCCCCAATCATTCCCCAATCATTGTGTTGCTTGGCTATTGTCATTCCTTGTGGAACACACCCAGTGATAAAATGGTTAATCATGTTCCTTTTTTTTGGCCTTTGCCTTTCCTTGAAACAACACAACCATTTGCTATGGGATGGGTTATTCAATTCCTTTTTATTTTTCCCAAATGAAAGTCTACCCCAACCTTTACCATTTTTCGAGTAATGAGACCATTTCATGAAACACTTTTCATGCAACACATTCACTTATTTCCTAGGGAATGGTTATTCATTTTCCTTTTTATTCCGTGGATGAAAGTTTACCTAGCCTTTTCCATTCCCCAAGTTAACACAACCATTTCTCAAAGAAATCTCTAAGCATCGGATCTATCCCAAGGAAAAGCCATTCACAAAGGTAACACAACCATTTCTCAATTTATTGATCAATAACAAAACCATATCCTAGGGAATGGATGTTCATTTCTTTTTGCACCTGATGAAAGTCTACCTTCACTTTTGCCAATCCCCCCCTTCACACCACCTTATTCCCAAAACAACTACCTTACCCTAAGGTCAATTTTGTCATTAAATAATCCTCAAAATACTGAAATGAAATTTTGTGAAAATACGAAGTTGACTTGTTGAAAATCATCATAATTATCATAGGCTACACTCTGAATAATTTCACTACTCACATCACAATATTATAGTAGATGATGAAATAACATATATCATTTCAAATTTTAAAAACGAATTTGTTTGGAAAGAAAATGATATTTCATTTTGTCAATGTAGAAATTGACCCTAGGCTACGTTATCATACAACACATTTGCCCCAACAAAAATGGGAGACAACCATTCTCCAGGGCTGCCAATAAGATAACCATTTCTTTATGAATGTGCATTTTCCTTCTTTTTTGGATGAAAGCCATTTGAGACGAAGGTGGAGATGGCAAAGTGATTTGAACACAAGACCCCACTTAAAACAGAATTTGTCAACTCTTAACACCATAGATGATAGGACTTAAATCGAAGGCATAACATGTTATGAGACTACATTGGTACATGCTAAAAAGTTTTAGAATTCTTGAAGAAACTTTTGTGATCATTTGAAGTAAAGTCACATAATCTTGTCATGAAAAATGTTAGACCTTTAAATTTGTGTTGAGGTGTATTGAAATGTTAAATAACAATCCATTGAACTCACAAAATCCACATCAAATTCCTAGCCTTTATTGTCATGTGAACATTGTCTTTTTAAAATAACCATGCATGTAAATTGTGATGATTATGTCAATGGAATAACATCCACATTAATGTTTAAAAAATTCCTAGATGTGATGCTCGAAAAGTTGCCTAATGAGTTTCCCCCAAAAAAACGAGTTGACCATGTAATCAAGGTGACGTCAAGAGTGACACCTCCCACCAAGGCCCCATATCAAATAAATCATGAGGAATTGAAGGAGCTCAAGGTTCAACTTGAAAAACTCTTAGCAAAAAGGTACGTCAAACCTAACAAGTCACAATATGGGGTGCCCCCATCCTTTTCATTCATAAGAAGGATGGGACATTGAAGATGTGTGTGGATTATAGAGCCCTCAACAAGGTGATAGTGAAAAATTGATACCCATGACTTCAAATTGATGATTTGTTTGATTAACTTTTGAAAGCTAAGGTGTTTAGTAAGATTGACCTTATATGCTTGGGATATTACCAAATTCGAATTATGGAAGGGGATGAAAAGAAGACTACTTGTCACACAAGGTATGGCTCATATGAATTCTTGTATGATGCCTTTTAGATTCACCAATGCACCCATCACATTTTGCACATTCATGAATGACACTTTCTCGGAGTGGCTTAATGATTTTGTGGTCATATACATAGACAACATTTTGGTCTATAACAACTCTATGGAGGAACATGTGGAACATTTTCAAAAGGTGTTCCAAAGGTTGAAAGAAAATGACAAGTTCCCAAGTTCCTGGTTAGACCCAAAATGGGTCTAAGTTACTCACATAATGGAATTGTGAGGAACTCGGGGCACGCTCCCAGCTTTTAGCACTAGAAGGGGTAGAAGGGCGTGCTGAAGCTCTGGGATGGGATTAGGAAGAGTGACAAGCTTTATTTATTTATTCGAACCTTCATCAAACCAACCAACAAGTTAGTTAGTTCATTTTCTAAAGCACCTTTGGTGCTAGGACAAGCCACGGGCAATTTTAGACTCACATGATTCACCATGGCCCGGACTCAGGGGAAGCCACAACCTTCCCCCATATAGTATATTTTGTGCCTCTTTATGGCACCCACATCCGAATGGCTTTTTGTCTCGAGACTCCCAAGGAGGAGTTTCGAAACTGTCCCAATTTGGACTCTCGGAACTTTGCGAGGTCACAACTTTTTGTTCAGACCTCCGATTCGGTTGAAGTCTAAAACAAACTTGTAGCTCTCCTTGAGGGCTTTCCAATGGTGTATCGCACTCCACCTGCACGCACTGGTGTTGAGTCAATTCCCGGCTTTTAATAGTCGGGAGTCAAATTGCCAATTTGATTCCCGGCCCTTCTTTTTACCATAACTTGTGCTGCAGATGTCCAAATGGCCCATGCGAGCCCATTTTCAACATTTACATTTTGTTAACTTTCCAATGATGTAAAGAACACCCCAATGCGAGGTGTTTTGACCTCTGCAATTGAACTCTGAAGTTTTGGGAGTCCCAGAGGACTCCCAAGTCCCAACTTTGGGAGTGTGAGTTTCATCCTCACACTCTCTCAAAATAGGGTTGCGATAGAAAACAAGTTGTATGTTAAATTCAAGAAATGTGAACTCAAAGTGATGGAAGTGGATTTCCTTGGACATAAGATCACCTAAGAAGGCTTGAAGTTGGATGACCATAAGGTGAAAGCAATTTTGGATTGGGAGCCACCTAGGTCAATTTTCGCCTTAAGGTCATTATTAATATCAATTTCCTATTATTTTAAGTTCATTAAGAACTTTGCCAAGATAGCCATGCCTTTGACAAACCTTTTAAAGAAATCATCCAAAACTTATGAATGGGATGAAGTATGCAATGAAACCTTTGAAACCTTGAAAAGCATTTTGGCGAAGGCACCGGTGTAAAAGTTACCTGACTTTGACAAGGATTTTGAGATCCATTCTAATGCCTCTAACTTTGCAATTGGAGGAGTCTTAGTGCAAGATGGAATTAGGCTAATTACATTCGAAACAAAATGTTGAACGAGACAAAGCGAAGGTAATTAATTCATGAAAAAGAAATGTGGGTCATGATACATTGCTTCAAGACTTGGGGCCATTATATAGATTCCAAAAATGTGGTGGTGTGGACCAAAAATTTCACCTTGAAATACTTCACAATTCAATCAAAGTTGTCATCAAAACAAGTGAAATGACAATACACATTGGCTTTGTTCAATGTGGACATTCGGCATTAGCCCAGGAAGGATAATGTGGTGATCGATGTGTTAAGTCAAAAACACCAACTTAAGGTGGTGTACATGGGGGAAATAAAACTTCAAAAGGAAGTTCGATTAATGAGCTGCTGTGATGAGTTTGCCAAGGAAATCAAGCAAAACATTCAAAAAGGAATCAAGTCACACTTCCATTTGCAAGATGGGTTGTTGTGGTATAAGCAAAATCAACTTTATGTTTTGAAAAGGAAGCTTAAGGATGTGCTCTTGAAGGAGTGTCATGATGGGCCCCTTGTGGGCCATGGTGGTGCAAAGTTCATCGTAACATTCTTCAAGAAGACCTATAATTGGCCTAATTTGAAAGATGTTGCAAAGGAATACATGAAGACTTGTTTGATTTGCTAACAAAATCAAACACTCAATAAGAAATAAACAAGATTATTGTGACCATTACCAATTCCTAAAGGGCCACGAGAAAATGTGTCCATGGATTTCATGGTGAGTTTGCCACCATCAAAGGGATTTGATGCGATCATGGTGGTGGTGGATTGATTTAGCAAGATGGCACACTTCATTCCCACTGAGGAAAGTGCCATGACCCAACAAATGGGAAGGTTGTTTTTCACACATGTGTTTAAGCATCATGGCCTCCTGAAGGACATTGTGTCAAATCGAAATCCCAAGTTCATGAGTAAATTTTGGCAAACCCTATGGAAGCACATGGGGTCAAAGCTCAAGATGAACACCTCATTCCAACCCCAAACAGATGGGTAATCCAAAAAAGTGAACTTGGTTATCCAACAATTTTTAAGGAATTATGTGGTGGTAGATCAACAAGGTTAAGTGGATCATTTGGAGTTGGCTGAATTTTGTTACAACAATTTAAAGCACTTGACAACAAGGGCCACACCTTTTCAAATGGTCGTGAGCAAGTCACCAATCATGCCTATGACTTGGGCCATGAATGGGCAACCCCCAAGCGATGCAATTAAGGAAGTGCCAATTTGATGAAGAAAGGTGGCACTTTGTGGGAGATGGCCAAGGCCAATCTCTAAAAGGCACAAAAACAATACAAGGATTTTGTAAACAAGTTTCGACATGAGGTGAATTTTGAATAAGGAGACGAAATGTGGTTGAACATCAAAAAAATTTAATTGCCAGAAGGTTTGAACCATGAATTCTTATGCCCATATGTGCATTCAAAGTGTTGGAAAAGAAATCTCCTAACACTTTCAAGCTTGAATTATCAAAAAACCTTAAGGTTCACCCCATATTTCATGTCTTGTTTTTTAAGCCAATCGCTCGTGATGCCTCAAGACTTAATCAAAAGTACAACTCAAAGCCTCCACCCAACTTCATTGATAATAAACTTGAATTCGAAGTGGAGGCTATGTTCAAATCAAGGCAATTGAAGGGGTAAGAGTAGGAATACTTAATCAAGTGGAAAGGATACCATCCAATAATGGCATCTTGGGTAAATGAATCATACATGGAACATGTCGAAGAAGCCATAAAAGAATTCCATAATAGACCAGCAAAGAAGCAAAGGAAATGTAAAGTGTGATGGGACATCACCTTTTCTTTAGTGGGGGAGGAAATTTCACAAATGTACCATGTGAAGTTACAAGTGAAATAAAGGCTAAAAACTTCCAAGAAATTACATCACAAAAATAATGAGCATTACTAAAAAAACGTTGTAAAAATGGCATGGGACAAATGGAACTTCCTTGCATAACCTCAAATCAAAATCAAATTCCCACTTTAGGGTTAAGGGAAATTTTGGCCCCAAAAGAGGAGGCAAGCACGGTGAGCTTGTGAGGACATGCACATGCTTAAAGTGCATCCCAAAGGGTTGGTTGGTAATGGTGGCCAATGCGTGAAATCATGACCCCATTTGCGTACTATAATCACATAGTTTAAAAATGGGGTTTTACACAGTCCTAGTGTTCTTTCTCATACCTTGATAGATATACTTTTAATTAGGCTTGATTGTTGTGATCGAGGCACAAGGTTGAGAAAGGAGTCATGTCAAGTAACTTAGGTCAATATTAAACTTGACTTGAGTTCCTCATGAGGGGAAGGATTGCATAATTGCCTCCCAATGAGGGCTTCATTAATTTGGTTAGTTTAGGTCTTTTGACAAAACAAAGGTTAAGGGTTTTTCCTAGGCTCTTTTTGGACTTGCCAATAAAGTGTTAGAAACTTACAAATGGTTAAACTAGCTTAATACAAGGCCTTTGTCGCAAAAATTGATAATTGATGGCCATGGAATAAAGGAAAGCAATTACATGGGAAACTAAGTGTTCAAGGTAAATCCAAGCTTGGTGACAATATTATGTGAAGAAAACATGAAAATTTTATGTGTCAATGAAGACATTAACCTTTCTTTCTAGTGGGGGAGAATGTTGCAACCCTGACATTGGGTTCGCAACTGAGTGTGAAGCGCAAAGGCCCATGAGGCTAAGAGGGGGAGAGTGCAAAGGATGGAATCCAATGACTCCCAAGTGCACTCTTTTTTTGGGAGTTGCACTCATGCGGGAGTTGCAAAAAGTTAAGAGCTGTGGTTGGAAATGTAAATAAGCGACAAATTGGGCCCCTAGGATACCATTGGAAAGGTCTTAAAGCATAGACATTTAAAGTGGCCTCGCATTGTTCATTTAGACCTGATTTACATGAATTATGATCAAAATGGGAATTTGACTCCCAACCACAAACTCCTTGAAAGCAGGGGTCAAATGAATTTTGATTGGGGTGTGATATACCCCATTGGAAATATATCTTTTCAAGGCTATAAACTATTGCCCTCAAATTTTCAAAATAGATTTGATTTGAAAAAAATATGAACATCCAAAGTTCTAGGATAATAAAAGTTTCAATTTCCTGACCCCCACTTGGGAGTCTCGAGGAAAAGTGACATTTGGATGTAGTCCCTGTTAACAAATAGGAGATCTACTCAAGTGCAAACATAAATCTTTATTGAAAGAAAAGTACAACATAATGCTCATAACACAAAACACAACATCAAGAACTCTACAAGGTTCTTGTCACAAGAAATACACAAACTTGTGTAATGAAGAAAAGAGAAACAAACCATCAACACCAAGGTATTTAACTACAAGACCAAACCACAAATAACCAAACTAAAATAAGTAAAG
>Ga0116229_10012275_pt1 | contig 12389 bp, 14 predicted proteins | sample S1TSphgellanicum_3_FD_87313 | JGI IMG/M metagenome (GOLD analysis project Ga0116229, IMG submission 87313) | Host-associated microbial communities from peat moss isolated from Minnesota, USA - S1T2_Fc - Sphagnum magellanicum MG | ecosystem: Host-associated > Plants > Peat moss > Unclassified...
AGGTCTTTGGCGCGCAGATCGATGACGAGTGCACCTTGATTCATGAGCCGCACGGCCTGCATCGCGCTCAAGGCCGCGAACGCCTGGACGCGGGCGCGCGCCTCGTACACGAGCACGCACAGTGCCGCGACGACCGTTGCCGCGACCAGGAACGGATGGTGGTTCATGAACTCGATCAATCGCTGCATTCGCGCTGGTTCCGGGACTTTTCGGGGGCGCAAGTATAGCAGCGGGTCCCAAGCTTGTATGCTGGTCGCCCCCGATGAACCGATCCTCCAATGACTGCTGGAAACCGACCGTGCGGCGATTGCTCTTAGGGCTCGCGCTGCCCTGGGCCTTCGTGGCCAGTCAGTCCGCGATGGCGGCCGAACCGGCCAACTCGGAAGCCGCGCAGGCGAAGCTCGCCACGGTGCGCGAACACATCGAGGAACTTACCAAGCGGCGTGCGGAAGACCTGCGTCGCCGGGACGCGGTCGCCGCCAAACTGCGGCAGGCAGAGCTCGCCATTACCTCCCAGCGGCGCGCCTTGGACGCCCTGCGAGCGGCGGTCGTGGTCGCCGAAACGCGACGTAATCAGGCGCGTGCGGAGCAGGCGCGCACACGGGCGGAACTGGACGCCGAACGCGCGACGCTGGCGGCGCAAATCCTTGCGGCCTACCGCATGGGTCGCCAGGAACAGATCAAGCTGCTCTTGAACCAGAGCAATCCGGCGACCTTCGGTCGCATGCTGACCTATGAAGGCTATCTCGGGCGGGAGCGCGGCGCACAAATCAACGCCATTCGCACGCGGCAACAGCGCCTGGATCTGCTCGCCGCCGAGACCCTGCAGCGTTCAGCGCGGCTCAAGACCTTGCAGGACGATGCCCAGCATCAGCTCGCCGAGCTGGAGCAATCGCGCCAAGAGCGCGTGCTGGTGCTCGCCGAGATTGCCAAACAAGTCAAAACCGGCGACCAGAATCTCGCCGACTTGAAACATCAGGAGCAAGCCCTCGAGGCTTTGCTCGTGGACTTGAGTCCGGATCTCGAGGAATTTCCGGCCGGCACCCAGCGGCCGTTCGAGCAGTGGCGCGGCAAGCTGCCTTGGCCGGTCGCCGGACATCTGGTCGAGGGCTCCCATGAGTTGCCGAACGGTGTTCTGATCGAGGCCGCGCGGGGTGCGAAGGTGCGGGCGCCGTTTGCTGGACGCGTGGTCTATGCCGACTGGCTGCAGGGCCTCGGTCTGCTGCTGATCATCAGTCACGGCGACGGATACCTGAGTCTCTATGGCCACGCCGAGGTCCTGTACAAGTCCGTCGGCGACGCGGTGTCGGCGGGTGATGTGGTTGCGGCCCTGCGTGACGATCAGGGCAGGCCGCCACAGCTTTACTTCGAGATCCGCGCCGGCAAGAAGCCCGTCGAGACGAAACAATGGCTCAAACGAGAACCCTGACCGGGCCCTGCGGCGCGCCAAGAAGACCGTGATCGAAGCACTGGCGGCCGCTTGGCTTGCCGGCGTATGCTCGGTAAAGAATGCAGCCTCGCGCACGTAACTTCTTGTATTTGTCGGTCGGCCTGGCGCTGGGCTTGTCGCTCGGCATCGCGGGCGTCGTCTTCGCGGACAAGCCGGCAACCCTCGGCAAGGATATGCCGTGGCAGGACGCACAGCTTTTGGCCGAAGTGCTGGAGCGAGTCAAACAGGACTACGTCAATCCCGTCGACGACCACCAGCTGCTGCAGTCGGCGGTCCGCGGCATGGTCTCCTCGCTCGACCCCTATTCCGCTTTCCTGGACGGCGAGGATTACGACGACCTCAAGATCAGCAGCTCGGGCGAATACACCGGTGTCGGTATCGAGCTGTCGATCCAGGACGACGCAATCGTGGTCGTGGCGCCTCTCGATGGATCCCCGGCCGCAGCCGCCGGCATTCGCTCCGGCGATGTGATCGTCACGATCGACGGTGTCGCGGTCAATACGTCGAGTCTTGCCGATACGATCGGCCGCATGCGCGGCAAGGAAGGTTCGATCGTCAAGATCGGTGTCGAGCGCGAGGGCACGGCGGAACCGCTGTTGTTTTCGGTCAAGCGGCAACATGTCGAATTGCACAACGTGCGCGCGGATTTGCCGGAGCCCGGCTATGGCTACCTGCGCATCGCCGAGTTCAGCGACACGACGGGCAGCGAAGTCGCGGCGAAGCTGCGCGAATTGCGCAAACAAAACAAAGCCGCTCTGAAAGGCCTCGTTCTGGATCTGCGCGACAATCCGGGCGGCGTGCTCGAGGCTGCCGTTGCGGTCGCCGACACCTTCCTGGACTCGGGCGTGATCGTCACGGCCAAGGGCCGTACGCCGGACTCGAATTTCGAAATGGATTCCACGCCGGGCGATGCGCTCTCCGGCGCGCCGATCGTCGTGCTCGTCAACGGCGGTTCCGCCTCGGCTGCCGAAATCGTTGCCGGTGCGCTCAAAGACAATCATCGCGCGACCCTGATGGGACGCACGACCTTCGGCAAGGGTTCGGTGCAAACCGTGATTCCGCTCACCACCGATACGGCACTGAAGCTCACGACGTCGCTGTATTTCACGCCTTCCGGGATCTCCATCAATCACAAGGGCATCGTGCCGGACATCGAACTGCCGCGCGACGATGCGGCGGCCGCCGCGCCCAGCGCCGCGCCGAATGCGGAGGCGCCGGGCTCTTCGCGCGGCGACGAGGCCGTGCGGCGCGCGCTCAAGGAGCTGCAATTGCCCACGACCGGCACGCATAAGGCCGTGTCCGCGTCGCTGCCGATCGGCTGACAGCCGCAGGCCTGCGTGCGTAGTACCAGATCCATCGAAGTATTGTGCCTTGCGCTCGCGGCGCTGGTCTTGATCTGGATGCACTCGTTCGTGAGCGACGGGCGGGCCGTCACCGCGGTCTTGTTGCTCTATACGGCGCTCATCGCCCTGCTCTGGTTTCGCCCGCTGTTCCCGAGTCGCCCGCGTCTGCGCCTCGCGGTCGTCTCCTGGTTGATGCTCGCCTTCGTGATCGCCGTGCTTGCCCTCAGCGGCAAGGCTTACAGTCCGCTGTTCAATTTGGTTTTGCTGCCGCTGATCTTGAGCGCGCTGACGCTCGGTTGGCGCATGACCCTGATCCAGTTCCTGGCGATCGCCGTGTGCCATGTGTGCCTCGCGCTCGCGACCCCGGGCCTCGAGGTGGCGACGCTCGCCTTTGCGAGTCGGGCGGTCGGGACTCTTGCCCCGATTCTGCTCGCCGCGTATCTGACCTCCACGCTGTCGGCCGATGTGACCGAGGCCCGCGAACGCATCGAGAATCTGGCCCAGACCGATGCCCTGACCGGCCTCCTCAATCAACGTGCCTTCAACGAGGTCTGGCAGCGGACCCACAAGACCAACAAGCCCTATGCCTTGTTGATGATCGATATCAATCAATTGAAGTCGGTCAACGATGCCTTCGGTCACGAGGCCGGTAACGAGGTGCTGAATCTGGTCGCACAGTGCCTACACCGCAGCATCCGCGCGACCGATTGCGCGGCAAGATTCGGCGGCGATGAATTTGCGATTCTGCTGACCTCGGCTTCGGAGGAGATTGCGGCCGCGGTCGTGAAGCGGATCCGCAATACCGTTTACAAGACCACGCTCGACTTGCGCTCCCGCATGATCCGCTGCACCGTGAGCATCGGCGTGGCGCTCCATCCGCGCGACGCGCGCGATATGCGCGACTTGCTGAACAGCGCCGACCGCGACATGTACCGCGACAAGCAGCTGCGCCGCGCCCCGGATGCACCGGCGAGCGCGTAGCAACAGCCTCAAAAGCGCTTGCGGCTTTCCCGCCAATCTGTAAAGTTACGATCCTGTCACGGCATTGGCGGCTGACTTGTGTTCTTCTCTCCGAAGTTAAGTTCAATTGAGACCATCGCAATGGCTGTGATTAAAGGGCTGCAGAGCGCATCGACCAGGGCTGTTTCCAAGGCTGCCTTTGGGGCCTTCGTCCTCCTCGTCTCGAGTGGCTGGTCCTTGCAGGCCGGAGCCCGCGCGATTCACGCCTCTGCCGCGGAGGGACGCGATCCCAGCCTGCGATCCACGTCCGTGCTGGTCGTCGATCCGACCAATTCGTCGGTGCTGCTCTCCAAGAACGCGGATGTTGCCGCGCCGATTGCCTCGATCACGAAGCTCATGACGTCCTTGGTCGTTCTGGATGCGGGCCAAAGTCTGAGCGAACGGATTACCGTGACCGAGGCCGATGTGGACCTGCCCAAGGGCGGCTATTCGCGTCTCAAGGTGGGTACGACCCTGTCGCGCGGCGACATCATGCATCTCGCCCTGATGTCCTCGGAGAACCACGCCGCGCATGCGCTCGGCCGCAATTACCCGGGCGGCATACCTGCGATCGTGCGCGCCATGAACGCCAAGGCCGCGGCTCTCGGCATGACCACGGCGCATTTCGTGGAGCCGACCGGTTTGTCGAGCGAGAATGTCGCGAGCCCCGCCGACCTCTCGAAACTCGTAATCGCCGCTTCGCGTAAGCCGATCATCCGCGAGTTTTCCACCGATCCCAACTATGCGGTGCCGGTCCGCGGCCATCTGGTCGAGTTCCGCAATACCGACAAACTGGTCTCCAATCCGACCTGGAACATCGTCGTGCAGAAGACGGGCTATATCTCGGAAGCCGGCCGCTGCCTGGTGATGGAGGCCGTCATCGAAGGGCGCTCGGTCGTGATCGTCTTGCTCGACTCCTTCGGCAAGTACACGCGTCTCGCGGATGCGACCCGCGTCAAGAATTGGCTGCAGGCGATCGGCGTCGGTCCGCACCTCTCGCGCGTCTCGATGCGCTGAGGCCGGCCTTTGGGGGCGCCTGCCCCGCCGGCCGCGTCACCCGGGTTAGAACAGCGCGCGTACGGCGCCCAGCAGTCCACCCAACAGCAGAATGATGATGGGCAGGAAACTCAAGGCGAAGCCGATGCTGCGCTTTGCGGGGTCTTTGACATAGGTCGCGGCGTAGACTTCCCGGCCGATCAGGTAGACAAGCCCCAGCGCGGCGGCGATCACGGGGCTCCAGTAGCGGCTGAACAAGTAGAGTCCGGGCAGGAGGCCCAGCAGCAGCTCGGCCGTGTTCTGCTGCACCCGGAAGTGGCGCTCGAAGATTTCATTGCCCGTGGTTGCCGGCGCCTTGATCCCGTACTGCGCGCGCGCGCGGCCGACCTTCATCGCGAAAACGATAAATTGGAAAACTGCGAGTATAGTCACGATATCGACATAAGCCATGGATGTTCCTCCCGCGATGGAGGATTCTAGCATTCCGAAGGATCAGGCCATCTTATGAGCGCAACACGCAAACTCTCTCGTTCCGGAACACGCGGCTATGCGCATCTCGTCGAAATCGAGGCGCCCGTCGCCCGGGTATGGCGTGCGCTCACCGATCCGGCCCTGATGAGGATCTGGTTCGGTGGTGATGTCGAGATCGACCCGCGCCAGGGCGGCCTCTATCGCCTCGGTCGCGTCGGCGCCGGTTGCCGCGAAGCGCACATCGACATCTTCGACGCCAACCGCCGGCTGCGCCTCATTTACCTGCAGGGCGCGAACGCCCCCCGCAGCGATAGCGCGATCGTCGACGATTTTCTGCTCGACATGCGCAAAGGCGAAACGGTGACGTCACTGCGTCTGTTGGGTTCCGGAATCCCCGAGAACGAGGAATGGGACCAGTCCTACGCGCGCATTCGCCACAGCTGGGAGCGCTTCCTCGCGCGCATCAAGGTCACGCTCGAGCATCCGCCGCAGCCCAAACAGGCGCAGGCGGCGAAACCGGCAGCGCCGCCCGCCGATCCGCCGCTGCGCGGCCTGGACTATTGAGGGCGCCGCGATGATCGGCTTTCTGATGCGGGCCGCGATTGCCGCGCTCGGCCTGTGGCTGGCGACGGTCTGGGTCCACGGCGTGACGATCGATACACCGATGACCTTGATCCTCGCCGGCATCCTGCTCGGCGTCGTCAATGCCATCGTGCGGCCCGTCGCCATTTTGCTGACTCTGCCGGTGACGATACTCACTCTCGGCCTGTTCCTGGCCGTGATCAATGCCGGCATGGTGGCCTTGGTCGCCTGGTTGCTGCCGGGCATGCACATCGCCGGCTTCGGCGCCGCGTTCTGGACCGCCCTGATCGTGAGCGTCGTGAGCATCGTCGGATCCTGGTTCGTGGGACCCAAGGGTAAGGTGGAGATCATCGTCCACCGCCGCTGAGGTTTGCGCACTCACTGCGTCTTCGGCTCGTCGAGATTTTTCGCATCCAGCAAGCTGCTCCCCGGCAGGGTAAGCAGCACCACGCCGACGAGGATGATGATCATGCCCAGCACTTGTACCTGGGAAAGCCGCTCGTGGAGAAACTGCCAGCCCAGATAGGCCGCAATGGCCGGATTGACATAGCCGTAGGTGCCGATCAAGGTCGGCTTGGCATGCAAGGTCAGCCAGCCGTAGGCCGAAAAAGCCAGACAAGAACTGAAGAACGTGAGGTAGCCGAGAGCGAGCAGACCGGGAGCATTCGGTGTCCAGGTCGCGTAGTCCCCGCGTAGGAGGGCCAGCGCGCCGAACATGACGCCGCCGGCCAGGAGCTGCAGCGCCGATAACATCAAGGGTGTCATGCGCGTGTCGATGCTGCGGTAATAGACGGTGCCCAGCGACCAAGCGAGACAGGAGCCCAGCGCGCCGAGCTGCGCAACCGAGTACTGGGCGTGCACATCGCCTTTCGGCAGCAGGATCAGCACCGTGCCCAGGAAGCCGATCACAAGACCGACGACGGCGCGCCGCGTCAGGGGGTGACCGCGCTTGCCGAAGACACCGAGTCCCGCGATCCAGAAAGCCGCTGTGCCGTTCAAGAGAGCCGATTCATTGGTCGGTATGTATTGGATCGCCCAGGCGTTGAGTCCGTTGCTGGCGAACACCATGAGCACACCCATGACGAGAACATGACGCCACTCCTCCAGGCGGCGCGGCAGCGCATCGCCGACCACGACGCGTGCAAATAGCGTCAGCAGGATCCCGGCGGTCGTGAAGCGCAGGCTGCAAAAGAGCGCCGGTGGTACGTGGGTGACGCCGATCTTCGAGAACATGAAGCTCGAGCCCCACACCAGGTAGACGGTGCCGAGACAAACGAGCAGCTTGACCGACATCCGGTCGCCTGACCGCGCCGGAGCCTGAGTCAGCGCACGTCACCCATGAGGCGCTTCACGGGCCGGCTGAGGATCAGCAAGATTGCGCCGAGGCCGACCGCGAAGTAGACGATATGCAAATACTGGCCAGGCATCGCGCCCAGGTTCGCGGCGTCGAACTCGCCGGCGATGCGGCCCGCGAGCAGATTACCGAGGGCGATCGACAGGAAGAACATCCCCATCATCTGGCCGACGAAGCGCTTGGGCGACAGCTTCGTGAAGAAACTGAGGCCGACCGGACTCAGGCACAGTTCACCGAAGGTGTGCAGCAGGTAGGTGAAGATCAGCCAATTCGGCGAGACCTTTGCACCGCCCGCGACCAGCGTCGCGGCCGCGACCATCACCAAGAACCCGCTGCCCATCAGGATCACGCCGATCGCGAATTTCGCCGGGACGGAGGGGTCGAGATTTCGCCTGCCGAGCGCGATCCATGCCCACGCGAACAAGGGCGCAAACACGACGATGAAAAAAGGATTCAGCGACTGGAACCAGACCGTCGGGATCACGAAATTGAGCGAGCTGATGAGCCGATCCGTATAGCGTTCGGCAAACAGGTTCAGCGAAGAGCCTGCCTGTTCGTAGCCCGCCCAGAAAGCCGCACTGCCGAGAAACAGCACCACGAGCACCACGCCGCGCCGCTTCTCCTCAGCCGTGAGGCCGCCCGCAATGAAGAAAAATCCGAAATACAGAATCGTCATCGTGGCGATCGCGGCGAGCGTCCAATCGACGAGCGAGACCGCGTCGACCGGTATCAAGCCTTGCACACAGGCCGCGATCGCGACCGCAGCGACGACGACCACCGCCCAGACACGCCGCCAGAGGCGCGCACGCTCGCCCGGCGTGATCGCGTCGCGCTGGGGCAGTCCCGCCGTGCCGAGCTGTCTGCGCGTGAGCACGTACTGAACCAGGCCGCCCGCCATGAACAGCCCCGCGGCCGCGAAACCGGCGCGCATCCCGAAGCGCTCTTGCGCCGCGCCGGTCACGATCGGGCCCAGGAATGACCCGATGTTGATGCCGATGTAGAAGATTGTGAAACCGGCATCGCGCCGCGCGCCGCCCTCGGGATAGAGCTCCGCGACCATGGCACTGACGTTCGGCTTCAGCAGGCCGACGCCGACGATGATCACGACCAAGCCGAGGTAGAACGCGCTCGGTGTGGTCGATAGCGCAAGGATGCCGTTGCCGGCTGCGATCGCGAGTCCGCCGACCAAGACCGCGCGTCGCGCGCCGATCAGTCGGTCGGCGATCCAGCCGCCGGGCAGCGCGACCAGATAAACGGACGCCGTGTAAAGTCCATAGATCGCGGTCGCCGTTTTGTCGTCGATGCCGAAGCCGCCCGATTTGACGGCGGCGACCAGAAACAGCACGAGCAGCGCCCGCATGCCGTAGTAGGTGAAGCGTTCCCACATCTCCGTGAAGAACAGGGTCGCAAGGCCGCGGGGATGACCGAGGAACGTGGCGCTCACTACACCTCGGCCTCGCGCTCCGCGTCTTCCTTGGCGCGTTCTGCGAGTTTGTCCTTGAGCAAGAGCTTCGCCATCAAGATCCCGATTTCATAGAGGACGTACATAGGCACTGCCATGAAACTCTGCGACACCGCATCCGGCGGCGTCAAGAACGCCGCGATGATGAAAATGCCCAGCAAGACAAAACCCCGGTTCTTCGTGAGCGTGGTGATCTTGACGAAGCCGGTCCACACCAACAAGACGGTTGCGACCGGCACTTCGAAGGCAACACCGAAGGCGAGCAACAATATCATCACGAAATCCAAATAGCTGCCCATGTCGGTCATCATCTGCACGCCCGTGGGGGTCGTGCCGACGAAGAATCCCAGCATCGCGGGGAAGACCAGGAAATAGGCGAAGGCCGCGCCGAGATAGAAGAGCAGCACGCTCGAGACGAGCAGCGGCACGGCCAGCTTTTTCTCGTGTCGATAAAGTCCCGGCGCCACGAATGCCCAGGCCTGATACAGCACGACCGGGATGGCGATGCCGAAGGCGATCACGAAAGCCAGTTTGAACGGCACCATGAAGGGCGATACGACGCTGGTCGCGATCAAGCTCGCACCCGCCGGCAACTTGTGGATCAGCGGCTGGGCGACGAATGTGAACAACTGGTTCATGTAAATCGCGCAGGGAATGAAGCAAACGAACACGGCGAGCATCGCCTTCATGAGGCGGTCGCGCAGCTCGAGCAAATGCGAGACCAGCGTGCCTTCCGCCAGCTCGGAGGGATCCCCGCCCGTCTCACTCATTGGATGGTTTGTCGCTGGTCGCTGCCGGCGGAGGATCGAAAGACGAGGGTGTGCCCGGCGGGGGCAACGGCATGGAAGGTGGCGATTCTGCTGTCGGGCGAGTTGCCGCGTGCATGGCCTCAGGGGAATTCGGATGCGGCGTGCGCACCACCGGCGGCACGGGGGCCGGCGTCATCGGTGTGGGCGGCAAGGGGTCGGGGTAGTTCGCGGTTGCGGCGGCGGACGCGTCCGCGGCGGCCGGCGTGCTTGCCGGCGATGTCGGCGGAGCCGCGGCTTTCGTCCGCTGCTTCATCAACTCGTCGGCGTTGACCTCGCGCTCCAGTTGCTCGGTGAGCTGGCGCGCCATGACACGCGCGCGACCGACCCAGGTCCCAACCTGACGGGCGACCTTCGGCAATCGCTCCGGCCCCAGCACGACGAGTGCGATGGCCGAGGTGAGCAGGATCTCGGAAAACCCAAAATCAAGCATCGCTCTTACGCGTTCGTCTTCGGCGGAACCTTGGCTTCTGCCTCTTGCTTCACGGCGCTCGCATCGAAGTCCGCGTCCTTCGTCTGCTTGAGCTGCTTGACCTGCTCTTCGGACTCACCGTCGTTGACGGCTTGCTTGAAGCCTTTGACCGCGGCGCCGAGATCGGAACCGATGCTGCGCAGGCGCTTGGTGCCGAACACGACCAGGGCGATCGCAAGAATGACCAGTAACATTTTTGAATCGAACATCGTGTCTCTCCGATTCCGGGTTAGACCGGGTAGGGCCGTAATGATACGCCAACGGCATTATGACGTATGACCACCGGCTCTCGATGCGCGTTCGGTCGCAATTGGGCTTATAGCCCCCTTTAGCTCTCCAGCCAAATGGTCACGGGCCCGTCGTTGATCAGGGACACTTGCATGTCCGCACCGAAAACCCCGCTCAGGGTTCCCGGATGGCGGATTTTCGCCGTCGTGAGCACATGGTCGAACAGACGCCGCGCCACTTCTGGCGCCGCAGCAGTCGAAAACCCGGGCCTCGTGCCCTTGCGTGTGTCGGCCGCGAGCGTGAACTGCGGTACCAACAGAAGACCGCCCCCTATGTCGCCGAGGCTACGATTCATGCGCCCGGACTCATCGCCAAACACGCGGTAGCCCAGAATCCGCTCCACCAGCCGTTCGGCGTCCTGTTCCGTGTCCGCAGGGCGCACGCCGACGAGGACCAGCAGGCCGGCGCCGATCGCGGCCGTGGTGCGGCCCGCGATGGCGACTCCCGCTTCCGAGACACGTTGTAGCAGGGCGATCATTTGGCCAATAAAATCAATATTTTACTTGCGCCACAGCGTGGGCGTGAACAAAACCAACAGGGTGAACACCTCGAGTCGCCCGAGCAACATCGCGGCGGCACAGACCCAGGTCTGGAAATCGTTGAGGACCCCATAGTTACCGCCCGGGCCAACCAAGCCTAGGCCCGGCCCGGCATTGTTGATACAGGCCACGATCGCGGACAAGGAGGTCAGAAAGTCGAGGCCGCTCGCGAGTTGCACGAAGATCAGCGTCGCGACGCTCATGAAATACAGGAACACGAAGGCCAGGACCGCGAACACGACGCGGTTGGCGATCACGAGGCCGCCAACCTTGAGGGGCCGGACCAGGTTCGGATGCACCAGCTGATTGAGTTCGCGATTCGCCTGTTTCGAGAGAATCAGCGTCCGGATCATTTTGATGCCGCCGCCCGTCGATCCGGAACTCGCGACGATGCAGCTCAGGAAAATCATCCACATCGGCGCAAAAGTCGGCCACTGCGCGTAGTCCTGATTGTGCAGACCGCTGGTCGTCGCGATCGAAATCACGTTGAAGCTCGCGTAGCGGAGCGCCGTGCCGAAGTCCGCGTAAGTCCCCTTGAAGACGAGAAAGCCGGCGATGCCGAGACAGCTCACGAATAGCACCGCGAGGATCGCCTTCGCCTCCGAATCCCGCAGGTAGGCGCGCGGGCCGCGCTGACTCCAGGCCAGAAAATGCGTCGCAAAATTGAGCGCGGCCAGGATTTCGAAGCCCATCAACACGAGTTCGATGGGCACGGAGTTGAAGTGCCCGATGTTCGCGTCGTAATTGGAAAAGCCGCCCAAGGACAAGGCCGAGAACCCCGCACAGACCGCGTCGAACCAGTCCATGCCCGCGAATCGCAGGCACACGATACAGGCGAGCGTGAGTCCGCCGTAGACCGCCCAAAGAAGTTTGGCCGTTTGGCCGATGCGCGGGGTCAGCTTGCTGTCCTTCATCGGCCCCGGCATTTCCGCGCGATAGATCTGCATGCCGCCGACACCGAGCAGCGGCAGGATCGCAACCGCGAGCACGATGATGCCCATGCCGCCGATCCAGCTCAGCAGATGGCGCCAAAGATTCACGGAGCGCGGCAGGAATTCGAGCCCGGACAAGACCGTGCCGCCAGTCGTCGTGAGTCCCGAGGCCGCCTCGAAATACGCGTCCGTGAAATTGATCGGCAGATAGCCCCACAGCGGCAGGCCGGCGACCGCCGGCAGCGCCACCCAGGTGAGCGCGACCAGCATCAGTCCGTCGCGGGTCTTCAGCTCACGTTTGAAGCGCCGGGTGCCGAGCCATAACAGGGCCCCGATCAAAAACGTGATGAGCGCCGAGAGCACGAACGCCCATAGGGCCGGATCCAAACCCCAAATCGACAGCACCAGCGGCGCCAACATCGTCACGGAAAACACCATGATGACCAGGGCGAATATGTGCGCGACCGGCAGTAAGATGTCTTTCACAGAAAAGAGGCGGAGCCCTGGAACAACTTTTCAACGGCTTCCAGATGGCGTCGGTCGGTGAGAAATAGGATCAAGTGATCGTCCGGCTGCACGGTCACGTCGTGATGCGCGATCATGACCTCGTCGCCGCGCACGACCGCGCCGAGGGTCGTGCCTTCCGGCAAGGCGATTTCCTCGATGCGTCGGCCGATCACGCGCGAATTGTCGGC
>Ga0116229_10012277_pt1 | contig 12388 bp, 10 predicted proteins | sample S1TSphgellanicum_3_FD_87313 | JGI IMG/M metagenome (GOLD analysis project Ga0116229, IMG submission 87313) | Host-associated microbial communities from peat moss isolated from Minnesota, USA - S1T2_Fc - Sphagnum magellanicum MG | ecosystem: Host-associated > Plants > Peat moss > Unclassified...
GAGCTGCGCGCCGTCGGGGCTCCACGCATACTGCTCGACATCTTTCGCCGTGTGCGTCACCTGCCGCGCGGGGCCGCCGCGCGCCGGCACCACGAAGAGTTGTACGGTCTTCGCCTTGTCGTTCGCGAGGTACGCGAGCTGCGTTCCCGATGGCGACCATTGCGGATCGTCCAGGTCATTCATGGCCGCGGTCACCACCTGCGGTGGCCCGCCCGCGGCCGGCACGACCACGAGCGTCCGTTTCCAGAGATCGTGCTGATAATCGCCGATCGATCGCACGAACGCGACCTTCGATCCATCCCGTGAAATCTGCACGTCTTTGATGTGCACGATGCTACGTAGGCTTTGGAGCGTGATGGGTGCGGCATTCGCACACGGCGCAGCGCTCGCGACCAAAACGAACACGGCGATGATTCCGACCGATCTCATGTGGGCTCCCCGTTTCGATGACGCGAGTCCGTCGACTTCGACCGCGAATGCGAGCGACGCCTTCCGCCGGCTACCGTCATCCGGGCCGCGGGCATTCGCGTTGCGTTCGCGCGGACATGAGAATGACCGAGCAGACCGAATGCGTGCGGGATGCGATTCATTCATCGTGGTCGCCCGCGGCTTCGTCTCGTATCGGCGGTCATCGCGCTCGGCGCAGCAGCATGCGCGATCTCGTCCGCGCGTGCGGCAACACCTGTACCGTCCCCGACTCCGGCCGCGGTGCCGATCTCGATTTCCGACGGCTGTTCGTATAAGACGGTGTTCTCGGGCATGAACTTCGGTGGGCCCGTGACGGTGAACGGCAAAGGCTACAATTTTTTCACCGTCAAATTTACGAATACTGCCGCTGTCGCTGCGACGAGGATCGTCTTTCAGATCGACTTCGGCAAGGCGTCGCGCATCGTGATTCCCGATGTCGGCACATTTGCGCCGGGCGACACGATCCAGCAAACCTTTCGCGATAAAGGCAAAGAGATGATCTTCGGCGCGCGCCCGACGCCGAACGATGGCTCGGTCATCTGCACGGTTCTCTCCGCGCAATTCGCCGACGGAACGAGCTACGCGTCGCCCCTCGCGCCGGCAGCGTCACCCACTCCGTAGCGCCTGCATGCATCTCTCGCGACTCGTCGTCACGTTGTTCGTGCTCTTGGCTTTCGTTGGTGCGAGTTCGACGGCGATCGCCGCGGACACGGACGGATTGACGGCGCGGCCTGACGGGTCGCGTGCGATTCCGGCGCACATCGTGCCGCTGCCGGAGGGCGTCAGCCCCTTCATGCGAGGCGTGCTGACGTGGACGATCGACCCGAAGACGCCGCACGATGAGGCGGACTGGCTGCGCGAGCAGCGCGCGTCGACCCGACCCGAGCCGCATTTTCACCAGACGCTGAAGCGGCTTCGCATCTCCGTGGTGCATGCGATGCTCGGCGGCGTGCCCGTCTTTCTGGTGACGCCCGCGCACGTTCCGGCATCACACCGCGACCGCATCATCGATGTGATCCATGGCGGCGGCTACGTCGTCTTCGGCGGATACGGGGGTCTGGCCGAAGCGGTCCTGACGGCGTACTTCACGCAAACGCGGGTCGTCGCCGTCGATTACCGGATGCCGCCGCTCTTTCCGTACCCCACTCCGCTACATGACAGCGTCGCTGCCTATCGGGCGTTGCTGCGAACGCACGATGCCGCCCACATCGCACTGGTGGGGACGTCGGCCGGTGGCGGTCTCTCCATGTTGACCGTCATTCGGCTGCACGACTTGCACGAGCCGTTGCCCGCAGTCGTCGCGCTCGGATCTCCGTGGAGCGATCTCACCTCGACCGGCGACACGTTCGCGACCAACGCGTACGTGGATTCCGTGCTCGGCACGTACGCAGCGCTCGAGCCGGATGCGCATCTTTTTGCCGGCAATCGTTCCTTGCACGATCCCGCCGTATCACCGCTCTACGCCAGGGTCGGTGCGTGGTTTCCGCCCACGATCATCACCACCGGAACGCGCGATCTCTTCTTGAGCCTCTCCGTACGAACGTACCGCAAACTGCTCGATGCGGGCGGCGACGATCGTCTCGAGGTCTACGAGGGCATGCCGCACGCGTTCTGGGTGCTGTTCGCACGGTCGGCCGATGCTCCCGAAGTGCGTTCCGCAAACGTGGCGATCGCGCGGTTCCTCGACCGTCACTTCCCGCACTGAATCGGTGATGCGAACGCCTCGCAGCTGCGGTGCAGACAAACGGACCGGCGATGAAGAAGCTGGCCCGGTGACCACCCCGACCATTCGCGATGCGTTGCTCGACGCGGCGCTGCCATTCTGGGAAACCGAAGCCGAGATCGCGCGACGATTTTTCGCCCGCGGCCCGAGCCGCGAGGATCACATCTTCTGGTTGCGCGCGCAGCTGTGGCGAGAGCTGCATCCGGCCGACGGCTACTACAGCGGCGTGCAGAAAGAACTCAGCCATCTCGCCGAGCTCTTTCCGCGCATCGGGATCGACGTCGACCGGCACCAGTTCGGCTCGCTCTGGAAAGAACTGCTGGAGGAGTTCAATCACTACGTGAGCTTCTCCGACATCCTCGAGTCGCTGACCGGCGCGCCGGTGAAGCCCGACGAGCTGATCGAGTTGCCGGCTTCCGTAACGCTCGGCGCGGTACGTCATCGCTATGCGACCAGTGGCAATCTGCTCGATTCGGCGGCGGTGCACTTCACCGACAACGGCGGCGGTCGCGTATACCGTGAAGGCGCGAAGCTCTCCGGCGGTCCGCTCGAAGACGCCATCGCCAAGGCGATGCGCGCGGTGCACGACGACCACGAGGCGCACCTCCAGGAAGCGTACGCGATGGCCGCCGGCCGCGTGAGCAACGATGATGACCTCGAGCGCATGATCGTCGCCATCGTCGACATCAGCCATCATCGGCTGGCGATGCGGCGGGAGATGTTTCGCGACGCGATGTCGGCTGATGAGATCGAGGCGTTCGTGGCGGCGACGCGCAACGCGCTGGCCGACGGTACGTATTGCGGCGAACGCTAATCGGACCGCAGTCCGCGGCAACGCTTGCTCGAGGTGGTGGACGCCTAGCGGAAACGGGACGACGCACAGCATCGCTCGAAATTGCGGAACCGAATCATGATGCATCACGTCTCCGAACTCAGCCTGAACGACTACACCGCGGGCGACGACGCAACGCGGAACGCCTTTGCCGATGCATTGATGCGTGGCTTCCAGGATCTCGGGTTCATCATCCTAACGGATCACGGCATCTCGCTCGATCTCATCGCTCGCGCCTATCACCTGGCCGAACGCGTCTTCGCCTTGCCCGAGGAGACGAAGCGGCAGTACACGGCGCGCCGCGTCGGGTACACCCCGTTCGGCATCGAACACGCGAAGGGTCATCGCCATCCGGACCTCAAGGAATTCTGGTCCGTCGGCCAGGAGCCGAGCGCAGACGCGAATGATGAGCACTTTCCGGCGAACATCTGGCCGAGCGAAGTGCCGGGGTTTCGCGAGACCTATCTCGAGCTGTTCGCGGCGCTGAACGAAACGGGCATGGTGCTCCTGCGGGCGCTGGCGCCGAAGCTGGGCCTCGACGTGCACCACTTCGATCCGCTGGTCGAGCGCGGCAACTCGACGTTACGCGTGCTGCACTACCCGCCGCTCGCGCCCGACGTCGATCCGCACTCCGTGCGCTCGGCCGCGCACGAGGACATCAATTTTCTCACGATCATGGTCGCGGCCAAGGGCCCCGGGCTCGAACTGCTCGACCGCAATGGAACGTGGCTACCGGTGGTGACCGATCCGACCAATCTCATCGTCGATACCGGTGACATGCTGGCGCGCATGACGAATTTCGTTCTGCCCGCCACCACCCACCGCGTGGTGAATCCCGCCGGTCCGAACGTCGATCGCTATTCACTGCCGTTCTTCATGCACCCGACGCCCGACACGTCGCTCCAAGCGCTCCCATCGTGCATCGGCGACGGTGCGAAGATGCCGGCCATTACCGCGGGTGAATACCACGTCGAGCGCCTGCGCGAGATCGGACTGACGGCCTAGCCTATGACCTCTGCCAGTGTTCCTTCGCTCGATACGCTCCGCGTCGACATCGTCGGAAGCTTTCTCCGCACGCCCGCACTCAAGGCGGCCGCGACCGCGCACGTCCTCGGAAAGTTGCCCGACGAGGTCTTGCGGGTGGTCGAAGATGCGGCGATCGTCGCATTGATCGCCGAAGAGGAACGGCACGGCTTGCCGATCGTCTCCGACGGCGAGTTCCGCCGCAATCACTTCATGGAGAGCTTCGCCGACGTCGCCGGCGTCGAGCCGTGGCGCGAAGAGCTCACGCGTCAAGCCGTTACGGGCGTGCCCGCCGAGGACGGAAGCCCGGTGGTGCTCGAGAAAGAGCACGGCAACGAAGTGCGCTGTCCGGTGACGCAGCGGCTCCAACTCGTTCGCAATGCGCCGCTCGCCGAGTATACCTTCGCCGCGCAGCACGCCACGCGTCCGGCGACCGTCACGCTGATCGGGCCGGATCGCATCGCGCAGCGCTACGCCTACGAGGCCTCGCGTGACATCTATCCCGGCGGCACGCCGGAGTTTCTGGCCGACGTCGTGCGGATCGAGCGCGAGATCATCGGCGGGCTCGCCGCGGGCGGTTGCCGCTACGTGCACATCGATGCTCCGGGGTACACCGCGTACGTCGACGAGGATACGCTCGCCGCAATGCGTTCGCGCGGTGAGGATCCCGATGCGAACCTGCTGCGTTCGATTCAGGCTGAGAACGACGTGATCCGCGACTTCCCCGGGCTCACCTTCGGCATCCATCTGTGCCGCGGCAACAGCCGCAGCCAGTGGCATCGCAAGGGCAGCTATGAAGCCATCGCAGAGAAGCTGTTCAACGGGCTGCTGCATCAGCGGCTGCTGCTCGAATACGATGACGAACGATCGGGCGGATTCGAGCCGCTGCGTTTCGTGCCGAAGGGCAAAGTCGTCGTGCTGGGCCTGATCACGACGAAGCGCGGCGCGCTCGAGTCGAGCGACGATCTGCTGCGACGCATCGACGAGGCCGCGAAGTACGTGCCGCTCGAGCAGCTCGCGCTCAGCCCGCAGTGCGGCTTCGCATCGGGGCTCGCCGGCAACCAACTCAGCGAAGAGGAGCAATGGCGTAAAGTCGATCTGCTCGTTTCGGTCGCACAGAAAGTTTGGGGATAACATGCCGTTCCGCATGGGCCGCGCTCGCGCGGTGGTTGTTTTGCTGACGCTCGTGGCGGCCGTCGCGGGATCGCCGCGTCCCGTGCCGGCGCAAACGCTCGCGACGGTGCGCGTCGTCGGACCGCCCAACGACGGCTACAAGGCCGTCTACTACGGTGTGAAGTCGGGGATCTTCAAGAAATACGGGCTCGACGTGCAGACTACGATCGTGCCGAGCGGCGCCGCCGCGGCCGCAGCGCTGAGTGGTGGTTCGGCCGATGTCGCCTACACCAACATCCTCACGCTCATCCAAGCACACACGCACGCGATCCCGATGGTCTTCGTTGCACCCGGCAACGTGTTGCTCAAAGGCAAATCGCCGACGCTGACGCTCGTCGCGCCGGATTCGCCGATCAAGACCGGCCGCGATATGAACGGGAAGATCCTCGGATCGGCATCGTTACGCGATATCAACGCCGCCGCGACGCTCGACTGGATCGACAAGAACGGCGGCGACTCATCGACGGTCAAGGTCGTGGAAGTGCCGACGTCGGCCGGCGCATCGTTCTTGGAATCGCATCGCGCCGATGCCGTGACGCTCAACGAACCCGGCGCCAGCCTCGCGATCGCCGCGGGCAAGGCGCGCGTGCTGGCGCAACCGTTCGACGCCGTCGGCGCCGGCATGACGGCCGGCTTCGCCGCGATGGAGCCGTACGTGCTCGCCAATCGCGACGTGATGGCACGCTTCGTCAAGGCGATGCGCGAAGCATCGGCATACACCAACACGCACCTCGCCGAGACCGTGCCGCTCGTCGCCGGCTACAGCGGCATCGACCCCGACGTCATCGCGAAAGGCGCGCGCTTCACCGACGCCGACTTCCTCGAACCGCGTCTGCTGCAACCGCTCATCGACATGTGCGCGAAGTACGGTCTCATCGACAAAGCGTTTCCCGCGCAGGACGTGATCAGCGTGGTCGCGGTCAAACCGTAGGTCCGATAATGGCGGCATAAGCCGTTCTTATTCAGCTATTAACAAACTTGACGTGAGCTGCTTTCATCGAGCAAACTGCTCGTGCGCGGACGTTCGCGCACGCCGTTTTTTTTCGGAGGGCTGTCTTGCTCAACTCGTCGCTCGTGCGGAATGCGGCCGTCGTTCTCGCGTTTGCGTTGATGTCGTCGCCCGCGTCGGCGCAATCGCATCCGGTCCCGCTGCGCATGACGCAGCCGATCGTCGATAAAGACTTCTACCTGTTCTCCGCGTTGGATCGGAGCGCAGCCGCGCAACAGGCGATCGCTGCCGATCCCGAGATCGCGCGCGTCATCGCCGCACGTCGTGAGCTCATCAGCTACACCGTGCCGCGATGTAAGGGCGTCGTCGTGTGCCAACTGCATGCGATCACGTGGACCGATGAGGACATTCTCGACGTGTCGCTTGCGCTGCAGCGGCTCGGCGATACCGATCCGGCGCTGAAAGCGGTCGTCGATACCGACCTGCGCCCCGCGATGGTCTACCCGCTGCTGGCCAAGCTCAGCTCCGGGCAGATGCTCGCGCGTGCGTGGGACATCTGCGCGCACGGGCTCAACGACATCATTGCCGTGTACGGAGAGGGTGCGGCACCTCGGTATCCCGAGATCGATTCCATCTCGTTCGACATGACGTCGGATGCGGCAAAGCGGCGCATCGCCGCAGTCATCGCGGCTGAATCCGGTGCCGATGCCGCCGCGCATCCGTTCTACGAACTCACGCTGCAGACGGCGCTCGCGCTGCTGGACCTCAACCACCGCGACGAAGCCGGCCGTCACGAGCCGATGGAAGAGGGCGTCAACAAGGCGGCCGTCGCGGCGATCGCCACGACCGCGTGGCAAACGTATCCCTACACCGTGATCGTCGTTCCCGGCGCCGGCCCAGACGATCGCGAAACGGCGCTCTCAAAGGGCGGGCTGCGGCGTATCACGCTCGCCGCGCAGGCGTACGACGCGAAGCAGGCGCCGTTCATCCTCGTTTCCGGCGGGTACGTCCATCCCTCGCAGACGCGCTACTCCGAGGCGATCGAGATGAAGCGAGCACTCATCGCGCAGTTTCACGTTCCCGAAGCGGCGATCATCGTCGATCCGCACGCGCGTCATACGACGACGAACATGCGGAACGCCGCGCGCGAGATGTTTCGCTACGGCATCCCGACCGACAAACCGGGACTCGTCGTGAGCGACGCCGGACAAGTCGCCTCGATCTTGACGCAGCAGCTCCCGCGGAGCGAGCTCGAGTTGGGGTACGCGCCGTATACGGTCGTGGGAAAGCTGAGCGATACGGAAGGCATCTTTCTGCCGCTGATCGATTCGCTCGAGGAAGATCCGGCCGATCCGCTCGATCCCTAACGCAGAACCGCGCCGGCGCGCACGACCAGATCCGGTCGCGCGCGTTCGACGACGACCGCGGGAACGTTCGGTGCGTCAAAGACGAGCAGATCGGCCGGCGCGCCCGGTACGAGCTCGGGCGGCGTCAGGCCGAGCGCCTGCGCGCCGCCGCGCAGGGCGAGATCGAGGCACTGCGTCAAGTGATCGTCGCGGCGATAGCCGGACCGGTAGGCCGCGAGCATCGCCCGCTCCGGCATGCTGACGATCGACATCGGCGACCACGCGTCGCGAACGTTATCGGAACCGAGCGCGAGGTTCACGCCGGCCTCGGCCATGCGCGCGATCGACGGAAAGACGTGATCGCCAGGAATGCTGGTCACGATCGAGACGCCCGCTTCGGCGAGTGCCGCGATCGTGACCGCGAGATCGTTCGACTCGGGCTCACCGAGCGCGAAGGCGTGGCTCACGACGACCTTTCCCGCCATGCCGAGCGCGCGCGTGCGCGCGGCGATCTCGCGTAGCTGCTCGAGGCCGATCGCGCCGCCGTCGTGGAGGTGGATGTCGATCGGCGCGTGGTGGCGTTCGGCAAGGCCGAAGACAACGTCCAGATGTCCGCGCACGTCGCCGTCAAAGCCGAACGGGTCGAGGCCGCCGACGATGTTCGCACCTTCGCGAAGTGCGGCGTCGAGCAGCTCGGGCATGCCGGGACAGTGCATGATGCCGCTCTGCGGAAAGGCGACGATTTGCATCGTGATGCGGTCGGCCCATCGTTCGCGCAGGGCCACGACCGCGTGCAGGTTGTCGAGCCCGACCATCTCGTCGATGTCGACGTGCGTCCGCACCGTCGTCGTTCCGGCCGCGCACAGACGTCGGAGTAGCGCATCGCCCTGCTCGGCGACGTTCCAGCCGCTGCTCCGCCGCAGACGTTTCTCCGCATCCACGCGAGCGGCGACGGTCGCGCCATCCACGTGCGGCATCCAGCCGAGGCCGAGGAACGTCTTGTCGAGGTGCACGTGCGCGTCGATCAATCCGGGGAGCACGAGCCGGCCCGCGAGATCGAGGCCGTCTGCTTCCGGCGTTGGCGCGAGGTCGGCGATGATGCCGTCGCGCAGCGTGAGCGAGATCGGCTGACCGGCGCGATCGCGCCCGTTGCGGAGAACGAGCGTCATCGGTGCCGGTACGCGCAGCGTGCGGTGCCCGCGAGCGCCGTTGCGTGCCACGATTCGTAGAACGCCTCCACGTAGGGCAGCACATCGCGCGCGAGCGCGCGTGCCGCGACCTCCTCCGCGTCGGCGGGTGCCTTCAATCGCTCGGCGATCTCCGCCAGAAGCGCGGCCTTGTCGACGAAGAGCACGGTGCGATTGCGCATGATCAGCCGTCCGGCGACCATCGAGGTATGGACGTCGCCCGCTCGTGCGCGATGGAGCAGCGCATCCAAGAGCGGGACGTCGACATTCCACGCCGGGTACGCGAAACCGGCGCGATCCATCAGGATCGCATCGGCGGCGCGGCCGGGATCGAGCCGACCGATCACGTCGGCGAAATCGGTCGTTGCGGCGCCGCCTTCCGTCGCCATGCGAAACACGGCGGCAGCGTCCGGCGAGAGTCGCCAGCGAGCCGGACGGCGCGCCAGCGCCCACGCGAGGCGCATCTCCTGGAGCATGTCGTGATCGTCGTTGATGCCGGATTGGTCGATGCCGAGTGCCACGCTGACCCCGCGCGCGGCGAGTTCGGCGATCGGCGTCACGCCGCTGCCGAGCTTCAATCCGGAACTCGCGTTGTGGCACACCTTCGTGCCGCTTGCCGCGATCAGGTCGATATCGCGATCCTCGAGCCAGATTCCGTGACCGAGCGTCAACTTCGGTCCGAGCAAGCCCAAGCGGTCGAGATGCGCGACGGCCGTCGAGCCGGTTTGCTGCTCCGCGAACACGCGCTGGTACGGCGTTTCGAGCAGGTGCATGTGCAGCGAAACACCGTGGCGCGCCGCCATGTCGCGTTGTTGCACGAGCGACTCATCGCTGCACCAATGGAGGTTCGCCGGCGCCAACTGCACGCGGGTCAGCGGCGCATCGGGGCGATTCCACCGGGCCGCGAGCTCTTCGAAGAAGTCGAGCTGGGCCAGCGTTTCGCCGGGCTCCGCCTCGACCATCGCGCGCATCGTGCCGGCGAGCGGTTCGGGCAAGGTTGCCAAGAAGGCGTCGTCGTCACCCAGCACGATCCGGTTGCGATCGCGCAGCATGAAGCACCACGACGCGCGCATGCCGATCTCGCGATACGCCTCCATGATGCGCTCGGGTTCCGCTCCCCAGCCCGATCGCGGACCCGATGGGCCGCCGCTGATGTGCTGCACGGTCGTCACGCCGCTCTCGACCATTTCGATCGCCGAGTAGAGCGTGTCCAATCGCGCGTCGATGCGACGCAGACCGACGAACTGCGGCAACCAGAGTTCGAGCGGCGCCGGCAGCACGCCGCGTTGCAACGGGCTGAGGCCGGTGTGGTGATGCGCGTTGACCAGCCCCGGCAGCACGACGTCGCGTTCCGTTCCGATCACGGGAAGGTCGGGATTGTCCCCGATCAGGTCGTCCGCCGGTGCGATCGCCACGATCCCGCCGTCGCGAACGAGCATGCCGCCCCCAACCACGATCTCCGGCTCCCCATCCGGCGAAACTCCGCGAACGAGTTGCCCGCCCCGAACGATCATCGCGGAACCGTGCATGTTCGTGGGACTCAGTACGCGAGCAGGTTGTCGCGTAGCGTCGTGTGCGTGTAGCCGGTGCGCGTGAGGCCGCGCCGCTGCAGCACGGGGACGAGACCTTCGGTCACCTCGACCACGTACCGGCGATTGATCGCGGACGATGTCGTGATGAGGAAGCCGTCGCCGCCGACGAACTCCATCGCCGCGGCCATGTCGTCGGCCACCGATTCCGGCGTTCCGATCAAGTCGATGGATGCGGCGATGCCGCCGGATGCGTCGACGACCAGTTGCCGCAACGTCTTGCCGCTTCCCCACTTCTGGAACATGTCGAGCGACGTTTGCTCGCCGTTGGTCAGCAGACGCTCGGGCAGCGGCTGATCGACGTCGTAGCGCGCGAAGTCGATGTCGGTGATCGCGGAGATGAGCGCGAGCGATTGCTCGATGAAGTGCGGCGCCTCGACCATGCGCGTGTACTTGTCGCGCGCTTCTTGCTTCGTATCGGCGAGGATCGGCGACACGAGGAACATCACTTTCACGTCGTCCGGATTGCGACCGTGGCCGGCTGCGAGCGCACGAATGTCATCGCGGAACGCCTTCATCGCCTCGGCGCCGTTTGCGACGGCGATCACCGCGTCGGCGTGTTTGGCCGCGAAGCTGCGTCCCTTCGGCGAACCGCCGGCTTGGAGGATCGTCGGTTTCACCTGTGGTGAGGGGACGGCGTTGAGCGGACCGCGCGACTTGAAATACTTGCCTTGGAAATTGATCGGATGCACTTTGCGAAAGTCGGCGTAGGTTGCCGTGTCGCGATCCATCACCACGGCGCCCGGTTCCCACGAGTTCCAGAGTTGGTAGCAGAGGTCCATGTACTCTTCGGCCATCTCGTAGCGCGTGTCGCGCAATGGGAGCCGGTCGAGCCCGAAATTTTGCGCGGCGCTGTCCTCGGCGCTCGTGACCACGTTCCACCCGAATCGGCCACCGCTGAGGTGGTCGATCGTCGTGCACATGCGCGCGAGCAAGAACGGCGGATATCCGAGCGTCGAGAGCGTTGCGACGCACCCGATGTGCGTCGTCGATATACCGATCGCGGTCGCGAGCGGCGCCGGATCGTGCTTCGGCACCATGCCGAGCGCGTGTTTGAGATACGCCTCCGCGGTGCCGCCGTACGCCTCGGAAATGCTCAGCTTGTCTTCGAGCATGAGGAAATCGAAGCCGGCGCGTTCGAGCTGCTGCGCGATGTCGATGTAGAACTTGCCGTTCCACGGTGACCCGCCGTTGGCGAACGTCCCGTTCCAATCATCGGGGGTGAAGTTGGTGAACCAGCCGAGATGAAACGGTTTGGCGGTCACGTTCGAAATCTCGATGGCGCGTACATTGAGCGAGATCGTTCGCCTTGCGCGCGTGGAAATGATTTAGCCAACTCGCGCGGAGGGAGCGGCCCGCGCGCACCAGTTGTCGGAACCCGTGCGCGCGCCTTGCGAAACGACCGTGGATTGCGTAGACTCCTACCCGTGCCGTCGATCGATGCGACTCCGTTTCCCTATCCGTTTGCGTTCGATCGCGTGGCACTGCTCTGCATCGACATGCAACGCGATTTCGTGCTGCCCGGCGGCTTCGGTGAAGCGCTCGGAAACGACGTCGGGCTGATCGCGCCGTGCATCCCCGTGATCGCACGGCTGCAAGCGGCGTTTCGCGCGGCACGCCTGCCCGTGATCCACACGAAAGAGTGTCATCGGCCCGATCTCTCCGATCTTCCCGTCTCGAAGCGAACGCGCGGCAATCCACGTCTCGCGATCGGCGATCGAGGCCCGATGGGACGGATCCTCATCGACGGTGAGCCGGGGTCGGATTTCGTCGATGAGCTGCGGCCGCTGCCGGGTGAACTCGTGATCTCGAAGCCCGGAAAGGATGCATTCTACAACACGGAGCTCGACGCGCAGCTCGTCGCACGCGGGATCACGCACGTGATCGTGACGGGCTGCACGACCGAGGTCTGCGTGCAGTCGACGATGCGCGCGGCGAACGATCGTGGCTACGATTGTTTGCTGGTCGAAGATGCGACCGAGAGTTACTTTCCCGAGTTCAAAGCCGGCACGATCAAGGCGTTGACCGCGCAGGGCGCGATCATCGGCTGGTCGTGCGTTTCCGCCAACGTGCTCGCGGCGCTCGACTCGCTCGCGAC
>Ga0116229_10012281_pt1 | contig 12384 bp, 10 predicted proteins | sample S1TSphgellanicum_3_FD_87313 | JGI IMG/M metagenome (GOLD analysis project Ga0116229, IMG submission 87313) | Host-associated microbial communities from peat moss isolated from Minnesota, USA - S1T2_Fc - Sphagnum magellanicum MG | ecosystem: Host-associated > Plants > Peat moss > Unclassified...
CTTGCCGTCTCGGTCGACGCCGCGTTCTGGGCGGCGGTGGCAACGGCGGTGTCGAGGTCCTGATGGCTCACCGCGTTGACCGCCGCGAGCGGCCGGTATCGCTCGACCGTGGCTGCGGAAGACAGCGCGGTTGCGGCCGCGCTATCGAGCGTGGCCTGGAACAGCGCGGGATCGATCTGATAAAGCTGTTGCCCGGCCACGACGTCGGAGCCCTCGTTGAACATCCGCTTCTGGACGATGCCGCTGACCTGAGGGCGGATCTCGGCCGTCCGGTAGGCAACCGTGCGGCCCGGCAGGTCGATCGTCAGCGTGAGCGGCTGCGCATGGATGGTGACGAACTTGACGACCGGGGGTGGCGGCGGCGGTGGCGCTGGATGGCCGCAGCCGCCGATGGCAGCCCCCGCGATCAGCGCAGCAAGGACCCGGCCGGTCAGCAATACGGCAGGCCGGCAGGTCGAGACGGACGCGCGTGCGTGCGGCATGGAACCCTCACTACGGTTCAGGTCAATGGGCAGACGGCGTCGAACCCGCGATGATCGCGAGGGTTTCAAGCAACGAAAGTTGTGTTCGAACCGGCCAGCATCACGCGGGACAGGTGTCGCAGGCGGCACACGCGCGGCACACGCGGCACGCGCCAGGAAATTCGTGCAAGTGCGTTCTTTTCGAACATAGTGGCCATGCCGGCTGCAGTCCGTGCGATGCCGCACGTTCGATCGCGCTCGGTGCTGCCGGTCCGCGCGCCGACGCGCGCATCGCGTCGTGCGCGGAGGCGACTGTGGTCCACCGCACGGTCGAACCGGGTGCGTGGCCATATCCTCCGGTCCCGCGCAGGCAGCTTGTTCCCGGTCGGTCGCCACACCGGGCGCAGCACTTGCGAACCCAGAGGGGAATTCTCGATGTTGATGACGAAGCGACCGTTTGCCTTTACCAGGCAATGCCCGGTGGTCGGTCACGCCGTGGCGCTAAGCGGCTTGCAGTTGCATCGGGCCGATGGAACCACAGAGCTGGTGAGGAAGACGTGTATCCAGTTCGCGGAATGCTACAAGAGCCGCGCCGGTACGCCGGCAACGGGGAACATCGTGCCGATCCAGGGTTGCCTGCTGGGCGAGCGCGAGATCTAGGCGTGTGTATGGCGCCACTCGGCAGGCAGCGCGCCTGCCCAGGTAGTCACGCGTTCATCTGGTAGAGCACCAACGCGCCGTTGTACACGGCGTGGGTGAGCGTCGGCGCCAGCAGTAGGCGCGTGCGGTTGTACGCCCACGCCGCGCACAGCCCCAGGCCGAATACCGGCAGCATGGACAGCGGCGGATGGACTGCGGCGAAGACGGCCGCGCTGGCGCCGATCGAGGGCAGCGCGCCCCAGGTGCGACGCAGGCCGCCGAAGATCAGGCCACGGAAGATGAATTCCTCGAACAGCGGCGCGGCAACGACGAGCAGCAGCGGCAGCCAGACGCTGCGCGACAGCGCGTTCGCGGTCTCGGCGATCGGGTCCCCGGAGAACGCCAGCGCGCGCATGGCCACCAGGTAGCCGATGCCGGCCGCCGCCGCGACCCCGCCGCCCGCAGCGCCGGCCACCAGCGCCTGGCGCCACTTCGCGCCGAACATCGCGGGAACCCCCAGCGTCTTCGAGCGCCAGTAGACACCGCGCACCAGCGCATAGGTGAGGGCTCCGGCGAACGTGTAGCAGACGATCAGCCTGCCGCCGTCGCCCGGGCGTGTCGTGTCGGCGAGCGCGAGGGCTGCCGCACCCTGGAGCACGAAGAACAGCATGGCCGCCATCAGTCCATCGGCGGTCGAGACCGTGGCTGCCGGCGCGGCGGCCGGATCGAGCAGGTAGGGCAGTTCGTCGCGGGCCTTCTGCCACAGCGCCATGGCAAGCAGCGCGCTGAGCAGGATCAGGACGAGCTTCTGCGACCAGTCGCTGGTGAAGATGGCATAGGTGTAGAGGCCCGAGAGCAGCGTGTACAGGTAGATGAAGGTGGGGCGGATGCGGGTGCGCACCTCCTGGGCCAGCGGATCGCAACCGAAGACGCCCAACGAGACCGCGATGCTGCTGTAGATGGGCACGCCCACCAGCACGACGCAGGCAAGGCCCAGGAGCTCCAGCCCCATATGTCCGGTCAAGGCGATGCCGGCGGCAAAGATCAATGCCGGATACACGAGGGCGATCGCCGCCCACAGGCGCGCCTTTTCGGCCAGGATCGAATCGAGCGTGCGCGGAACCGTGAAGAGCATCCATAGCGCCTCGCCTTCGGAATTGATCGTCTGGAAGGCCGACAGCATGAGCATGTACGCGGCGATGCCGAAGGCAAGCGTGGCGATCGCCGAGTCGCTCACGCCGGCGAAGCCGCTCGCGCCGCTGAAGGCGCGCCCGCCGATGCCGCCATTGAGCAGCAGCTGGCTGCCGACCAGGACCAGCGGCAGCACGAGGGTCTGGATGAGGAAGTTGCGGTCGCGCCCCAGCAAGCGCAGCTCCCGGCGCTGCACGGGCGTGCCCAGGGCGAACCAGCGCGGCGCGCGGCCCGGGGGCGCGGCGGCGCCGGCGGCCGCCGATGCGACGGCGCCCCGCGCCGTTTCACGACTGCTGGCGGCCACCACGCCGTTGCGCAACTGCCACTGCAGCAAGCGCACGCCCAGCAGCAGGACGAGCGCGGTTTCACCGGCCAGCGTCGCTGCCGACCGCAGCAAGGCCATCGGGTCCGGGGCATCGAGGGCGTCGATCGCCAGCCCCGGCGGCAGCAGCTGCATCCATCGGGGAAAACCGCGCGCCCAGTCCAGGATGAAATCCGGCGGGGACGGGGTTCCTGTCGAGATGGCGATGTACAGCATCACCACGCCCAGCACCGACAGCGCCGCCTGCAGGTTGCGCAGATTCGATGGCGCCACCGCGAGGCGCAGCCCGGTGTCGATCAGCGTGCGGCCCAGCGCCGTGAGCAGCAGCAGGGGCAGCGTCGCCGCGGCGCCGGCCGCCGGCGCCCACCACCCGAGCCCCGCATACCAGGCGACCAGGACGGCAGCAGGAAGGAGTATCAGCAAGCCGCTCGGATTGGCAAGGCTGCGCTCGAGCAGGCGGCTCCAGAGCAGCGTGCGCATGCCCAGCGGCAGCGTCACGAGCCATTCCAGGTCCCAGTCCGGCTTGGCGATCTCGCGGCCGCCCAGCGACATGAGCAGCACCACCACGCACAGCAGCGACATCTCCATGGCCAGGCCCCGCGACAGCGGCTCGCTCAGCGTGCCTGGCACCAGTGCCGGGCTGCGGATACGCCGCGGCGTCGCGGGCGCCGGCGGCTGTGCAGGCGCAGCGGCGGCCCCCTCGGGCCCCACCCCGCCGCGTGCGCCGGCGGCCGCGCCGGCGCGGACATCGGCGCGGACATCGAGTGCCTTGTGCAGGTTCAGGATGCTCTGGCGCGCGAGGTTGCCAAAGGAGAACAGCATGAACACCACCACCAGCGCCGTGAGCATCCAGCGATTGCGCCGCTTGCCCGGCGTGGCGGCACGGCTCTTGCCGCGGCCCAGGCGCCGGCCGTACGCGGCCGAGGCCTGGTTGAGCAGGCGCAGCAAGCGCAGGCGGACGAGCAGGCCGGCGGCGCGAAGCGGCGATGCCGGCGCGCGCTGCGTGCTCACGCCGCGGGCCCGTCGGGCGCGCCTTCCCGGGGCGCCGCAAGCGCCGTCTCATCGGTGACGGCAAGAAAGACTTCCTCGAGGGTGCTGCCCGCCGCGACACCGCCCTTGAGTTCCTGCGGACTGCCGGTGGCCACGAGGCGGCCGCGATGGATGATGCCGATGCGCGTGCACAGGCGCTCGGCCATGTCGAGCAGGTGCGTGGACAGGAACACCGTGGTGCCCGCCGCGGCGCACAGGCGCAGGCGTTCCTGCACGTCCCGGGCGGCGCGGGGGTCCAGGCCGTTGGTGGGCTCGTCGAGTATCAGCACGGCGGGATCGTGGATCAGCGCGCAGGCCAGGCCGAGCTTCTTCTTCATGCCCATCGAGTAGTTGACCGCGAATTCCTCGGCGACCTCGCCCAGCGCCAGTTCATCCATCAGGCGCTCGGTGCGCGACCGCGCCTGCGCCGCGTCCAGGCCGTGCATCTCGCCGATGAACTGGAGGATCTCGCGGCCACGCAGGTAGTCGTAGAACACCGGGTTGTCGGGCAGGTAGCCCACCCGCTGCTTGACCTGCGTGCTGTCGCGCTGGCAATCGAGGCCGTCGATGCGCACCTGGCCGGCGCTCGGAACCAGGATACCCATCAGCATGCGGATGGTGGTCGTCTTGCCCGCGCCGTTGGGGCCCAGGAAGCCGAACATCTGGCCGCGCGCAACGCTCAGGGTGAGCGGCGCCAGCGCGGCATGCGAACCGTAGTTCTTGGCCAGGCCGAGAAAGTCGATCACGAGCCGTGCCGATTCACGATGGCCGGCCCCACCACGAACCTGGTCGCGATTGACGCCGCACTATCGTGAATACCGGTCATCTGATCGAGGCGCGTCGCTTGCCGCTTGGTCCATGAACTGCCGGTGGCGAATCCCCCCGCGCAGGAACGGTGGGCACGGAATCGGTATTCTCCGGAAGCCGGGACCAAATGCAAGCAGCCGGGGACCATGCGTCCGAGCAGACCCAGGAGGATGCCGTCATGGCCACGAACTCGCCGCGATTTCCAGTCTTCTTTCTTTCGCACGGCGGCGGACCGTGGCCGTGGGTGGACGGCATGAAGGAACTATTTGCCAGGACCGAACGCGAATTCGCCGCCTTGCCCGGCCGCCTGCCGGCAAGGCCGAAGGCGGTGCTGGTGATCACCGGCCACTGGGAAGCCCCGGAGTTCTCGGTGTCGACTGCCGAGCATCCGCCGATGGACTACGACTACACGGGATTTCCCGAGCACACCTACCGTCTGCAATACCCGGCGCCCGGCTCTCCCGCGCTTGCGCAGCGCGTGCGGGATCTTCTCGGCCTTGCGGGCATCCAGAGCCGCGACGACCCGAAGCGGGGTTTCGACCACGGGACTTTTGTTCCATTGTCCCTGATGTACCCGGACGCGGACGTGCCCGTCGTCTTGTTGTCACTGAAGCAAGGATACGACGCGGCCGAACATATCCGCGCCGGTCAGGCCATCTCGGCGCTGCGCGACGAAGGCGTGCTGATACTGGGCAGCGGCCTGACCTACCACAACATGCGGGGCTTCGGCCAAGCCTCGTCGACCGCCATCGCCGCGGGGTTCGAGCGGTACCTGAACGATGCGGTCGTCCAGCACGACGCGGCCTTGCGAAACCGGATGCTGGTGCACTGGGAATCGGCACCCGGCGCCCGCCTCGCACATCCACGGGAAGATCATCTCTTGCCGCTCATGGTTGTCGCAGGATCCGCCGGCGCTGACGTCGGCGAACGGATTTTTGTCGACCACGTCATGCGGGTCGATATGGCGTCCTATCAGTTTCCCCCGGACGCTGGCAAGCCCTTGCCCATCGACGCTTGAAGGAATGTCCCTGCACAGCATCAACGGGATGCCCGCTTACGGGCACCCATTATTCCAAATCGAATGGTTCAGCCCGACCCTGAGCGGGCGATGCGAGGCCAAGGGAGCGGACTTCGGACTGGGTACTCAGCCCCACAGTACCCCCTCTCCCGCGCCAGCGGGAGAGGGCCGGGGAGAGGGCCGTAGCGATTAGTTATCGGGGTCAGGTCGATATTTGTCGTCAAGGCTGATCCTAAAATCTACGGACGAAAACTGACAGGTATCGACCTGACCCCAGTGCCTGATGATCTTCGCCCTGTCCCTGATCTAGTCGAGCGTGGGTGAGCCAGAAGGCATCGAATGGGAGTTGGTCTACGCGGCTGGAGCGCCGTTGCTGGCGCTCGGTTCTGGACAGTCACGCACCAGAAGGCCGCCGCCCGGTTGATTTCATGGTGCTGGTGAGACGCCCCATCACGTCGGCGCCACCTAACCCGGCATCAAAGCAAACCCGGCGCGAAGGGTTAGAAGCAATGGCACCAACAGGTCACGCTCAATGGTGGAAAACAAGGTAGACGATGACCAACACGATTGCCGGCACGCCCAGCAGCCAGCCTATTAAATATTTTCCCATGTATTTCTCCGGTGTTTGAATCCAATGAAATCACGATATCAATCGTTGTCGCTTTGGCCGGCGCTGATCCGAGGAATCTGCCGCGCTGCGCATTGCTCGACGAAAACCCGCCGCGCAATTTAGCTGAACATCGCCGCGCGCAAAGGCTAATCGACATCCCTGCGCAGGTCTGTTCGATGGCGCACGCGCGAATCGCGCGTTCATCTCGTGGCTGATCGACGTAGGTATCTGACCGCATGCCTACCACCTGGGGATCTCGATGATGAGTGGCACGAATTCCTGCGGTAATTGGTGTAGTGGTGCCACGACTTCGAATTGACCGTGGCCTATCCTGGGACGAACCTACGCACGGCTGCCGCACCCTAAGGGAACGCAATTTCAGCTCTTGAGCCCGTCCTTGACATCCGCGGCACGGATCGGCAGGTCCCGTAGCCGCACGCCCACGGCGTTGTAGATTGCGTTGCCGATCGCCGGACCGACGACGGTCGTCGCGGGCTCGCCCAGCCCCACGGGCATCTGTGTGCTGGCGATGAACTCGATGTCGATTTCCGGTACATCTCCCATGCGCAGCGGGGTGTACGTGTCCAGGTTGGTGTCGGCTACGGCACCGCGCACGAAGCGCGTGCCCTCGTGCAGGGTGATGCTGGCGCCCCACAGCGCAGCGCCCTGGACCTGCGCCAACGCGCCATCCGGGTGCACCAGCGTGCCGGCGTCCACGACCAGGGTCAGTTTTTCGAGCTTGACGAACCCTGTCGTGCGATCGACATGCACGCGGGCAACACAGGCGATCCAGGTGGGCATGTCGCGCTCCTGGCCGAAGGACGTAGCAAGGCCCAGCCCGGTATCAGGCGGCAGAGTTGTGCCCCAACTCCCCTTCTCCGCAGCCCGCTTGACGACCGCGGCCTGACGCATCGCGCCTCCGACCGTCGACGGAGAATCGCCGCCGTTGCGTCCGGCAGCGTCAAGCAGTTTCAACCGAAACGCCACCGGGTCGGTCTTGCGCGAATGCGCGGCTTCGTCGATAAACGATTCGAGGGCCCAATTAGTCCAACCCGGCCCTACCGATCGCAGCCAGCCGGGTCGGAACGCGCGGTTGGCCAGCGTATTGGACAGCGCCCGGACGCGTTGCGCGCCGACGGTGTACCAGTGGTCGGCGCCGGCGATGGCAAACGGGTCGTACGGCGCTCCGTTCTTGCCCTTAGCCAGTAGGGCGGGGATCATCACCTGCGTCGGCCAGCCGGCGGAAGCCGCGTGATCCATCGCCGCCACCTTGCCAGCGGCGTCAAATGCCATGCGCACCTTTTGGATCGACGGGGAGCGGAACGAGTCGAAGCGGGCATCGTCGGCGCGCGTCAGGATGAGCTTGACTGGCTTGCCCAGCGCCTTGGCCGCGAGCGCTGCCGGAACTGCATAGTCGCCGTTGAGCCGCCGGCCAAAGCCGCCGCCGATCAGGTAGGTGACCATGACGATCTTCGTCTCATCGACACCCAGCGCCCTGGCGAGCACCGGCAGTTCGAGCGACTGCCACTGGTTGCCGGTGTGGATCTGCCAAATACCGTCCTTTTGCAGCGCGAGCGCGTTGACCGGCTCGAGCTGGAAGTGGAGCACGCTGGCTGTCTTGTAGGTCGCCTCCAGCGCGTGGGCTGCGCCCTTGAATGCGTCGTCGACGCCATCATCGGCCACCACCAGGGAACCGGCTTCGCCGCTCTCGATCTGCTTCTGGCCAAATGCGAAAACATCGTCCTCAGAAACATTGGCGGTGTCATCCGACTGCCAGGTTACCGCCACCCGTTCCGCGGCGCGGAACGCGTTGTAGGTGCTGTCGGCGAAAACCAGCACCCACCCCGGCACGGAGTTGCTCGGGTCGTCGAGCACGAGGTGGCCGGCGTAGCCTGGCGCCCCCTTCGCTCGGCTATCGTCAACCGACAGCACCGTGGAGCCGTTGCGTGTTGGCGGGATCTTTGGAGCGGCGTAGACCATGCCTTCCACCTTGGCATCGAAGCCGTAGACCGCCTTGCCATCGGTCTTGTCGGGAATATCGATGGCCCGCGTGTCGACGCCGATCTGGCGTCGGTCGGCGGCCTTCTTGATCGGCATCGCTGTGAGCTGCTCGGCGCTGTAGCTGGCACTGAGGCCGCCATGCCGGACGACGTCGCGGTAGCTCACCGACTTCGAACCCGCATGTACCTTGCCGGCGCGCGCGGCGCAGGCCGCTGGGTCGGCGCCCAGTATCTTCGCGCCGGCGGCGATCAGCGCCAGGCGTCCAGCCGCGCCAGCCCTGCTCAACATATCGAAGCTCTGCCAAACCGACCAACTGCCGCCGGTGACCATCAGGCCCCACTTCGGATTGCTGTCGACGTGGTTGATGCGCACCGTTGACCAATCTGCTTCGAGCTCGTCGGAGACGATGCGGGCCAGCGCTGTTCCCACGTGCTGGCCCATCTCGGCGCGGGTCACGTTGACGGTGACGATGCCCTGCGGGTCGATCTGGTACCAGATCGTCGGTTCGAACGCGCCCGACTGTGCAACGGCAGCCGGGTTGTCGACGCCGAATGCGTCGCGCGTAAACGCGAACACGGCACCCGTGCACGCGGAGGCGATCAGGAAACCCCGGCGCGAGATACCTGCGGCAGCGGTCGTGCGGACGAGTCGATCAAGCATGCGGATCCGCCTCGACAGCCGGGGGTGCCGCTGGCAAATCGATGGCGCCCGGTGCAGCGACGCCTGCGTGCAGCTCCAGCGCTGCGATCTTGATCGCACGGCGGATGCGCACGTAGGCCATGCAGCGGCACAGGTTGCCGCTCATGACACCGTCGATGTCGGCGTCGCTTGGCTGCGCAATGTCCTTGAGCATTGCCGCGGCTTGCATGATCTGGCCCGACTGGCAGTAGCCGCACTGCGGCACCTGGCATGCCACCCAGGCCTTCTGCAGGGGGTGGCTGTTGTCGCTGGACAGACCCTCGATGGTTGTGATCGCCGCGCCGGCGACGAGGCTTACCGGCGTGATGCACGAGCGCGTCGCGCGGCCCTCGACGTGCACGGTGCAGGCGCCGCACAGGCCGATGCCACAGCCGAACTTGGTACCCGTGAGATTCGCGGTTTCGCGGATCACCCATAGGAGCGGCATGTCGTCGGGTACTTCGGCAGACAGCGTCTTGCCGTTGAGCGTGAAGGTGGTCACGCCTGTGCTCCTGCGCGTGCCCGCTTGGCCCGCTGCGCGGGGCGCGCCGTCGTCATGTCGCTTTCCCGCTGCGCACGCGGGCGACCACGGCCGGCACATTCGACCACGGCGGCAGCGTCGTGCGCGAGGTGCGCAGATAGTTGGCAACAGCCGCGATGTCGTCGTCCGAGAGGCCGGCACCGAACGCCGGCATCATCAAGCCGGCAAGGCCGTCCTTGACGCCGATGCCGTGCACGATCACCTGGACGAGGTTGGTCGGATCGGCCGCACCGATCGAGCTCTTGAGGCCCAATTCCGGCCGCAAACGCTGCGCGCCCGAGGTCGGGTTGTAATGGCAGGCGGCGCAGGCTGCCGTGTAGATGTTGGCGCCATGGTCGTTTGACTGGCGCGTGTCGTAGCGCGATTTGGCCAGCTCGTCGCCGACGATCTGGCGGACATCGGCCTTGCGGTCGGCCGAGCCATTGATGCTCGCGATGTACGCGGCAACCGCGCGCACGTCGCCGTCGTCGAGAAGCGCATATCCCTGGTGCACGACCTCCGACATCGGTCCGGCAGCGACGCCGTGGTAGGCCGTGCCGCCGTCGCGCAGATAGTCGTGCAACTCCCGCGCCGACCACGGTACCGGGGAGGTATTGGCCGCGGTAAGTGCCGGCGCGAACCAGCCATCGATGTCCGCGCCCGCGAAGCGCGCGTCTATTCCGGTTTTCTCCGCACCCAGCGCATTGCGCGGAGAATGGCAGGCGGAACAGTGCGACAGGCCGTCGGCCAGATAGGCCCCCCGGTTCCATTCGGCGTCCTGATCGGCGGTGGTCTGAAAGCGGCCCTCTTTGAAGAAGAGCAGCTTCCAGCCGGCCTGCAGCAGCCGGACATTCAAGGGAAAGGGCAGAGTGTCAGGTGTCGGCGCCTGGGACACAGCCGGCTGCGTCATCAAATAAGCATAGATCGCCCTGACGTCGTCGTCGGAAACCTTGGTGAAGTGATCGTAGGGAAATGCCGGGAACAGATGCGAACCGTCGCGTGCAACCCCCTGATGCATCGCACGGTCGAACGCCTGGAGCGACCAATTACCGATGCCTGTGCCCGGATCGGGCGTGATGTTGGTGGAGTAGACCGTGCCAAAGGCAGTGACTAACGGCAGACCACCTGCGTACGCTTTGCCCTGGGGTCCGGTGTGACAGCCTAGGCAGAAGCCGGCCGCGGCCAGCTTCGCGCCCCTGGCGACTATCGCTGAGTCAAACGACGCGGCGGCAGGCGTAGCCACCGGTGCGATTTCGGATCGCCAGGCGAATATCGTGAATCCGGCCATTGCCAACACGACGCAGGCGAGCACCACCCCAAGTGCCATTACCCGTTTTCGAATCGCCGCCATCCCCTAGCCGTTCGGTCTTGAAGCGTCCAAGCCAATGTTCCAGGCAGAGCAGAAATAGAATGTCGATTCGGGACAACATTCCAGGCCCCGTTCCGCTCTTACGCGAACGCCCTTACAACGCTGTCCAGCCAAGCGCTTCCAGCGGTTGCCATGGTCGTCCCTTGTCTGCAATCGGTAGCGTCTGCTTACCAAGGCTCGCAAGCGCTCTCATCGATGGGCGTAGTTTTCGACGCATTTGAGCATGCCGGTGGAACCGGCGCGGCGTCCGTGCGGCATCGCACATAACGGATAACGACGCGGGCTTTCAGCCTTGGCCTTCTGTGTCCGGAGGGGTACGGGGTCAATCTTATTCCAGTCGATCGGGTCCGTCCTTTGCGTGCGAACTATTAGGCTTGCGTTCATAAGTCCGTGATAGACGATGGAGTTTGCGATAAGCAGGACCGCCGACGTTCATGCGAAGTGGGGCACGCTCACCATGGTATTCCCGTCACTTGACAACAATACATTACCCTGGTAATGTGATGGCATGGCGATCGCCCAATCGAAAATCACAGCCCAAGGGCAAATCTCCGTTCCCGCCGAGGTACGCAAGAAACTCGGCGTTGGACCTGGGTCCATCTTGGAGTGGAATGAAAGCAATGGTCAGGTCGTCGTTCGACGGTCCGGACGCTATACCTCGACCGACATCCACGAGGCTCTGTTTGCCGGCGGCTTACCGAAGACGCGACTCAGCGTGAAGGAGGGCATCAAGAAGCATCTGCGCGGAAAGCATGCGCGCGGTTGATACCAACGTGCTCGTCCGCCTGCTGGTTCGCGACAATGCGGCGCAGGTCAAAGCAGCAGAGGGCTTTATCGAAAGCGGAGCCTGGGTGTCGCATCTCGTTCTTGCGGAAACGCTTTGGGTGCTCGACGCGGTCTACGAGCGAACATCGGATCAACTCGCGATGGCAGTCGATCTCTTGCTCAATCACACGTCGTTGACTGTGCAAGACGCCGATGTCGTCACCTTGGCGCTGGATGCCTTTCGAGCGCGCCCTTCGCTCGGCTTCTCGGATTGCCTGGTGCTTGAAATTGCGCGGCGCGCGGGCCACATCCCTCTGGGGACGTTCGACAAGAACCTCGCCAAGTTGGACGGCGCGCTCGGCTTGTAGTTGCCGATCGCGCGCTCACGCTCTATCAGCGCAATTGCACGAGGCCTGGCAATGTCCCTGCGCAGCATCAACGGGATGCCCGCTTGCAGGCACCCATTATTCCAAATCGAATGGTTCAGACCGACCCTGAGCGGGCGATGCGAGGCCATGGGAGCGGACTTCGGACTGGATACTCAGCCACATTACCCCCTCTCCCGCGCCAGCGGGAGAGGGCCGGGGAGAGGGCCGTAGCGATTGCTACCGGCGTCTAGTTATCGGGGTCAGGTCGATATTTGTCGTCAAGGCTGATCCTAAATTCTACGGACGTAAACTGACATCTATCGACCTGACCCCAGTGGCCGCGGGCCGCTGCGCTCTTGCCGCCGCCCTCTCCCCGACCCTCTCCCGCTGGCGCGGGCGAGGGGGATCGCTCCGGTGGAAACTGTTGACGTAGCGACCGCTATCGCGATGCAAGTGCCTTGCCCGCTCCTGGCCCTCTGCGCCGTTCATGAACGCCCGCTGTCGGGCGGGCAATGGTCATCGGGGTCAGGTCGATATTTGTCGTCAAGGCTGATCCTAAAATCTACGGACGTAAACTGACATGTATCGACCTGACCCCAGTGCCGC
>Ga0116229_10012282_pt1 | contig 12384 bp, 10 predicted proteins | sample S1TSphgellanicum_3_FD_87313 | JGI IMG/M metagenome (GOLD analysis project Ga0116229, IMG submission 87313) | Host-associated microbial communities from peat moss isolated from Minnesota, USA - S1T2_Fc - Sphagnum magellanicum MG | ecosystem: Host-associated > Plants > Peat moss > Unclassified...
ATTGGATCTGATATCCAAATGTACAAAATCCATAGATTTGTAGTGAGACGAGCAAGAAGCTCCAGTCAAGTACCCTCTTTCTTCAAACTTTTTTCTTTTTTCTTTTTCTTTTCTTTTTTCCTTTTGGTATTTGTAACTTGATTAACCCTAACATTTAAAAAAAAAGAGCATTGTATTTTTATTTTATTTTTTATTGTACCTGGAGAGCACCTTACTTGGCATAAAGAGCCAGCAAGATTTACAAAACGTAATTGCCCGCAAAGCAAAGACCCTTTGTGGGCATTGCATTTTCATAAAACTCTCCGCACATATATATATATATATATATATATAATTAATTAATTAATTAATATTTTTTCCCATGATACCTGGTGGATATTCAGTCAGTACCCGCCGGTTATCACGGATTTTTTTCAATAGAAAACAAACATGTGATTTTTACGCCGGGCTTTACCCCGTGCACCACCAGGGCGGTGTGAGCGGAGGAGAAGGGGTCCAGTTTGGATTTAAATTCTCAATCGCCACCTTTTGGGCGACGGTGAACCAGCGCCCACCCACCCACCAGAGCACCATCCACTGGATGCCTCCTGTTATTGCTCAGTCGTGGATGAATCTCAACTCGAGTTAGTATATGGTTTCAACTTGGTAACCAATTACAGTAAACTCTCTCTAAACTAATACTGTGTAAACTAATATTCTCTCTAAACTAATAGGGCCTCATATTTAATCGAATAATTCTCCATAAACTGATATTCAATATTGTTTTCTGATCTCATAACATTTTATAAACTAATACAAGACTGACCAGCTGACTGCCCACAGCCCCTTTTATAGAGCAAAGGAGGGTATTCTGAGAGTACCCAGAATGCAGCTTTTCACAACCTCACTTTCTGCCAAGATTTCTACCACTCATGTCATATGATTTTCTACGTGCTTCTTTGATCCTCCCACCAAGCTTCACAAGGTTCCATTACTTTCCCCAATGATCCATGACCTTCTACTAACCTCCGTGACCTTCCATGCTGCTCTGGCAGGTTTCGAAATGATTTTTATTACCCCTCATATATAATTTGTGTAAACTAATATCCTCCATAAACTAATATCTTTCAGCCGGTCCCAAGGATATTAGTTTACAGAGAGTTTACTGTATGTAAGAAATAGGTCTCATATATATAGGTGGATAGGTAAGAAAATAGGTAACTAATACTAGGGAAGTGGATGGTTTATACATAAGTAGGTAAGGGTTGTTTTTACTACCTACCTACTAGCAACTTGCTTGTGGGTTGTGTTAGTAGGTAAGTAGTAAAAAGAAGCAACTGAGCTAACCACCATGGTTACCTAGGGGACTGGAACTCAACAGAAAACTGTTTTGTGACCACTTACCATCCATCCTTCATGGTGGGTGCTGGTTCACTGTGGCCCAGCTTTGGTAACCGAACCCTGAGCCACTAGGGTAGCTCAACTCTCTCTTTCCCCATTTTAACCGTGATGCAGAATCCACCCAATAAAGTTCAAAGTTTTATCATCCTTCAATATTTGTTGGCTATACAATGAAAAAACTAAATATATAAATCTGAAGATTTTTTAAAAATTTTGTTTTCTCACTTCTGTCAACTGAAAACATTCTAAATCCACTTTTTTATTTCTTTTTTTTAAAATTTAAATTTAAATTTTGAATTTCTCTTTTCTGGCAAAATTTTGCCAATAAAAACATAATGGAGACTGGTGATTTTTTTTTTCAATCTTCTGATGTTGCATCATTGGCTAGCATGCCAATAAGGATTCGCCATTAAATGGCAACAGGTTTTTAGAAATTGTCTAAATAGTTTTAAAAACTGGTTTTTGAAAAAAATACTATTAAACTAAAATCAGAGTCCAAAGGTGATGAATGTTGTTCAAAAAAAGATTTTATTAAAAAATTTGCAACATAATTTTGGAACATTGTGACATAATATTCTCTTTTTATTTTAATATTTCACATCTTGGCTAAACTTGCATACCAAGTTTGGTTTGTGTAAAACTTAACCTTTCTTTTGTGGATTGAAAAACAACCCATTTCACCACTTACACTTTACTTACTAATGCATAAAATACAAAGTAATCCTAGCTTTCATTTTATTTTTTTTGGCTATTAGAAACTTTGGAAAGAAGCTCCGACATATTGAAGTTATCCTTAAAGAAGTGTGGCATGCCCAACGAGAGCTTAGGTTGTTCTGAAAAGAGGGCCCACTCCTTAATGCGTTAGTCACCTTTTGAGATCCATGCCATGCCATGCCACCCTCATCCCCAAACTTTCATCCATGTTAATTAATTGCATGTCATCCAATAGTTAATTGCATGTCATCCAATAGTTAATTGCATGTCATCCAATAGTTAATTGCATTTGTGGTTGTTTTGTGTATATCCATTCCATATACTTCATCCGAATACATTCACTTGGGGATAATTGATTTTGAAAAATTCAACCATAACCGATTGTGCTACCCTCCTTTCCACACCAAAACCAAGGTTCCACAACTTTTGCAAGGGTGTTTAAAGTGCTGCCAAAAGCAAGGAGGAAGAGGAGGAGGAAGGATGAGAAGGAACATTCGGGAAGACAAGTCAGCCCGAATGTTGTGTATTCAAAAGAGTTGAGAATGTGGTTAAAGTAAACAAATCACTTACATAAACATGACATATGAAGGTGGAGTGGGTGTAGAGAGTAGGAGTTCATTTTGGCAAATAGAATATTTTTGAGGATTCAATATTTTCCTTCACAAATTCTTTATATATATTTTTTATTTTATTTTATTTTATTTTTAAATTTGAAAATTTCAACATTCCTGAAAATAATATAAATTAGTGTTGAAGCTGCCAAGATAGTAGGGCAATAGTTACTTGTTGGGGGCGGGACGGTGGGGGGTTGCATCCAAAGTAATTTCCTTTTTTATGATGGATCTCTTTGATTGGCCCATACACCCAAAAATAGATTTCCTTTAGGCACCTAATGTGCAAAGGATATGGTATAAAGTGTGATGCAATTATGAACAATTTCTGGAAAAGATGGCGACTTGGGCAAAATGCATTGAGAGGGTGATTTCTGTTGGATTGAAGCAATGCTCTTGTGGGAGGTAACAATTTGGTTGATCAATGATTTGGTGAGAAATTAGGTTGTAATGTTTGTTTTAAATTCATAAGTCGTGTCTAGAGCTTTGAATTAGTATGCAAGGATTATGCTTCAAGGTGGGTTGAGTGGGTCCTAGGCTTGTTTAGGTCTTGTATTTTATTCATGATGGAGTTCTCCAATGGTTGTGTACTACCACTCAAAGGAATGCATAAGCAACCTTCATGTGCTTGGAAGTAGAAGACAAAATATAACTTTGATGTTCGTCTAATGAGAATTCAAGTCAAGGTTTGGCTAAATAAAGGTAAGCAAATAAAAACCTATAGTTTGCTTGATTCTTGCTGCATGTTTTGATTCCCTATATGAATTTGTTTTTTTGCTTGATTGTTTTATATTTGCTCTACGTCATTCTTGCAATTGTTCCTCAATTCTATATGTGTTTATGGGTATGCAAATCATACTTGTAATGTGATGTGCATTTCAAAGTTTGATTGCTTGGTTTCACACTTGCGCATGTACTTAGGTTTGAAACCTTTGTATCTGTTTCCAATTGTTACGTCTCCTATGAAACCTCCTTCCAATTTCAAATATAGGTTTATTTTTAATGGATTAGGGATTATAGTCTTCGAATCATTTTTTATTGTTCTTTAAGTTGTTTCCCTTTGAATATACATAACATGATGAACTTAAAAAGGAATTTTTCTAGAATACATTTTAGAGGTGTCTTGTGCTGAGCTAAATTCTATTGATAATCAATATTGGATAAGTAGTGTTGGATAATGACATGCCTATGTGGTGGAACATTGTCAAGCATGTACCCATGGTTAAACTTGGGAAGTGTGATATATGGATCTATGCTAAACAATTTGATTAACATGTTAATATAATTTTTTATAATGTATGAGGGCTTATTTAAAACTTGTAGTTTATTTGCTTGTGTATTTTTGTGTATATATTGTATGCTATAACATTATAATAGGGGTCACTTTTAGTCCAAGGATAAGCATGCTCTTAATGTTGTTGGTGTGCATTACACAACAAATTGTACCAGCCTTGCTATCCAAACCATTTCTACCGTGTTCATTGTTTACAAACTCAGAGCCCTTTTGCAACTATGTACAACTATTTTGTACCATCACCCGAGAAGCACATAAAACATTGCAAGCTTGTAGAGCTCATTCAAAACAAAAGATTATAATTTTTAAAAATAACGAAACCAAATGGATTAACATGTTGTCTCCCCTACACAAGTGAATTCTTAGTGATATTATAACACTTCGATTATAAAATAGATGGGTGAAAATAATGTAGCCAATTCTTCAACTAAAACTAAAATTTTATGAGTTGCTACACATGAGGTTGAAATAATTTTTGGATTGACATGCATAATGTAAATGATTGAAATTGTCCAAGTCTAATTGAATTTTTCTCAAGTGAAGGAGACCTTTGTATGTGATTGTGTGTAATCTATGTGCTAGTTATGTTAAGCTAACTTGTAAACTACATATGTTGACCCCCTCAAGATGTATTTTGGTGACATTTTTCAAAGGCCAATTATTGATTTGAAATATTTTTATTATTATTTAGAAAGCAAGTAAATGATTAATGGAAGCCCCTTGCCCCACCTCCCTCACCCTTTCAACTTGAAGAATGGGAGGGAAAAAAAAACCCTCTAACCTAAAAAAAGGAAAAACAAGTAGGTGGGTAGGTGATTTTTGGGAGCCCCCCACCCCATCTTCCTCACCCTTCCAATTTGAAAAATGAAAATAAAGAAATAAAATGAGTGGGGTGATTAATAAAATCCTTCTCACCTAACATCCCTTCAGCCTTCAATAGTCCACCTTATACAAGGAAAAACAAAAAAAATTAAATGTCAACTAGCTAGCGTTAATCTTTCTTAGGAAATCTCAACTTTTTCTTTTGTTTTTTTTTCATATGCATGCTTATGATAGCTTTGTCAATTTAGTTAATAGTAAAAATCTTATCCATTTAATTCTTCTCTCCAAGCCCTATGTATGTTCATTTATGTTCCCTTAATGCCTCTTATGGAGCAAACAAAAAAAAGTTTTCTTGTGTGTTACAAACTTCATAATCTTTTAAAAACTCATCAAACTCCAATATTTTGTTATAAAACATTGGAGCCTTCAAAATGTCATACGATTACACAAGCCCATGGGTGGCTTTTTTTTAACACATCATGTTTGAAAGTCGCACAAATTTAAACTTATTCTAAATTAAATTAAGAAAAACACCAATTACAAAAACAATATATGTTGTAATGATTGGTCCAATCCTTCCATCACATTTGCTATGTTTTCACAAGGTCAAAAATTTGCTAGTGCCCATTACATGGCGATCTATTTGTTAATGAAAAGGTGTTCATTATAGTTTGAATCTTTGTTTCCTTCAACCACAACGTGGTAATCATCAACAACATCAACACATGCAGTCAATTAATAAGAACCATGCATTTGATGAAATGTTATGATGTATTTTGAGTGCACAAACATTGTGCTAATGTTTCAACTTTTGGTTTAAGTGCATGTTAGTCAAGCAATTTATGGTATGTTATTTATAACTAACTATAACTAACAAAACTAAGCAATTATTCAAGTTAATAATAGTGTTGCAACATCTAATGCCAATGCAATCCACACATAGACTATGAAAAGGAATTACTTGTTCCAAAGGAAAGGGGTAACACAAATAGGAAAAGGTTCTCCCAAAAATGTCCAACTTGGCAAAAGTTAGGAAATTATTGAACAACAAACATATATAATAAGGATAGATGTTTTTAATGCATGAATTTTTGTTTAAATCAAGTTTAAACATCATTCCACATATTATAAATGGTAGATGGGGAAGAAGGAAATACACATAATTGATAATGAAAAAAACGGTGGTGCAATGAAAGATTTAAAAGGAAAAAAGGATGATGGCATGACTATGATTTCATATTTTTAGTTTTGATATTGAAATCCACCATGATGGATTTATGAAAATAATTAGAAAAAATAGAAGACAATGATGGGATGACATTCATTTCAAAATCTTCTTAATTTTGACATTGAAATTAAGCTAGATGTTATTATTGAAAACTAATATTAAAGAAGAAAAAACAACATGGAAGATCATCATGACATTATTTTGTTACTTTTGATGTCAAAATTAAAAAATTTATGGTACCTTGTAAATATTTTCTTAATTTTGACACCGAAATTAAAAAGAGAATATACAAATAGAGAAAGAGAAAAAATCAACACAAAACTAAAAACTCAAGTATAAAAAGAACAATGTTTTAATTTTGGCACTAAATTTAAAGTTAAATGAGCCAAAATGGGACACAAAGGAGTGTTGATTTTTAAATTTTGGTATAAAAATTAAACAAAAGAAATGCACAAAAAAAATTTAATTTATAAAAAAAAAGTGCCAAGATCTAATAATTTCATGAAAATTTTGATATTGAAATTAACATCCATTCAAAGATCCCAAAAATTAATGATCTGTTGAATACCTAAAAGTGGAAATTTTAATTTCAATATACAAATTAAAAATTTAATGGAAAAAGAATTTTGTATCTTTATTATATTAATAATAGAATTAAAGAAAATGATAATACCAAAACCAAAATATTTTTAAAAATGATGGTGTTTTGATCACCATAAATTGGAATGGTTAATTTTGGGACTGAATTAAACAAAATAAAACAAAGTTTTTCCATTCAAAAAAATGAATGATAAGTTAATTGAATTTCTATTAATTTTGGCAACAAATTTTTTTTTAAATAACATTACCAAAATGGTATGATCAAAACAAGGAATTGATAATCTTGAACATAACACATGAACCATGTGAAATGTTTGAAAAGAAAACATTCATATTTTCATGTATGATGGGTGTTGTACCTATAAAACACATGTTTCATTGCTTCTATTCCTCTAATTTGAAGGTCCTAAGTCTTGTTATTTCAAGTGTGGAATCCTTGGACTTAAATTCCATGTAAAAACTTGTTTCCTAAATTTCATGCCTTTAATGTTGCATGTAGTTTAACAAGCTTGGAATGCATGTTGTGTCCCCTATTGACACATTAAACTCCTTGATAATTGCATGAATTCATATGGGTGCAATCACAATCCAATGAGCCAAAAGGGGTGTGAGACCATAAAAAAAATGAAAATGAAAATTAAAAATTTATTTATGTTTCACCATTTGAACCCATGGAAATCATGGCAATTTGTTCATTTTTCATCATATGAATGTCAAGGAATTCAAACCAAAAATCCACTTGATGAAATTAAAAATTAAAAATTTTGATTTAGGACCTTTGAAAATGAACATCTATTGCATCAGAAGGAGTCAATTTTGTAAAGACTATGAAAAAGACTCAAATGTGTTCCTCAAGTTTCTTACACATGGCATGATCAATTGTTTTTCTTACTATCTCATGCCCTTCCTACCATTCAATTACATTCATTCCATCATTCAAAATCTATTCTTTTGTTCATTTACATTCTTCTACTTCACATGACCTTAGAAATGATTAAATTAGGCACCAAAATTAAGGTCTTGGTTCTACAATAAAAATTTAAAACAACAATATGCATGGTCAAATGTCCAAGATGAAGATAATGGGATGACCATCTTGAAATTGGAATTAGGTGGTAGGAAGGGGCATGAAATAGCAAGACAAAATCTTTATCCAAAATGGGAATATACAAAAAGATTAAAATAGATAATGGTAATACCATAACACCAAAATTAAGGCATTAGGGCTACAACAACAAAAAAACAACATTTTGTCATCAAGTGTTCAAGACAAATGAAAAAAAACCAAAGAAAGATGATGGTGTGAAAATCATCATTGAGATTGGGTGGTAAGAAGGTCATAAAATAGAAAGAAAACTCATTGATCAAGATCAAAATATTAAAAATGAAGAAAATTCAAAAAGAAAATTATTTGATTATCCCTTGTGTAAGTGAAGGATGATAAAAGGAAATGAAGGATGATGCCATGACCTTCCATTTTTTTTAAAAGGTAGGGTGTTAATTGACATAGACAAAAAAAAATTATGATGTTATTTGCAGCTTGAAAAAGAATGAAATCGAATGACCTTGGAATTGGTCAATAACAAACTTAAGGTTGGAAGGCTACTACAAAATTAAAACAAAAAAAAACATGAGGTGTCATCTATAAACTAGAAAGAACTTGAAGAAGGATGATAACATCACAATTAGCTTTCATGGTTTCTTTATACAATTGTGAATAAAAACTAGAATATAACATAATAAAGTAAGGATTTGCTTTTGTGTGGCTTGGAAGTGCTCCTCCTTTGATGCTCAACACATCTAGGCCCTTGAAGGCCAATCTTCTACCATGCATAATATTTTTAGTGGAAAATCAAAATAGTATTAATCTTCATGCATCTAAATATTGTTGAAATTGTTAGATTGTGTTTTAGAAATATCTGAATTCTCTTCTAACTTTCATTCAACCGTAAATGATATGAATAACAAAAGATGACAACATGTTTTTTTGAAACATGTTGTGATAACATTCCCCATAATGTTTTCATCTTGCAAATAATTTTTTTGACATTTGAATACCTTTCTTTCAATGGTAATTGGTGTCTTTTTAGATGATGTCATTGAACCTCTTTCAAAATCCAACTTCCTCTTTTTCAAATGTCTTGTAACAACAATTTCATGAAGAAAAACCTAATAATATTGATGAAATTGGGAGGGTATTTATCTTACGAGGGTGCTAACAAACTAAAGTAAACAAAAAAGGTTGTCCATCTAAGTCTAGTTTTTAAATGAAATAATTTTTTATGTAAACACAAGAAAGTAGATTCAAAATATCCTTAAGAAAAAATATTAAAAATCAAGTCATTGCATTTAATTTATGGTAGGTTACATAAAAAATTTGAACAACTTTGGTACTATAAAAATTAAATTAAAAGTGCTTTTGAAAATGATTCGTCAATATAATGTTCAAACCTATTTCACATTGAAATTTTGATATATTGTGATTATAACATGCATACTTTGACAATACATAAATATCTTTTAGGTCTTCATTAACTTGAATTTTTTTAAAAATCAATATTTAATCTACTTATAATCTATTTTGTAAGATTGAGAATCTTGTGCAGATAGATGCATTAAAAGAAATATATTTAAATCCACTTTCAAAATGGGGATTTTTAGCATTATAATATAAAATGAAATATTATCATCATATTAATCATTGTATAAAATAATATTTCTACTTCTAATACATCAAAGTTTTTTTTATTGCTACTTCTATTTTTTTTGACATAGAGCAATAAGTTGTTTACTTCACCTTGTTTTCACCCACAAATAAAAGACTCCCAATCACTTGTTTGTATAGATTTTTTTCGTAATCTCCTCCGTAGCCATTTCCTTGTCATGTTTAGGAGTTATAACAAGCTCGTAGATCTTCTCTCACAAGAAACCCCTCCCAAGTTTTCGACCCTATTTTTCTCACAAACAATAAAATACAAACCTCCTAACCCTTCTTCAACCTCCTTTCTTCAAAAACCACCAAAAACCCAACTTGGCCCTTCTTGAAACAAACCATTTCCCCTTTCTTCCCTAACCCCTTCCCTTTCACAATAAACCTTTTTCGACCCCTCTTTTTCAATCAAAGAACTCCTTGCTCCATCTCTTCCTTTAAAAAAACGTAAAAACACCCTCTTGGCCCTAAAAAAATCAGACAAAATCACAAAATCTCACCTTATTCTAATAAAAATTCTTGTGAGAATTGAAAATGCTTGTCAAAACAAAAACTTAACTCTCTTAATTGTCTCCCTCCTATACATGTATTTTTTTTAAAGAATCCATCTCTTCACCAATAACATCTTCATCCCTTGTTTATCTAAATATCTTCCCTTTTCCTTCACAACAAACCCCACCCCAACCCTTATTTATTTGAGAATCTCACAACACCCTTGCCCCTCTTTGTGTTCCTCACAAAAAACCTTATAAACCTATCTTACTCCTTCTCTCCATATCATCCTTTCTATATAAAACTTTTTCGGTTTTGTTCCCACCTTTTTTTTTCAAATGTATTTTTCTCAAAATTTTCCCCTTTAGTATCCTTCTTTGTTTGTTTGTTGATCCTTCACTAAATTCCTCAATCATAGACTCTTGTCCTCCTCTATTTCCCAAAACTAATGTTCACGCAAAAATCAAAGAAATCACAAATAATCTTACAAAAATTTGTGTTAAGAATAATAATATCACAAATTTCTCCACTATAATGAAATACACATTCTTTCACAAATTCCAAGATGTTGCTACTTGAAATATACATGCACATCCTCTTCTTGCTCCCCTTCTTCTTCATTTAGTTCCTCTTCTTCTTCATGGATGGGATTCAACTTTCTATCCTTGGTTTTGTCCTCTTTTTTGGTCCATCCTAGAACCAATAGGAAATTAATGGTGAAGAATAGTCTTTCTATCTCCCTTTATGCATTTGAAGGAGACCTCTTGCTTTACAACTCCATCTTTGTTTCAAATTTTGAGCTTTCCTTTCTCTCCCATAATGTGCCTCTTTTGTCTTTGCTTAAGGTTCATCAATTTGAAGCAATGCCTTATATCTTTTCTTTGGAAATGTCTTATGTAACTTTGCTTTGGTAATTTTTTGCATTTGAATGATAATCCTAGTGTCAAGATATGATGAGGTATACTCCAAATGGAATTTTTGGTATTTTTCCTCCATAACCATGTGGTGTTTGAATTTATTTTGATGTTGCTTTTTGACAACATTGGAAAATGTTGAAATTTAGTAGTAATATCTAACAATTGGTTAAAGTTTTTTGTTTGTTGCAAGAAGCATTTTATTTGATGTGACTTATGAATAATTAATTAAAGTTTAATATTTGCATTTAAAAGTTTTCATTTATGTTCCATTCTTGCTAGTCAAACAAAAAGCAAATTGTTGCAATTCATTTAATCTAATAGTCTTATGTTTTATATGGTTATTATGTTTCGCAAATTATAGCTTTTCATTTGTTGTATGATTTTTTTCATTCATAATATTGTCATCTCCTTCCATGTTGAATGGGCAATATTAAGAATTTTACACATGACTATTATCCTTTCATTTAATTTTGCATAAAATGATTCTTGAGTTTGCCATAGGAATGTGAAAACTTGTCCTTTTCCCATATTAAAGGAAATTCAATTGCATTCTTATAATGATATTTTTAGGGTTTATTGACAAAGTAGGATTCCTTTCAAACAATATTTATAGCCTTATTTTCATCATCCTTTTGAAATCATATGGAATAAAGATCTGGAAAGACAAAATTTGATAAGACATAGTCTTGTGTTTCATTACTTTTTTCCTTCCCATACTAGCCACAAATAAGAATTAAAAATAATGTTTTATAATGTGCATTGTCACATATGTGATAATATAATAGATTGTCAAAATTTGTCATTGGATTTTGACCTTTTTAATTACAATGTTCAACTATCCTTTTTACAATTGGAAATTTCTCAATTTGCACTTGCATGGATTTCATTATTGTATGACATTTCTTGTATGTGTAAATGGAGAGTACATTAGATACACACATTTTTCAAGTATTGACATTCTTTCTTTTGGCTTTTTTCTTGAACTTGCTTGTTCAAAATGTGTGGTAAATGTGGAGAGCAAGATAGTACATTGAAAGTTCCATGTTAGTTTGCCCAATTTTGAGTTTCAAGCATAACTTCCTAAGTTCATGTTAATATATTTCCAAAATTAACCAACCAAAACCTTTGCCACCTAATTTCAATGTTTGACTTTGACCCATAAATTTCATCCATTATCATCTTTCATCCAAGATTTTCATTTAATAACAATTTTCATCCCAAAAAATCATCCATTAACAACTATCATCCATGACCATGTGACAAAATATTCATCCACATCATTGAATATTTTGTCCCATGTGGCACAAAATATTCCATGAATATTTCATTCATGTCAAAAAAACATTTAAAAAAAATTCGTCATGTTCACTTGCTTAGAACACAACATCATTGTTATGTATAATAAGTGTGATGGTTAGTAGATCAAGAATAGATGGTGCATTAGGATGAAAAGACTTGTTAGGTTTAGGCAATTCCATTTTGAAGTCATTCAACCCTAACTTTTTAAAAGATTATTTCTAAAAGCTTGGTTCTTTTCTTCCTTTTTTTTGTGTTTTTTGTGCATTTTGAGAGTTTAAAATAAACAAAGAAGAAAGTTGGAATCATAAAGGAGTAAG
>Ga0116229_10012285_pt1 | contig 12381 bp, 8 predicted proteins | sample S1TSphgellanicum_3_FD_87313 | JGI IMG/M metagenome (GOLD analysis project Ga0116229, IMG submission 87313) | Host-associated microbial communities from peat moss isolated from Minnesota, USA - S1T2_Fc - Sphagnum magellanicum MG | ecosystem: Host-associated > Plants > Peat moss > Unclassified...
CGTGCGGTTGGTATACCGACCACGGCTTAGGAAGTAGTCGATCGCTTCCTGGCCGTCCGGGACCGTGACCAAAGGGTTTGGGATCCCGGCCTGTTTAAACGCGCGTTCCAGAAAAAACGCATCGTTTTCCTCGTCTTCCGCGTAGAGAATGGGCTTGGGGCTCACAGATGTTTTTATCCTGCGGGTGCTTCGATCCAGAACGTGCTTCCCCGCCCAGGTTCCGATTCGAGGCCAACTTGGCCTCCCATGCGTTCAACGGCTTTTTTTACAATCGCCAGCCCAATGCCCGTTCCTTCAAAGTCTTTATTCACCTGCTGGAAGATGGCAAAAATCTTCTCGTGTTGGTCGGGGGCAATGCCGACGCCATTATCTTTGACAAAAAGTCGTACCTTCGAGGCCCGTCGCTCCGCCCAAACCCTGACCTGGGGCCTCACGCCCACGGGAATAAATTTGACCGCGTTGCCGATTAAATTGGAAAAAATCTGCGTCAGCATCGCCTCGTTTCCCAAAACGGTGGGCAACGGTCCCTGGAGCACAATTTCAGCCTTGTCCGGCGTGAAGGCGGGATAAGTATCGATGATTCCGTGCAGCAGTTTATCCAGGTCGACCGTCTCCAAAGGCAATTCGCCGCGCACCACCCGGCTGTAATTGAGCACATCCTGGATGAGCTTGTCCATCCGGCCGGCCGACGCGACAATACGTTTCAGAAAGCGTTGGCCGTGGGCATCGATCTTGTCGCTGTAGTCATTGAGGAGAATATCCGAGAATCCCTGAAGCGACCGAAGCGGAGCCCGCATGTCATGAGCAATACTGTAGGAAAATGCCTCCAGCTCACCAACCGTCTCCCGCAGTTTGGCGGTTCTTTGTTGAACGAGCGCTTCCAGATGGGTGGCCTTGTCGGCCAACTGGGCATTGGCTAGGCGCAAGGCCTCGTCCGCGCGTTTGCGTTCCGAAATATCGAGGATAAAGGCGATCGTCTTGGTTCCTTCGTAGATCACAAAGCCAACTATGACCCAAATGCGCGAGCCGTCCTTGCGGAAGTACTGTTTTTCATACGGCCCGCTAAATCCGGTTTGCCGGGCCCGCTCGATCGCCTGGTGGTCGAGCGGAAGAAATTCAGGGGGTGTAATGCTATCCCAGCGGATGTGCTTGGCGACAAGCTCCTCCCGGGAATAGCCGATGATGCGTAGATACTCATCGTTTGCCTCATAAATGCGACCGTCGAGATCGCCGATGATATTGCCGAGGATGTTGGATTCAAAATAGAGGCGAAACTTGTATTCCGACGCGCGAAGCGCCTCTTCGGATTGTTTGCGCTCCGTGATATCGTGAAAGAAGGTGGAGACACCGCCTTCGGCCATGGGATAATGGCGCACGCTGAACCAGCGTTGCCAGGGCGGATAAAGATTCTCCGCTTCGGTCGGCACGCCTTCGATCAGAGATCGTTTCAAGGTCCTTCCGACCTCCCGCGTCAGCGTTTCCGGGAACGCCTCGAAATAATCGCGGCCCATGAGCGCATCGGGATCCATGCCTTGAGCGGACAGGACACGGCGGGCGCTCGCGTTGAAATAAGTAAAACGTCCCCGGGCGTCCACCACGTGCAAACCGTCGGTGATACTGTCCAACGTGGCGCGGACTTTTTCTTCGGTCCTCTCCCGCTCGAGCAAGGCCTGGCGCAACCGCTCTTCTCGGTCGAGGATGGCCTCCTGCGCTTCCTTGCGGATGCGCGCCAGCTTCAAGTTGGTCGCGACGCGGGCGATCAGTTCGCGAGCGCTGAACGGTTTGGTGAGATAATCGTCCGCACCCGCCTCGACGCCTTCCACGCGGGCTTCCTCGCCGGCTCGCGCCGAGAGAAGAATGATGGGAATGCTCTTCGTTGCCTCGTCGTTTCGCAGCTCCTTCAGCAAGCCGAGGCCATCCAATTTGGGCATCATCACGTCGCTCAGCACCAGCGAAGGCGGGTTGGCGCGCGCGGCTTCAAGAGCGGCCTGGCCGTCTCCCACGGCGGTGACTTCAAATCCGTGGCCGGCCAACAATCGGTGGATGTAACCACGCATGTCGGAATTGTCGTCGGCCAGGAGAATCCGCGCCGGCGAACGGCTCGGATGGCTCTTGCTCTGTCCGTTCGCGTCGGCGAGGGCGGGATTCGTGGCGCGTGCCAATTCAGAGGCAGAAGCTGCTGGAACGCTGTCCGTCGCGGGCAGCCAACGCAACGCTTCCTCCACGAATAATTGCGCTCCGGCGGTACTGGCGGATGACGAGCGCGAGGTGGTGATTCGTTCTCTCGGCAAGTGCGCCATCCCCGTTGGAATCCAGACCGAGAAAGTCGTTCCGTGTCCCTCCTTACTTTCCACGCTCACATGACCGCCGTGCAATCGCGCCAATTCCTGCACCAGGGCAAGTCCGATTCCCGTACCTTCATGGGAACGGGACCAAGAATTCCGCATGCGGTGAAAGCGTTCGAAAACGCGGGGCAATTCCGCCTCGGGAATGCCAGTACCGGTGTCTCGCACCGAGAGACAAACTCCTTTCGCGCCGGCGCCTTCCGCCTCGCGCAGTTTGATCTCGATTTCGCCTTGCTGGGTGAACTTGAGAGCATTACTCAAGAGATTGAACACGATCTTTTCCCACATGCCGCGGTCGATGTAAATCGGTTCGGGCCAGGCAGGGCAATCGACCACGAGATGCAGCCCAACCCGCTCCACCGCGGACCGAAAAACGCTGGCCAATTCGGATGTGAAACCGGAGAGGTCGGTCGGTTCGAAGGACGCCTCAACCCGGCCGGCTTCGATGCGGGAAAAATCCAAAAGGGTATTGACCAGCTTCAAAAGCCGAAGACTGTTTCGGTGGACAAGTTCAAGTCGCTCCCGCGGGGCGGGAGTCTCCCGCATCTCGTCTTCGAGTGGTCCGAGAATGAGTGTCAAGGGGGTCCGTAGCTCGTGACTGACATTGCTAAAGAATGTCGTCTTCGCCCGATCAAGTTCGGCGAGCAGATCGGCGCGTCTTTTTTCCTCCTCGGCTGCTCGTGCGTTTTGGATCGCCGTCGCGATCTGACTGGCGACGAGTTCGTAAAACGTGCGATATTCGGCATCCAGCTTGCGGTTGGGATTGACGCCGCCAACCATGATTCCCACCGGGCGCTCCTGCCCGCGCGAAATGAGCGGCAGCACCAAGGCTTCGGATACGTGCTGGACCGTCGCTCCCAAGGGGAAACCTTCGATGCCTTGAAGCGAAACGACTTGCGGTTTCGACGTGCCAACGACCTCCTCCAGGGGCCAAAGCCGGTGTTGCTGCCTGGCGTTGGTCAATTCGACCGAGCCTGGGCTCCTGAGATCGTCGCCTTTCCGAAGGCCGACCGCTTGTTCCAGAAAAGCCGAGCATTTTTCCCAATCGATCAAATAGATCAGCACAAAGGGCACGTCATCGGGATTCTTCGCCAGGATCCCGGCGGCCGACGCGCAAGCGCCTTGGGTCGATTTTTCCACCAGCGATTCTGCCGCAAGCTCGGACAGCGTCCGCAATCGGCGCGTGCTGAGAAGCTTGGCGGTCACTTCGGCCGAGGGACAGAAAAGGCCGCCGACATTGCCTGATTCGTCGCGGATCGGGCTGTAGGAAAATGAATAGAACGTTTCCTCGAGAAAATCGCCCCGATTCATGAAGAGCCGGACGTCGTTGAGAAATGAAGCCTCGCCCCGACGAAAGACCTTGTCCGCCAGCGGGCCGCAGATGTCCCAGATTTCCGACCACACCTGTGCGGCCGGTTTTCCCAGCGCGCCGGGATGTTTTGCCATGCTCAAAACCTGGATATAGGCGTCGTTATAAAGGAAGGTCACCTCGGGCCCCCAGCCGACCCACATGGGGTGCTGGGAATTCAACATGAGACCCGTTGAGGTCTTGAGACTTTGGGGCCAGTTCTCGATTGCGCCGAGGGGCGTTTGCGCCCAATTGAACGTTCGTATCCGCTCGCCCATCTCTCCCCCACCGATCAGGAATTTAAGCTCTTTGCTTTCCATGTTCGTCTTGGACATGACAACTAATTCCGATGGCACCCCAATGCGCGGCTTCCGGTGACGACGGAGTTTCCTCTATTTGAGGGCGCTTTTCAAGTGGCAGGTGGTCGTCAACCCAGTTCTCGCTCCCGACAAAGCGGGTCCCAAAAGCAGGTGGATGTGGAGGGCGCGTAATTAACAAAACGGATTCTCGGAACCGATTTGGCTTCGCGAAAACAGCCGTGCAAAATACAAGGCGGCCGAGTTGGCACCGTGCGCTTTGCGTCAATGGTCGGTCGGTTCGGTGGGACGTTTCATGCAAATTGCCCTCTCATGGCGTGGGCTGGATCTTTCTTGGCATGTTCGGTGCGAGGGAGGGATTTATTGGGCGTCCATGTCATCGATCTTTCCAACGAAGAACTGCGGTTGGGCGGAACTCCCCAGTCCACATTCTACGGGCCGCGCGCGGAAAGTTGGGAAGGGAAATACTTTGAGATCAAGGCAGGTTAACCGAAGACCACGTTCAGCAATGAAAAGAACAGAACCATGGCTCAACTCTTTCCCCCCAGCGTCGATCTCTACGCCAAGATTGTTATTTTGGGCATTGGCGTTTTCTTGGTGGGAGGGACGTACTCCTTTTATCTCCTCAACCGCTCGCCCTATTGGACCAATGTGGGCGTGACGTTGGACCAACCGGTTCCTTTCAGTCATCAGCACCACGCCGGCGAACTCGGCATCGACTGCCGCTTTTGCCACGCCTCCGTCGCCACCTCTTCCTATGCCGGCATGCCCGATACGCAGACGTGCATGACCTGCCACTCGCAGATCTGGAAGGACGCACCCATGCTCGAACCGGTTCGGCGAAGCTACGCCGAAAATAAGCCCATCAAGTGGAATAGAGTAAATGAAATGCCGGGCTACGTTTATTTCAATCACTCGATCCATATTAACAAGGGGGTCGGCTGCTCGAGTTGCCACGGGCGAGTGGATGAAATGCCGATTACCTGGAAGGCGACCGATATGACCATGGGTTGGTGCCTCTCCTGCCACCGTCACCCCGAGCCCAATCTCCGGCCGCTCAGCGCGGTCTATCAGATGGATTGGACGACCCCCAAGGATCCGCATACCGGCCAAACCTGGGCCGTGGAACGAAACATCCAGAAGGACCACCTGACGGATTGCTCCGCCTGTCACCGCTAAGCTCCATGAAATCGCTGCCACTTCCTCCCCAAGTTCAGATCGATGCCGGCGGGCCTCGTTTCTGGAAGAGCCTCGAGGAATGGTCCCAGAGCCCGGATTTCCTGCCATATCTCCATCGTGAGTTTCCCGAGTATGCGAGTGCGTGGGACAACGGAATGAGCCGCCGCCGTTTTTTGAAGCTGATGGCCGCGTCGTTTGCGCTCGCTGGTCTGACCTCGTGCAGCCGTCAGCCGCAGGAAAAAATCGTCCCTTACGTGCGCAGGCCCGAGGAGATCATCCCCGGAAAACCCCTCTACTACGCGACGACTTTTTCCCATCGCGGTTATGGTAAGGGAGTCCTCGTCCGCACGGAAATGGGACGTCCCACCAAGATTGAAGGTAATCCCGACCATCCGGCCAGCCTCGGGGCCACGGATGTCTTCATGCAGGCGTCCATTCTGGGACTCTACGATCCCGACCGATCGCAGACCATCCGGCAAGGGAACGACATTTCCACGCGGGATGCCTTTACGCAATTCGTCGGAGCGCGCATCGAGGCACACGAGCAGGATCAAGGCGCGGGACTTTTCCTGCTCACCGGCAAGACGACTTCACCGACCCTGGCCGATCAGCTCCAGCGTCTGCACGAGCGATTTCCCAAGCTGAGCTGGTGCTCCTATGAACCTGCGGCTCCCGTCCGCGCGCAATCCATTTTAGGACATGACGCGGAACCGGTTTACGATTTGAGCAAGGCCGATATCATCGTTTCGCTGGATGCCGATTTTCTTCTCGACGGCCCCGCCAATCTCGTCCTGACGAAGGCCTTCTCAAAAAAACGCCGTGACCCGGCGGCGGATTTCAATCGCTTGTATGTAATCGAATCAGCTCCCTCCATCACGGGAGCCAAAGCGGACGTCCGTTGGCGGCGCAAACCGTCGGAGGTGATCACGTTCACCCAACAGCTTGCGGCTGCAATCGCGCAGGGAGTGGCGGGGGATTCGCCTGAAATTCGGCAACTCGCAAATGATCTTCAGCAACATCGCGGCAGAGGCGTGATCATTGCCGGGGACTATCAGCCTGAAGTCGTCCATGCCCTGGCCTTTCAACTTAATCAGACCCTGGGAAATATCGGCTCAACCGTCACCTATCAGGAAGCCCAACAAACGCCCATTCCGACGACCTCTCTGCCAGATTTCGTAACCGCCCTGAAGCGCCGGGCAGCCAGCACGCTGCTCATCGCCGGTGCCAATCCCATCTATGATCTTTCTCCCGCGTGGGGATTCTCCAACGCAATGGCCAGGGTGACTCATTCCATCCATCTCGGACTCTACGACGACGAAACCGGTTCCCGTTGTCATTGGCACGTGCCCGGATCCCATTATCTGGAGGCATGGGGAGATATTCTTGCCATCGATGGCACGCCGAGCCTCCTTCAACCCGTGATCGAGCCCCTTTATCCTGATGCTGTTTCTCTGGTGGAAGTGATCTCTCTCTTGGTCGATCTTCCGCCAAAGAAGGGTTACGAAATCGTGCGCGAATTTTGGCAGCGAAGCCTGGCGGCTGACGTCCCAGCCGCGTGGGAACTTTCGCTCAACAAGGGCGTCGTGGCGGGGTTATCGCCTCAAGCCCTGTCACCGACCCCGGTCGTCAGTGTTCGAGATGCTCCACCGGAGGATCTCCCCAATTCTTCCGATCTCGAAATCCTCTTTCGACCTGATACGGCGGTCGATGATGGGCGCTTTGCCAATAACGCCTGGCTTCAGGAACTGCCGCGTCCGTTGACCAAGCTCACGTGGGACAATGTCGCCATGATCAGCCTGGCTACGGCCAAAAGCATGGGCGTGACCACCGGCGATGTGGTTCGCCTCGAGGCGGCGGGACAATCGGTGGACGCGCCCGTGTGGATTCAACCGGGGCACGCCGATGGCTGCGTCAGCGTTACCCTCGGCTACGGCCGCTCCCAACTCGGCGAGGTGGCTAATGGCGTCGGGTTCAATGCCGGCCTGCTGCGCTCCTCGGTCGCGGCGTGGTCACAGGCGCTCACTCGCGCGCAAGCGACGGGCGCGCGACTCGAACTGGCTTCGACGCAACATCACTTCTCCATGGAAGGTCGGGACTTGATCCAGATTGAAACTCTTGCGGACTACAAGACCGATCCCAGTCAGGCCCAGGAAAACCAGCCCAACCCGCCGCCGGAGGAAAATCTCTATCCGCCCTTCGCGTACAAAGATTACGCGTGGGCGATGTCGATTGATCTCAATACCTGCGTCGGCTGCAACGCCTGCGTCGTCGCCTGCCAATCCGAGAACAACATTCCGGTGGTCGGCAAGGACCAGGTTTTCAAGGGCCGCGAGATGCATTGGATTCGCATCGATCGCTACTTCGAAGGAGAACCGGAAGACCCGGCCATGCATTTTCAACCCGTGACCTGCATGCAGTGCGAAGACGCGCCCTGCGAAGTCGTCTGCCCGGTCGGCGCGACCGTCCATACGTCGGAAGGTTTGAACGACATGGTTTACAACCGGTGCGTCGGCACGCGCTACTGCTCGAACAACTGCCCTTACAAAGTGAGGCGTTTCAATTTTCTGGAATACAGCGACGCGACCCATCCGACGCTGGCCCTTCAGAAAAATCCGGATGTCACCGTGCGGAGCCGCGGCGTGATGGAGAAGTGCACCTACTGCGTGCAGCGGATCGAATCGGCGCGCATCGATGCCCAAAAGGAAATGCGGCCCATCCGCGATGGTGAAATCGTCACGGCGTGCCAGGCGGCGTGTCCCGCGGACGCCATCGTCTTCGGCAACATCAACGACCCGGCGAGTCGCGTGTCCCGTCTCAAGGCGCTGCCGCGCAACTATGGCTTGCTCGCCGATCTCAATACGCATCCACGCACCACTTATCTCGCCAAGGTGACCAATCCTCCAACCGCCATTTAAGCCATGGACTCCACCGCTTCTGAAACGGCGCCGATCCTGCCGCCCGACCTCACGGATGACTCGATCACCGAGCGAATCACGGGAATCGTGGTCAAGAGGAAGATGGGTTATGGCTGGATCGGCGGATTCGCGATTGCTTTCGCGCTGTTGATGATGTTCAACTACGCCATCGCCGTGCTTTTCACCTACGGTGTCGGCATTTGGGGCATCCAGGTCCCGGTGGCGTGGGGATTCGCGATCGTGAATTTTGTCTGGTGGGTCGGGATTGGGCACGCCGGCACTTTCATTTCCGCCGTTCTTTATCTCTGCCACCAGGAGTGGCGCACGTCGATCAATCGGTTCACCGAATCGATGACGCTCTTCGCCGTGGCCTGCGCCGGTCTCTTCCCGATTCTTCATCTCGGTCGCCCCTGGCTCTTCTTCTATTTGATGCCGTACCCCAATACCATGGAGTTGTGGCCTCAATTCCGCAGCCCCCTCGTCTGGGATGTGTTCGCGGTGACAACGTACGCCATCGTTTCCGTCATCTTCTATTTTGTCGGGCTGCTGCCGGACTTGGCGACGTTGCGCGACCGCTCGCCCCATCGTTGGCAGCGAATCATCTACGGAATTCTTGCCCTCGGTTGGCGCGGTGCAGGACGACAATGGTCCCGCTACAAGATGGCCTATCTGATCATGGCGGGGTTGGCCACGCCCCTGGTCGTTTCGGTCCACAGCATCGTCAGCCTCGACTTTGCGGTGGGCATCGTGCCCGGCTGGCACACGACGATCATGCCCTTCTACTTTGTCGCGGCTGCCCTCGAATCGGGCTTCGCCATGGGGCTTATTTTGATTATCCCCGTTCGCCATTTTTATGGCCTGAAGGACATCATCACCGGACGGCATCTCGCCAACATGGCCAAGCTCCTCCTGGCCACCAGCCTGGTCGTGGGTCATGGCTACTTCACCGATACCTTCATGAGTTGGTACAGCGCCGACCCGTACGACAAGTTCATCACGGCGGATAAGTTTACCGGTTCCTATGCCTTTGGCGGATGGATGCTGATGATCCTCGACGTCGGCGTAGTCCAACTGATCTGGATTCGCGCGGTCCGCCAATCGCCCATCGCACTTTTCTTCATTGCGATCCTGGCCAATGTCGGCCTTTGGCTGGATCACTTCATCCTCGTCGTCCAAAGCCTGCACAGCGATTACCTGCCCTCCGAATGGCGCATGTTTTACGGCACGAAGTGGGATTGGATGACCCTCTTCGGCAGCTTCGGCCTGTTCCTCACGCTGTTTTTCGTCTTCATCCGCATCTTTCCCATGGTCGCCATGAGCGAGATGCGCGGTCTCGTGCATAAGAAACCGGGCGAAACCAAGGAGGCGGGCGCATGAGCGACGACGCCAAAATCTACGGTCTGCTCGCCGAGTTCGCCGGCCCCGATGAACTCGTGCGTGGGGCCAGGGAAGTAAGCAAGGCGGGCTATCGCCGCGTCGAGACTTACACTCCATTTGCGGTGGAAGGCATTTCCGACGCGCTGCATTTTCGCCCCTTTGCGGTGGCCGTCATTTTTCTCGTCGCCGCCCTGCTCTCCGCCTCGGCCGGGTACTTCATGCAGTACTACGCTTCCGTCATCTCATATCCCGAGAATATCGGCGGACGACCGTTGAACAGTTGGCCCTCGTTCGTTCCCATCACGTTCGAAATGGGAGTTCTGGGCGGCGTCCTCGGTGGCGTTCTCGGCATGCTTCTTCTCAATCGCCTGCCGCGCTACTCGCACCCGGTTGCTAACGTGGAACGCTTCCGCGCCGCGTCCAGCGACGCTTTCTTTCTCTGCGTGGAATCATCTGATCCCAGATTTGAGCTGGATAGGACCAAGGCCGCCCTGAGGCACTCCGGCGCCATTCAGGTCACGGAGGTGCCGCTTGAATCCTAAGCTTTCCCGCGGCGTTGCCATCATTCTCGCGGCTTTGGTTTTGACCGCGTGCCACCGAAACATGCAAGAACAACCTAAATTCCTGCCCGATCAACAGAATTATGATTTCCCGAGCGAACAAGTGGATCGCCCGCCGGTCGAACACACTGTACCTCGCGGCGCAGTCGACGATGGCTCCGTCTTTTACACGGGTGAAACGGGAAATGTTTTGGCCACGGCCTTCCCGGTGCCCGTCACGCTCGATTTGGTGAAGCAAGGCCAGGAGGCTTTCAACATCAACTGCTCGGCCTGTCACGGACGCGACGGATACGGGGAGGGAATGGTGGTCCAGCGTGGCTTTCCCCAGCCGCCGTCCTTTCATTCCGAACGGCTACGCGATGCTCCCGTCGGCCATTTTTTTCAGGTCATCACGCACGGTTACGGCGTGATGTATCCGTTCGGTTCCCGCATTACGCCGGAAGACCGGTGGGCGATTATCAGTTACATCCGCGTCCTGCAACTCAGCCAGAACGCGCCGATCGACCGGATGACCCCGGACGACATGCGCCAACTTGAGAACGAGCGATGATGGCGCCGCACTTACTTCAGCAGGGACAAACCCTTGGCGCATGGACTGGGGTTGCTCTGATGCTTATTTGCGGGGTTTGGGGCTTCTTTTTCCCCGCCCTTTTCTTCGAGGGTTATCTGACGGCCTATATTTTCTGGGTGGAGATCGCACTCGGTTGTCTGGTCCTTCTGCTCCTACAGTATCTCACCGGGGGCCGCTGGGGATTGGCGATCACGCGCTTGCTGGAAGCCGGAATGATGACGCTTCCCCTTTGCGGCGTCCTGTTCCTGCCGATTCTTTTGGGACTGCCCCACCTCTTTCCGTGGGTTCACCCCCAGGGAATGGAACTGCAGCATTTGGTTCAGGCCAAAGCCGCTTATCTCAACGTCCCGTTTTATTTCATTCGGTTCCTGCTCTATTTTTTGATCCTGGGGACGCTCTGCGCCTGGCTTCGGCAACGGAGCTTGAGGCGGGACAAAGGCGATGCGGCAGCTTTGGAGTCACTTAAGAAATGGAGCGGCCCGTCTCTCATCGTTTTCGTTTTGCTGATGAATTTTGCCTGCATCGATTGGGTCATGTCGCTCAACCCGGAATGGTATTCGAGCATGTTCGTCGTCGAGTTTATTGCCGAACAGGGAGTCGTTGCCCTGGCGTGGTCTATTTTAATCCTGAGCTGCCTTTCCCACCGCGAGCCAATGGAAGGTGTCCTCACGGTCAAGATCGTCCACGACCTCGGCAATCTCCTCCTTGGGTTCACCTGCTTCTGGACCTACGTCACGTTCATGGAATACATCATCATTTGGACCGGGAACCTACCGCATGACGTCGTCTGGTTTTCGGACCGCAGTTCCACCGGCTGGGAGTTCTTCGCCGTGTTGCTCGTCCTGGTCCATTTTGTCATTCCGCTTTTCTGCCTGATCTTGACGAGTATCTCCAAGAATTTGACCCGGCTGGCGAAGGTGGCGGGTATCATGATCGTGGCGCACTTTCTCCAGGTCGTTTGGTGGATCGAGCCGGCTTTTGGGAGGCATTTCCACATCGCCTGGACCAGTCTCGTGCTGATCGCCGCCATGGGTGCGATCTGGCTGGCTGGCTTCGTCCGGAATCTCAACCGCGCTCCTCTTGTCCTGAATGAGGTTGCGACAACGCGTCCGGGAGCGAAGGCATGAAACCCCAAGGCCGTATACCGCCATCGGCCTCTCCTTCGGCGCACGAGGCGGCGGACCTCCATGTCCCCAAAATTCTGAGAGCCGTCGTCGTTCTGGGCGTCTCACTAATGGTCAGCATCGTAGCCGTGACGCTTTTCTTTCGGCATCTGGAGACGAAGTTTCCTGGACGGACCAGCGAAGCCGCTCCTCAAGTTACCAGCGCCGATCTTCCCCCGCTCCCGAGGTTGCAGACAGATCCCTTGGGCGATCTCCGCGCCGTCAGGAAAGTGGAGGACTCGCGCCTCAATCGTTACCTCTGGATTGACCGCCAGCACGGCATCGCGCAAATCCCGGTCGATCGGGCGATGGTTTTGTGGGTGAACAACTATTCGGCGACTCCGGCCACCAAGGTCGTTCCGACGCCGGCGGTGACTGAGTTGGAAATGCGCCAGGAAAAGGCACAGGAGGCGTCGCATGCGCCCTAGCATCCGAATCGCCCTTCTGCTTTTTTGCTGGGGCCTGTCGGCTCGCGCGGATTCATCCACGCCCATCGCCATCGCTCACGATGTTCGTTTCGATCAAAATCTCGGCGCGCAAATTCCCCTCGATCTTCCGTTTGTTTCCGATACCGGGGCGGCCGTTCGCCTGGGTGATTATTTTCAC
>Ga0116229_10012286_pt1 | contig 12381 bp, 8 predicted proteins | sample S1TSphgellanicum_3_FD_87313 | JGI IMG/M metagenome (GOLD analysis project Ga0116229, IMG submission 87313) | Host-associated microbial communities from peat moss isolated from Minnesota, USA - S1T2_Fc - Sphagnum magellanicum MG | ecosystem: Host-associated > Plants > Peat moss > Unclassified...
GGGAACAAATAGCTCACCATGTAATGGCTTGTATCCCTTGTGGCAAGTTCATCCCAAAGTAAAAAAAAGGAAATGTTCCTTGAATTGACCCCCAAAAAATGAATTCATTGTTAATTATTATAATTAATAGTCAAGCTCCCCTTACAAGCAAAGACAATAAGACAAATATCACAACACAATTGCTTCCACCCAATATCCCACAAAATATTACAACCAAATTCACAATTTAAAAAATCCTACCAAATTTTAATTCATATATTATTACTATTATTATTTTTTAAATCCCAATATTAGTTTGCTCTTTTTGGTTCCCTAGAGTTGTCATCAAGATAGCCCCACATTTGCTGCAAAACTTGGAATTATGTGACATTGAACTGCAATGTGCATAGATTACATGTAACTACCCAACAAACTTTTAAGAATGTCAAAACTTTAGAAATTTATTTTCAGGGATGGGGACTCTATCACAAACCTAAGGTTGCAATTTATTAAAAAATGTTATCGCAAGGAGTAGTATCACATAACAACTTGTCAATTGATTGATTCTTGAGTTAGCCCTAAAAGAGTGCATGCAAGATAAGGTAGACAATTGGAATACCTTAATAACCAATTTTTATTAAAATGTTTCTTTTAAATATAGAGTGATCCTATTCCTAACATAATACTTATCTATTTCAATAATTTTTCTAATGAAAAAAATATATGTGAACACCATTTCAACAAACCAATTCAAACATACTTGCCACCTATTTTTATTGTATTAAAATGTATCAATTTTTGTATAAGAGTTACTATAAACTTAATGGACCACACTTTGATTTCATAATGAGATTTAAAATCTTTTTTTTATGTCCAAAATTATTTCATTTTTACATGTAGTTTCAAAAGGTGTAATATTTTAAATCTACTTTACCATGTCTTCATTTAGGAAATGTGAAAGGTCACATAAAAAAACATTGACTATTAGTATGAAATTATCTAAATAAGCTTTGAAAGATTTTGAGGAGTTTACAGTTGAGGTGGGTAGGGAGGATAAATATTTTACATTGTCATTGATTGGGCTCAAATGAACTTCCAAGGAAAAAACTTTTTAACAAATGATGGAAGTTATCGTTTGACAAGAACTATCGACCAATTTATTATTTCAACTTTTCAAAAACAAAGTGGGGCAATAGGTTAACTTGTGTATTCTTGTCTTGAAAGTTGCACCTTCTAGTTCATGTGTTTTTTCTCCTTGAAAATTACCTTGAAACAACCAACATTTATGTGTTGGCAGAGGTGTGTTTTGGTAAAGTCATAACATTGTTGTGAACCAAAGAACCATTCACATAATTGTGTTTACAAAGTATGCGGTCCCCTTTTCATGTTGTACTCATCTTATTCCTCAAGCCTACTCCTTCTTTCAAATTTCTACAGAAACCAAATTAAAGTGACTTTTCCTTAAAATAGTTTAAAGTTATGTTAACATATTATACATATGATGTAAGGAGCATTAGTTGTTGGAAACATGAAGGAAAATTCAGTTACATTGACTTGTAACATTAATAGATTAGTTGTAAATGGTATATTTGTCTTTACATTATTACTAAGTTTGGTAATCAAAAGTTGTTATAAAGGGACAAATGGTTGGAAGAACACAATAGGTAATAGGTATCAACTTACATGCATGCGGATTTGAGTGCATGGAGACTTTAGTGTGCATAAATTTGAATGTGTTGAGCTTGGTGGCAACAAGCTGTTGTAAAAGGATGAAGTGTTGAAAGAGATCAACAACTTGTAGGCTAAACATAAACACATTGTGTGAAGACATTGGATGTGTGTAGATCAAAAAATGTGCCAAACTTGGTAATCACAAATTGATGTTCTTTTAAAAGAGCAAATATTTGGAAAAATGTGACAAGTAAAAACTTATCACATGCAAACTTGAATGTTTTATTAAATGTCAATGAAGTGATTTACTTTGCTTACTCATCCTCACACACTTGCTTCGCCACATGGTCTCCCCTTGGAGATTGCAATGTTGTCAAAAAAGTCCTCTTGTTCATGCTCTTACACAATTAAGTTTCGTCATTAGAAGGGAGTGGCAAAGACAAGCTCACATAGACAATTGAAAGAAGTTTAAACAAATAATGACGCACACAAAAGCTTTTCACCTTAAACTTTTGCATCATTATGACTTTCTCATGTGGTTCCACAATTGTATACATGTGTAATGGCAATTTGTGTAAGATGTATACATATATGCACATTATCAATGTATATGTATTGTATACATGGTAGCATGGATGTAACATTGTTGTTTGTGTAACATTTTTTCATGGCTCTATGCATGTTATTCTTAGGTTGAACTACAAGCATCATGGTGTGACATGAAAAATAATCAAATTGCAACATATTCTTGTTCCATGATAATAGTAAGAACAAGATAAGCTTAATTAACAAGAGGTTAAACAAATTATTCACTATTATAAGTTTCAAAGTTGATATGAGGTCCCAACCTAATTTGACAATACTTGGCCTTTGATTTTATGTGCACATCATTATGACCATGGACACATGTAATGTGAAGGTTAGCAAATCATCATTGTCTTGGATTTTGGTAAAGGGAAACACAATGAATGTTTAATTAATGTTGGAATATTGGTTTTTTTTCAATCCCAAACTATTCTACTATCATTATATTTCGTATTGTCAAATATATCTAAATTTCATAACTAATTATTAATTTATCAAAATTCAAACAAAAACATCAATAAATAGAACTACAAGACATATATACAACATAGATTTTTTCATAAGTTTATTCAACCTTGATTTCAAGACATCTAAATTCATTCTTACAAAATGTGGGATTTGGCACATCTATCTTAGATGTGCAACTGGTGCTACAAATGTGCCCATGCAAAATTAAGAACATTGTTATGGGAGGATTAACAAAGATTAAAAAATAAATTAGCATGTAGGTTAGCCAAGGCCCTCTTTATTAATTAAAAAAGTCCTTTCTAATATAAGGAAAACCAAACACAATAATATTGAGGTTGGGGCTGACATCATTTATGGAAATTATTTTTATATTTTGATTTTTAACAATCAAGTTCACTCAATTCCTTGAAAAGAGGGGGGATATATTAACATGGAATAGCACAATAAAAAATTCTTGATAGGGTACAAAATACATAATTTCAAAGGTTTACTAATTTACCAATGGATACTTGTGGAGGGTAGTATCCCTAAGCAGTGCTAAAAATTGACCAAAATTATGTCCCCCACAATTACCCTAGAGAGCAAAAGCAAAATAAGATGAAGTTTTCATGTGTAGGGTAACCATTAGAGTTAAACATTCCTGAAAGTGCTCACTCAAGGTGGAACTAAAGGTTGTTCATCTCAAGTGTGTGGGATGTTTTTTTATTCTTAATGTGTTCCCAAGATGTTCCAAATAGCACTTCATTTTGTTATCCCGTATGGTTTGCCCATGGTTCAATTTCAATGTATAGAAGTTGTAAAAAAGGAAGGTCATGGGCAAGGAGGTATATAGGGCCAAAGGAAAGCATCACAAAACATGATTATATTTTAGGGACATAAGCGTATTTTGACTTTTATGTTGAGGATTGGCCCATGTTCCAATAGTATTGATTGTGGGCCAATTAAATGGTTCCTTTTGAGACCAAAAAAAATTTTAAAAAAATTGTGGGTGCAATGGTATAAAGATGGTATTGATTCAAATTATATACCCCACTGATATGTATTCATACCAATACTAAGTATGTATTCAAGTTCTACTTTATATACTGGTACAACTGTGGTATTACATATAATAAAAGATGTTGTGAAACATCATTTCATCCATCTATCCCGTCATTCATCTGTCCATCCGTCCGGTCATCCATCTATCCTGTCATGGTCTGTTTACTCCGACGAGGCAAAGAAGAAGTGGAATATAGACACAACATGACAGAGAAAGCAATAGGAAAAGATGGCACACATGCTAAAGCCCTGCAATCATAAGCATCCATCAAAAATGCTAACTACAAAAGGAATTCACCCCATCTCTTGTGGCCTTCTTGCCCTTTTTGCCTTTCCACTTCTCAGCTTCGGCAAGGAGAGCTCTTGCTTCCTCAAACTCCTTTTCTTTAATCTCCTTTCAAATCCTTGCTTCCTCTCGCCTTGCTGACTTATTTGCAAGCCTCTTGGCTTGAGCCTCTTTTGTTAAACGTTGTTGCTTCAATTTCTTTGATTCCTCTTCTTTTTCCTACATCCACGAAATGTAATCAGCTCACGTGTAAGGCATGTTCAAGGACAGAGATGTGCTGGAAACTTGCATCACCTCAACAAAAAGCATTGGAACCACATAGGATGACAAGGGAATGACTTTGCACCCACCATTTCGAGCATTTGTTTCACAATGTTGTTGCAATGAAACAAACTCTCCAAATTCTCCATTCAAAGAGTTTATCTGTGTTTGTAGATGCACGCTAGCATGCACCCCATGGAGATGGTGCTGATGATGATGCACCTGCAAGCTTGGTGTGTGCACCAAATCATCGGTGGCCTTTGAGATATGATGAACACTCCTAGACACTCCACAACTTGGAATTCATTCCAACTCATTGCTTGACTGGAAAAGTGCCAACATGGAGTTTGTAGCATCCAACCCCAACCCACTGAGAAATGAAAGAAAGTTACATGAAGTTGTCCCATCATCATGCTGCAGCTGAGTGGATTGTTCCAGAGGATGGTTGTTTGTGATTCTGCTGCTTTCACTAACCTCCATGCCCCCTAGACCTACATATTACACTTGATAGAGCTTTTCAAGTGTAAGATATTACTCTTGTGGCTGTTGTTGTTGGTGCTAGTGGTGTAGATGATGTGTGAAAGAAGAAGCTAAGTTGTTACAAGTGTTATCAATTATAAGGTATTCCAAGTTTGTATGGTCAATACTTAGGTCAATAGTAGCAATAGCAGCAGGGGGACGAGGAGTCCCCCATGACAGAAGAGAAAGAGCACGGCCAGAATTTGAGAATCATCACATCCCAAGTTATGGTAGTCATTTTCCAAACCACCAAGGGACAATTTTTGACCTAAAGAAGAAGAAGGTTGCTTGAATCTCTTTAATATAGTAAAGGATGTTTTCCATATCTACTACTGCCACTGTATTACTTTCATTGTTTTGTTCTTAGTTCACATGCTTTCTTACATCTGCAAAATGACTATATGGCTCAGAGATCAAGTCCAAGTAGACCTTGAAATCACTTTTAAAAATTTCAGTGAGGGCACATCATTGAAGGTAATGAGTGAATGGTTTCCTCTCTTTGGCTAGATTTAAGCTCTAGCCAAGCAAGAACTTTCCAATGGAAGACTGATCCCAATGTTGCAATGAATACCCTAGATCCTTGACAACAACAACAACAAGGTAAGCTCAAGATGTGCCAATTCAAGCAACCTCTAAGATATATACATACACACATGACACCAACAGACAAAAGTGCAAGAAACCCCCCCCCTCCCCCCCCAAGATTTTGATATCAATATCAGCAACAAACCTAACATATATTTTCCATAATGCCCAGAGACATACAAGAACGTATGCGTGCACTCATTGCACAACGTGGTAGTGTTTTGATGGCCCTTCAGTAACACCCAGAAACTCAGCATAATGATGAGCAAACTAACTATTTGGAAAATCATGTTCCAGATATTAATGTTCCAGTAAAATTCAATCAAGACATGTCAGAATTTGCACATGAATGTCGCAATCGCCTACAGAGAGAATGACGTGCCAAGCAACGTACAAAGTCGGTCGGGCCATCTGAAACGCCACAAGAGCGAAGTAATCGTCTGTGTCGAGAATAATGAATCATACAACAAGTAACAACACATGCACAACCTTTTCTTGGCAATGATGCATTGCAATTGTTTGGAGACGAAAACGCATCATCCCCGGGACGATGGGATTGTGGAGAAATGGACATAATCTGTATTCTACAATGTGAAAATGTGGATCAAAAAACGATTGGCAAAGTCGAATAACAATAATGCACAATTTTCTTTATGTTGCAAAAATGGCAAAGTTTTGTTGTCGAGTCTTCTTGCAACACCACAAGAGCTGGAAGTTCTTTTAACCAGCAAAAAGAGAAGTGTTGTCAAATTTCGAGATCAGATTTGCATGTATAATTCAATGTTAGCATTCATTTCCCTCGATGCCAAAGTTGATGAGTCGGTAACAAGAGGCATTGGACTGTACTCCTTTCACATTTAGGGTGAACTTTATCACAAAATCGGATCCCTGTGTCTTATCGAAGGACAACATCCACAGTTTGCACACTTGTACATTCATGATACGAAGAGTGAACGTAAAAAACGCCATGCCATTATGCCATCGCTTGATCCAATGATGTTGGATCAATTGTTGACCATGATGTATAATATCAATCCCTATGTCGAAGTGTTCAAAATGGCAAGGGATATGATGGCAACGGAAGGTGCTCCCACAAATCTAAAATTGTGTTTCATTGCCTTTCGAACAAAAGATGCTCATCGATACAATGTGTCGACGACTGATGAAATCGTTGCATTGATGGTAGGAAATGGTTCTGAGGCTGTAAACAAGCATGACGTCGTCGTTATTTAGCAAGTTGGCCCGTTTCAGCACATTTTCGAACTACATGTGGGATACATGGCTCTACATTATCCATTGCTATTTTCTTATAGTGAGGATGGATGGCATTCAAATATTCTGTTTAATGGTGTTGTTGCTGATGCAAATTTGGTTGAAGACCATGCGGAAAAATTTAAGCATCAATGAAAGCATCGCAATGTGACAATGGCCAAATTTTACGGTTATTGACTTCAACATCGAAACATTAATGGCATTGCATTGCTTCAGGGTGACCAATTGAGGCATCAATACATTGTGGATGTTTATGCGACTATCAAACAAAACCGCTTGAAGTATCTATGCTTGAATTAAAAAAAAATTCATGCAGATCTTTATCAAGGCCTTTAGGATGTCATCGCTACAAGTGACAATAGCGCTGCTGTCATCGGATAGAAAATCATTCTGCCATCTTCTTTCATAGTAGGTCCATGTCACATGGTTCATAATTATCAAGATGCCATGGCAATCTATAGATGGGCCTGTTGCCCGGATGCATTTGGTACATTCATTTGTAATCCCCAATGGCCTGAGATCAAAAGAGCGTTGCTACTTAGATAGCAACCTCAGGATCGACCGAATTTGGTAACCCGAGTGTTCAAAATTAAGCTAAAGGAGTTAATCAATGACACTCACAATAAGCATATTTTGGGATGCATGATTGCGGGAATCTATGTCATTGAATTTCAAAAACGTGGGTTACTGCATGCACACATTCTCATATTCTTTGTTGAAGACTGTAAGCCACACATGGTCAAGGATGTAGACCGCATGATTAGTGCTAAACTTTCAAATTCATAAACAAATAGGTTGGCCCACGAGATAGTTACTAGATGCATGATGCATGGTCCATGTGGAGGTGCGTTTCCAAATGCCCCATGCATGGAAAAAGGCAAATGTAAAAAACAATATCCACGTAAGTTCCAATCTGAGACAGTGATGTATATAAACAAATATCTTATTTATTGACGCAAAAATACAAGGTGCACACTTTTGGTTCATGGCATTGAATTGGACAATCGTTGGGTGGTATTGCACAATGTTTATTTGTTGACCAAATATGATGCGCACATCAATGTTGAAGTCTGCAACAACATTCGTGCAATCAAATATATGTTCAAGTACATTTATAAAGGACATGATCGTGCAACTGTTGAGATCTCACGCCAGAGCGACAATGCCATCAAAGGGAATGTGGTCGAAGCCGATGAAATTAAAAAATATCTTGACTATTGCTATGTATCTCCATTGTAAGTAGCATGGTGCATCTTCAAGTTTGATATGCATGAACAATTTCCTGCCATTGAACGTTTACAATACCATTTTCCCAATCAACAAATGGCATTGTTCGATGATGACGATGATGCGTAGGAAATGGCAGCACAATTAGCCGTTTCCGGAACGATGCTGACGGAATGGTTCAAAACAAACCAAGAATCGGAAGTTGCACGAAGCTTAACGTTCGATCAATTCCCTCAGCAATGGTTTGGAATTAGAAGTTGAAGTGATGGACAATGTGCAAGAGAGGCTTTGCCATTGGTCGCATGTATTATGCACACTCGACATCAGGTGAACGTTATTATTTGCAAATGTTGCTGAATTGTGTAAAAGGTGCCACATCCTACGAGCATTTGCGGACAGTGGATGGCACAAAACACGACAGATTCAAAGATGCATGCATTGCAATGGGTTTGCTTGCAAACGACAATGAATGGCATCAAGCCTTGGAAGAAGCTGGTCTTTGGGCCTCAGGACGACAACTGGGTGACATGTTTGCCTCCATGCTGATGTTTTGTGAGGTGATGAATCCTAAATAGCTATGGGATGCACATTGGGAGTCATTGAACGATGACATTGAAGCAATGACACGCTGTGAGCGTGATGATCTAGCTGTTACCGTTTCTGAGGATGTGCTAAAGGATTGTGCATTGTATGAGATTGATCAGGTTCTCATCCGCTCCGGACACCGCTTGGAAGATTTTCTAACGCTTCCCAAGTTTAATTACGTCCCTTTTATTCATGGAGGAAACCGATTGGTCCAAGAAGAATTGGCTTATGATCAGCATTCATTGACCACAGATGCAGACAATGCAGAAGATAAGTTCAATGATGATCAACGCAACGCATACAAAACTATTTTGAATGTTGTGACAAACAAAGAGGGCAAACTGTTATTTGTGTATGGTAATGGTGGAATTGGCAAAACATTTGTTTGGACAACGCTTTTGTCCCGTCTACAAAGGCAAGGCAAAATCGTGCTTGCAGTTGCTTCATCAGGAATTGCATATTTGCTACTTCTGGGCGGTAGAACCACCCATTCAAGATTCAAGATTCCAATTGATCTACATGATGAATCGATTTACAACATCACACAACAGATGAAAGTGGCTGAGTTGGTGCGTAAAGCTGATCTGATCATTTGGGATGAGGCATCGATGATGCATCGCCGAACTTTTGAAGTTATTGATCGGACCCTGCGTGATTTGATGCAATTAGATGATGCACATGCAACCAAGAAGATCTTTGATGGGAAAACCGTGGTCCTTGGTGGGGATTTTCGATAGATTGGGCATGTTGTTCCCAAGGGAAGACGAGAAGACATTGTTAGTGCTTCGTTGCCTCGATTACATCTTTGGCAACATGTTACGATTCTTCATCTTCATATCAACACGTGAGTCATGGTAGCCAATTCTAAAGAGCAACGAGAGTTTGCCAAATGGGTGTTGAATGGTAGAGATAGTAGTCTTCCTGCCATTATAGAAGAAGAAGGTGTCGATCCAAATTGGATCAAGATTTCGTCCCATATGAGGCTGCCAGTAAAAGATTGTAGCTTAAGAGGATTACTTCGAACCATCTATCCGGATCACCAACGCCACTCTGGAGATGCCATGTATCTTATGCAACGCAACATTTTGGCCCCCAAAAATATTGACGTTGATGAAGTCAACAATGCAATTCTAGAATTACTATTTGAAGAATTGCACACGTACTTGAACGCAAATTCTTTGATTCCGATAGAAGAAGGTGCAAATGTTGCTACAGGAGTTTCAATGGATTCATTGTATCGGGCGGAATTTCTGAACACTTTGCAATTTAGCGGTATCGCAAATGATAAGCTGAAATTCAAAGTGGGCGTGCCAATCTTTTTGTTGCAAGATTTCAATCAATCAATAGGATTGTGCAATGGTATGAGGTTGATTGTCAAGAGATTGGGTCAGCATGTCATTGAAGCAGAGATCATCACAGGGAATAATGTTGGCAAATGTGTGTTCATACCCCGCATCATCATGTCCCCCTCCAAGACCAATTGGCCATTTGTTTTGCGTCATTGTCAATTTCTTGTTCGAATGGCATTTGCGATCACAATCAACAAGAGTCAAGGTCATTGAACAACGTTGGGGTATATTTGGTCTATTCCCATGGTTAGCTATATGTTGTTATTTCATGGGTCACAAGTAGTGCAAACATCAAGATTTTCAGTGGCCAAGGTCCCGATGGATACATGCGGAATGTCATATATAAAGAGGTTTTGGAAATGTAGTTTGTAATTGTAATTTTGTAATATGTATCGTCAAATACACACACACATGTGCATTAAGCACAAGGTTCAAACTAGTGCACTAATATTGCACATATATGGATTGAGGTGATGATTTGAAAGACATGCACTCCCCCTACCCAATGCTTAAAATATCTATGGTACCCACACTCACCAAATGCTCGGTGCCTATGAATTTATTGTTATTCCATATTATTGCACACATCCTTCCTTGTACCCTTGGATGGGTTAATCCATAGTTCCCCAGACTCATTTACTTTTGGGTTCTCCTTGAAGGAAGGCCACTTGAAGGTGTGAGCCCAAGGCTCTCGAACCTTAGGAGAATCCACTCATATAAAACCCTTCACTATAACATCAATTAGGTGTTGTAGTTGCACACTACAAGATAAGACAACCTCTTTGGCTGCTTTTAGCAAGCCATGTGGGTGGTCTTCTTACAACAGAAATGTGATGAGGCAACATTGTTGGGGTGAAGTTTTTGGACATGTTTTAGGAATTCTTGTGTTTTCAAAACCTCATATTTTTAAACTATAAAACTCATCTTTAACAATTTGATTGTTGTAATAGTAAGGTGTTAAATACACAAGTGGACTTCTATTTCACATATTCCATCATCAAGATCAAATTTTGCTTGCACAAGGAGCTGAAAAAAATCTACAACTCCAACACACAATATTTTTGTTGTTGCAAAATTGAGTTCAAAATATTTTATTTGGTTTGAAATTTTTGGGCAAGCAAAAAGTTTCTTTGTTTTCTTTTTGAAAATCCCTCAATTTTAGTGAAAAGGAGGCAATGGAAGGCAATAATGGTGAATCATTAATGGAGATGTCAAAAAGCACCCAAGTAAAACTTGCAAGGAGGGTCCTTTATTTGATTTTTCAATGTTGGTAGCAAATTGAGTTGTAGGAGGTCAAATCAGTAATGGTTTGGAGGTTGCATGCATTGAGACTAGGTGACTTATTTTTTGGGTCCCTAGTTTCGACTTTCATCCTTAGTTTGGCCTTCAATTTTGCCTTATGTCATTTTTCTTTTGATTTTTAATTTAAAAAATTATCTTTTTTTTAAAAAATTTGTCCTTAGTTTTGTTTTTCAGCCCCCCCATGTAGTTTTTTCTTTCATTCCTAGTTTTTAGTTTTCTCCCTAGTTTTTCAAATCCACCAAAATTTTTTGTACTTGGTTTTTATTTAAATTATTATTATTATTTATCCTTTAAAAAAATTATCCTTTCCTTTTCCTCTCCACCCTAGTTTCCCCTTTTGGTAGTTTTTCTTTTCATCCTTTGGTTTTCTTTTTTATTTAATTTTAAATTATGAAACATAAAATAGTTATTTTAGGTTCATATCCCATGAAAGTTTTTTACCCTATTAGGGCCTTCCTTTTTCCGCTCCCCCTTCCTCCTTTTAAAGTGGAATCCCATTTATTTCCCCATGGTTTCATCATGTCAATTCGTTTGTCCTTTTATCTTCATGTGTAGTGTTGGCCTCCATTCTTGTTTCGCCTCCATTGTAATGTCATGTGGTGTTTTGTCAAGCTTGTTTCTAAATTGATCTTTTAATTATTTTTTAAAGTTCAAGTGCAACCCTTCCCCAATGTGATGTCTCTTGTTTTGCATGTGGGGCTTTATTTTCATGCCTAGGTTTGACTTGTCACCAAAAACATTGTCAAACTTTTGAAGCTTTAGCCTAGGGTGGCAAGGAGGTGTCCTTAGGCCCCATTCAAACCCCTTCCCTTCCCTTATTGGCTTAGGCTTGGTTATTAAACTTAAATTCCTTTGGAACATTCCATTTAGGATTCCTACATCCATGCTCATATGTGTGTACATTAGTAGCTTTGAGGCATGAAGTGCATATTATTTTTCATTTTCTTTTAGAGTGCTTGGTTTGAGACCTTTTCAAATGTCACTACTTGGCATTTGTTCCATATTTTTTCATAGTGGTGTTCTTTCCTCCTTTTTCAAAGGAGAATTGTTGGGCATAAAAAAATTAGGGTGTGTTTGTGACAATTTTTAAAAAACAATTACAAGGAACTTCGCAAAACATTTGCTTTATGCCTAAACCTTTGTTTTGTTATTACTTTGAAATAGGCCCCTTTCAAAAGGTGAATTCCCTTTGGGCTCCACCTTGCCCCAACTTTGTAATTTTGGATGAAGTTTAGCCTTGGGGTGTACTGA
>Ga0116229_10012287_pt1 | contig 12381 bp, 3 predicted proteins | sample S1TSphgellanicum_3_FD_87313 | JGI IMG/M metagenome (GOLD analysis project Ga0116229, IMG submission 87313) | Host-associated microbial communities from peat moss isolated from Minnesota, USA - S1T2_Fc - Sphagnum magellanicum MG | ecosystem: Host-associated > Plants > Peat moss > Unclassified...
AAGGGTGGAGGGGGGGGGGGGGGGGGGGGGGGGGGATTACATCCTCTCATAAAATATATATTCCTGATGCCTTTGAATCTTTAACACTCAAGGTAATCTTCTTCATCCCAAGAAAGTCAGGGATAACTAGACAATGGGAAACCTCCATTCCCAAGCATAGTATTGTTAGAGAGATGTTCAATATCTATTCTCAGCCTTTTTTTTAATAGGGCAGATTTCACCAGGAAAGAAAAAGAAAAATCCTCAGTAAGTAGCCAATAATACAGAAGCAGTTGTGTTTAAATTATTATTTAAAAAAAATCCATATCCCATTTGTAGCCAGATTTAACTAAATCTTCCTATGGATGATGACCACTTTGGGTACATCACAAAATTGACCAGAAACCAAAACACTGACTAAACTACCCAGTCCGCCACGCCTGAGCTGTTTCCTTTGAGACCAGCCGATTATTATAGCTGACAGTGAGACAACTTGTCGTATCTTTGCTGGCAGCTTTTGACACAGGATCAAGAAATTCTAGCGTATTTACTATTGATGAATTGATCAGTATGCTGTGCTGTGAAGCTCATTAAACAATGTTAGCGGCGACGTTCTTATGATCGATTTATCTTTGTGGGTATCCAACATGTCAGAGAAATCAGGCAAGGCAGAGCGAGAAGAGGGCCATTATACTTTTAAAAGGACTTTTAAAACCTCAAGAAGATCTCAACCTTTGGACTTTAATGCATTGTTAACCGCAACCTGGGAAGTACAACCAACAAAGATTTGAAACTTTTATTTTTGTCAGTTACTCGTGACCCGATTCTCTTCTCACTTCCATGCACTGCAGTCAGGAAGGACTCAGGCCGCTGGGACCTGCAGTCAAATTTACCAGTGTTTTACTGGCATATAGGGCGCAACCCAGATTTTTAGTAGTACTGGTATTGAAGAACATATTTGTCGGGTCGGGTATGACATGCGGCAATATACCAACCTTAAACGTCCAGTACCAGTCTATACCAGGTACATAGTACATAGTCTATATAACCTGCCTTTCTACCAGTACCAATTGATCAGGTTTATACCTGCCATGTACCAGGCAAAATCAGCCTTGGACCAAATAGGCACGCATGCTCTTAGCAAAGGGGTATTAGTTCAGGCCAAAAATGGTGCAGCTAACCAGTTTTAGAATACAATTTGCATGCAGCAAATGAGAGGGGTGAACATGCACTCAGGAAGCAGGGCAATCAAAATGGGCTGTTTGCAACCCCACCAAAAAAAACTTGGAGGCATTCCCACCCACAAGAAAAAAGAGCGAGACCCCTTCACTCCATGACTTGACTTCTCATTGGTTGCATGGAAATTCTATTCCTAAAATTGGCTGCTAGTAATTTTGGCCTTCCTAAGAACACCCTAGCTACCTCTTAATAGAAGCGACAATAGATCCCCTAACAGCAGTGCTGGATGGTATGAAAGTATTATTAAGACTGTACCAAATACCAATAGCTGTGAGGACGAGTCTGGTGTGTTCAAAAGTCGATTCTATTCCAACACTAGTAAAAACTACACTTCCCAATCAATCCCTATTAATCCTTAGTATTTACAAGAGCCAGAAGAAGAAGAGGATTGAGGTTCAACTCCATAATAATCTTCCCAATGGAATCCTATGTATATTAGTATCATACATAACCACAAATGTGGAATGTCATGTTTCTTAAATGGAGATACTTAATGGAGCATTGTCCTCATTGGCAACATACCTATGGTATTTGAATGGTGGCTACTGGCTACCCCAACGTTTGGGATTTATATTTAATAGGTAGTCCGGTTAGTGGCTCACCCACTATTCTTATGTGGTGGCCCCACCATAATAGTGGGCCACCCAATATTCTCACAACTGCTATCATAAATTTCTTGAACTAGTAGCAAAAAAGAAGGCTTTTTTTGGGTGTAAAAATTGGCCACTTATTTTTGTGGCATCATATTCAGGGCTTTTTTTTTCCCAGTTTTTTTTTTTTTCCCGTGAATTTTCCCCCAAAAAAGAAATTTTAGTTGACTTTACAGTAGAAAAAGTTCCAAAATTTTCCCAATTTTCTAGTCGAAAACAAAACAATGATTCCATTGCACATGCATATTTGTTTTAATTCACCAGCTTTTCACCGCTGATTGGACAAGGAGCCACAAACCTAAACAAATTACCTTACCCTAAGGGCAGTTTCATCATTAAATAATCCTCAAACTAATGAAATGAAAATTTATGAATATCATCATAATTATCATAGGCTACACTCCGAATAATTTTACTACTCATATAACAATATTATAGTAGATGATGGAAATAATAATAATAATAATTTAAAAAGAATTATTTCTTGAAAAAAAAAATGTTTTGTCAATGTGTAAACTGACCCTGGGCTATGGTATCCCCATTGTCTCCTATCACTTTAAGTGATTTTTATGTACCCTAAGCTTTTTTTTGCCATTTGGCAATGTTATGTTCTTTCAATTAGATTTGCATTGCCTTCTTCCTCTCTTGCCAAGGAATATGGTACCATGGCTCATTCATTGCTCTTTTGTTTCATTGTTGCTAGGGTAACTAGGCCTGTGACCAAACACCTAGTGTATGGAGAGCTAAAAATCCTTGGGCGTTGCTTGATTGCCCCTAGAATTCCAAGACAAATTGTAGAGCCCTCTCAGGCACATGTATAGTTGTGAAGAACAATAAAATTGGTCCAAAAATGGGAATATATGGGGTCTAGAAATAGGGGGTTATTTTGTTTGAAAAAAAATATGTCCATAAATTTTGTGACATTTGAACATGTAGGTTTCAACCATCTGCAAGCAAACAATCCAATGTTGTAAATTGGACATAACTCATACCATTTTGCAAAAAATTCCAAGCATGAAGCCTTAACATTCTTCTTGCATTATTATACACATGTTCATGCACATGGTCCAAATTCAACTCTTACAATGGGCTTTGAGATATATGCTCATGGGGAGGTAGGTGTTTGGAAAAACCTTAAAATCTTTAATGATGATGGGTTGGCACTGTTCTCTTCCTCACACTAGTGTGGCTAGGTTGCTTGCCTGAATTTATGCAAATTCAACTTTTACCAAACGATTCCATGACTCCAAAGTTACAAATATTTTCATTTGTGATTTGTGCATTATAAAAGGTAGTGATTAAGATGTGTGCAAAATATTAACACAAAACAACTTAATTTTCATATGTTATGAACTTTTCAAAATATGATGTTTTTCAACATTCAAAAACCCATAACATAATACCTTAAATTAATATGATGCAAAATTACTTTACATTATTTTCATTGATACAATTCCACCTTGTAACTAAGTCCATGAGTCAATTCAAAGTCCATCATTGAACCAAATCAGGATCCATTACCCTATTTATTGTAGGTGTTACATTTCCAATGCTTTAACTTCAAAAGTCCATAGCTCTTGGGATTTCATAAAATTTTCATATCAAATTGTCCCATGTAGGTATTGAGGTTGATAATTTAAAATGAATTCACTTTAACAAATCCTAGTATATAATAAAAAACATACACATTATCGCAAAAAAAATCACCTTTGTGACATCAAAATTGCTTCACTCTACCATGCGCCAACCCTTAACTATTCATTAAATGTCATAATGTGGGATTGCAAATAGTCCATTACATATTCCTTGCCCCTAATTGCAAATAGTACATGGTAGTGTTAGTAGGTTGGTAAAGGACAATTCTTGAATTGTGTTTATCATGTTCCTATAATTATTGTAGGGGGTTCAAATGTATTTGGTCCAAATCAACTAGCAAACTCATCAACTTCATGCAATCCTTCTTCTATGGGAACATGACTCCTTTGCATTTCCACATAATATATTTGTTTAGGTGAAAAAGGTAGTTAAAATTCTTTCCACTTATAGCAAAACTTGTTCTTGCAATATTCATGAGTGATTTGCTAGCATGTTCTTCCCCATCTAGGATTGCCATAGTTTCATAGTCATAGTTATAATATTATTCATATGCCCAAGTTGTTTGTTATTATATATATTTCACCATGCAATATAGCTTGTCATTCACTGCCCTAGGGTTTAGATGTCACATTTGTGTAACCTTGAACCCAAATTTGATATTATGTTTGAAAAATATTTGGTCCAATGTTTTGTCTACCCATCCAACCAATGTGATTTTGTTCAATTATATATGCAATTGTTTTTTTATTTCGTTGTCTCTTTCCTTTTTAACTCATGTTTTGAAAAGTTTGAAACATGACACATCTAGGGCTATAATATGTGTCATGTGTGGATTGGAGGTGTAATCATGTCTGACCCAAACTGATGTGCTTACTCTATTGCCTTTATAATAACATGTAATCCATGCCTATGTAAGATTAAAAGATGTTGATTTGTTTGAGAAATCTAGTATAGATTTTGTAAACAAGTTTATAAATTCTTTGAACTTGAACATTGTCAATTGGAGCCTTCTTTTGTAGTGTTGCAATCCAAATCCCTAGCTTTGAAATTGAGTTCAAAATTAAGTATTCATCCTTTGATAATTTTGTAATGATCCAAAATCATACAAGCCCATTCATTACAATTATATTGTAGATGAATTATGATGTTCATACATAAAATATATGTTGGCACAAAACATGGGTGCTCTATTTTGTATGTAATTTTGAATGATAGTACACCATCACAAGAACATGATTCGATTAAGAGGTAAAGCAAAACCAAATCTTCATTTTTTCCTAAAATCATTTAATTTAATTTTTTAAATGTCTTGCTTTTGGGAGCTCCATTGGATGACAATATCTTTTGCACCTTCAAAACTTTATATAAACCTTGTAAAGTTGATGCACAATCCTTTAGAAGCTTCATTCACAACTTTGTAGGTTATAATCTCCAAACTCAAATTAGATTATAAATTCAAAACTTATATTGAAAAGTTTTTTAGACCCTTGCCCAATTGTTGTGTTTTCGTGTTGATGTCATTATGAACTAAAAGGGGATCATATATGTGTATATTACCTTTCTACTATAGTGGTTACATTAAGCTATGAGTTGCCAAATTGGTTGGCTACTTGCAAAATAAGGAAAAAAGATTTAAGTGATTTTATTTTTCTTCTTTTAGCTAAACATTAGCAAGGTGACCTTAATTTCAGTAAGTGTATGTGTGACAATGAATAGGTCATAGTTCTTTCATTAGTGAAATTGAATTTTTTTCCTTAGATGCATGAATAACTTGAATTTGTTTGATTTCAAATTTTGAAGAACATCCATGTGAGGGAATCAAACCCTAACCAATCTAAGCATGTCCATTGTAGCACATGGTGGACCTACACATATAAACAACCTAAATAGACAACAAAAAATAAATATTAAATATTAAATAATTTTTGCAACTTACAAGAGTTGAGATTCAGCCTTGACATTGATCATCTTCCATAGAACCAAGAGCCTATACAGTTGTAATTTTAGCCAACTTGATGTACTTTGACATCCTTTGCACAATAATTTGGGATGTGGTTTGTTGTTTTCACAAACATGTGAAAGCGTTTAAAAAGCAAGGTTTAACCATTACACCTTTGGAATTGTTTTTCATTGTCCAAAAATAAAATAAAATGTTGCATATTCAAAGTTGTAAGGTCCAAAACTAATGAAATCCACACCTCCTTAGGACCACATCTTTTTAGCATATAATAATCATTTTTAATCAAATTAAAGTGCGATTGAAAGGAAGTTTCAAGGTTAGGACTCAACTAGTGTTGGGGATAGAGCATGCCAAATGCATTCATCAATTCATGAAAAGAGAAACGGTTGTCAAGTTCAAAGATTAGTTTTTCAATTGTAGATGCAAATTTAAATTTCACCTTTGCCATTACCTTGGCATAAATAACTTGAGTTACAAAAAAAACTTTGAAGTGTAGGCATGGTCTTTATACCTTACCCAAATGTGTTGCCCCCCAATTCAAAAGTTAGTTGATCAATCTTAGTGTTCAAATTTGTGATCCATCTCATGGAGATGGTATCATCAATGTAGTCCACTAACCCATTGAAATGTTTCAAGGCATTCCCTTCAGCCTAGAAATTTGATCACAATACATCTAAAACAAATCCAATTTACAAAAGGAAACTATGGTAATGAAATCACACATGAAAACATTCTAGAGTTGGGCAAATTTGATGAGAGAATGCATAATAGTCAACATAAGTAGTAGGCAAGCCAAGCCAAACATCACTTAAACATTGGGTAACTAATCCAAATTGCTTGATACCAAGGCCACAATTGCATAATCAACCACCATTTTTGTCAACAAAGGGCAATATTTTTCAAGCACACACTTCAACAAATTCAACATATTGATCCATCAAGCCTTTATGTTATCAAGTAACTTATGGCCTTTTGTTTCTATGATCTTGGCTAGTTTAATGAACTTTAGGTGACACATTGGAAACTTGTAGAAAAATGTGTAAAGTGGATTAAAGCAAATCCTCTAGGTGTGTTTCCATAGGCAAACCAAAAATAGTATAAATTGCTAGATTGGTCCTATTTGCCATACAATAGATCCCCATCAAAAAATGAATGTGAAAGTCTTGAGTTTGAACTATAAACCCACTTCAAGTACCTTGAAAAATAATCACACCACTTGCACCAAATCATAGTAACTTAGAAGGCATTTCAACCTTTATTAAACCTCCAACATTCAATGAAAATTTCACACTATGAGAAATCATGTCACCAAAACCACACTGCCCTACAATTAAAGCTCCAAAACAATCAATATACAACTACACTACAATGAAAACATGGAAATATGAACAAATTAATTTTTAAAATGTTATGTCAAAAAATCAAGAAATTGTGTTATAATTACAACTTTGTTACAAATGGGACACCTATATGGTGTAATGTACATATCATACATACATGTGTAATTAACCATGTTTGATTTATTGACAAATTGCATTTTCGTTGCATGTGGCAATTACATTACAATTGGTGTAAATGTAGCACCAATCAACCACTACATTGAAATTAATGTATGATTTCAACACATAGGATCATGCCACATGTGCACATTTCTAGTGCCCATTACATATCACACTTGCAATTAGTTGTCAACTATGATTCCCATTGATATAACTCATTGTGCAACTATGTTGCCTTTATATAATCATTATTTTTCCATTATTTTGTGATTGTTGTTCAATTGTTAACAAGTCAGTAATTTTTTCAGTTAATTAATATTTAATCCTGAATATTTAACAATGAATTTTTTCAATAATATATTAATTATTACATATTGATTAATATTTAATAATTAATATGAATTAGTCAATATAATTTGGTCAATTAGTTTATTAATTCACTCAAATAATTAATTATTTGATAACTATGTATTTTATCTAAACTCATATTTAGTTTTTAAATATATAATAATTAATTAAATAATTTAACAAATATTAATTAATACATATTTTACTTGATTTTTATGAAACAAATAATTCGACTAAGTAATGAGTTATTATTTTAATTTAATAAATTTAGTTCATATAAGTATTTTTACTTTTTAATTTCGATAGCTAATTAAAAATAAAAATAAATGGAAAAAATCTTGAATTCAAATAATGAAATATACGAATTAAATATTTAAAATTAATTATCTGAATTAATTCAAGTAACTAGCTTAGATAATTAATTCAAATAATTAAATATCATATAATTGAAATAATTAATTTTGAGAATACATATGATTGATTATCTACATTTCATCTAAATACAAATCATTAATTATATTATGACTAATTAACTAATTATTTAAATTATTATAAAAATTAATTCAAATGATTATTTTACATATATAATTTTGAAATAATTATTTATTTCGTTGTACAATTTAAAGATATAAAAATAAACACAAAGAATGTGGGAAAACCTTTTCTAATTGCAACCCAATTTGCAACTAACATGTAATTAAAAGATTTAACCCATAAGTTTTGTTCTTGAATTTCATCTCACAAATTATATAGAAAAGGTGTTTTTTTTGTGTGCTCACATTAAAATACGTGTGTCAATTTTGAGATGAGCTCAAAAATGCTTAACCCTAAAAACAAAACATTAAAAAAATACATATATTTACATGGTTACTCTTTAATATACTTACCCTTTCAGCTTCTTACCTATTTGCTTACCTAAGTAAGTAAGTAATTAGTCCTACTTTTTTTCCTACCTACCTAAATAGTTAAGTAGGTATGTATTGTAAGTAGGTAAGTATGTAGTTGAGGTTTGTAGGTATGTTTTACCTACCTACCTATCCATGCCTATGTATTGACTTACCTAACTAATAAAATAGATTTTAATTTATTAAAAAATATTAATATGCCATGTGGCAATTTTTGATTGTGCCACATGTGACAATCTAAAACCATTATAAATGAATATTCATAATGGATGGTTAATATTAATATTTCAAAAAAATAATGATTTTCACCAAAAAATCCCCATAGTGGTATGTGTTAAATTTTGATGGATCAGTGAAAAATGACATTAAGATGATGTTACCATGGTAGTTGCAAATTAGTTGCTTTAAAATTACACAATAGTTGTTATTACATAATTGTAATTGAGTTGCTTAAGTTGCATATGTATATAGTTTCACATATGGTGAGTTGCATCCATTATAACTCATGCAAATTGTCCAATAGCACTCATGTCCATAAAAACATGTTAAGTTGCAATGAGTTACAAATGGTCATTGCAACTCAAAAACCTATTTGCAAGGCTAGTTGCAAATCATTCCATTTTCTCATATAATGTTCATTATCATCTTTGTCAAGTTCTACACATTGGAACCTTAAGAATGTGTTCAACTAAAAACAAGACATGGATTTTGCACCAATTTTGAAAATGATGGCCATGGATAGAAATCCAATTCTAATTGTCCAATGTGACTACCTCAACACAAGTTAATGCCACAAACTTGGTTGCTTGAATAACAAATTTGTTGGTTGCTAAAACTTGGTTGTTAACATGTTTAGTAATCTCCCACCTAGTTGTGCCACTCCAATGTTTTTTAGGATTTTTTTTCAACTTCAAAAAACTCAATAGGAGTTTGAAATCTTCATAGTTAATCATTGGCAACTAACATCAAAGCAAATGCAAATTGTATCACCTTCCTTTTGTTGTTTTGTTCACCTCCACTTTGAACTTGTTCCAAAATAGAAGGTCAATTCATGAAGACATATGCCATCTCATTTATGGCATGAACACATTTGGGATTCACAACTTTCACCCCATTCATTTTTCCTTTTCCCTACATGATTTTCAAATGAATCTCGCATGGGGATTAACAATTTCTCCTTGCACTCTATTTTGCAACAAACTTTGCATCAAATTGCTATCAAATTCCCATCAACATAAAAAAACTATTTAGCTCGAAGCATTTTCACGAATCACACATCCTATGACTTATTCACAACGTTGATTTTATCAAGTTTCTATTTGGTATTGGTAGGAATGGTAATTGGATTTGTAGGGACAAATTCAACATGTTAGTTACATGAGGGCACAAAGTAGCAAAACTAAGTTCAAGTTATCCACATCCATCTTAATAACAACAAAAGATGTCTAGGTTTAGGGATTTGTGCAAGATAGTGTTGAAGCCCCCCTTCTTTGCTAGATTCTAGTTCATGAATCCCAAGGACCATTTCAAGTTTCAAATTTGTTGAACCTCCAAAATAAAAATCTAAATGTAAAGTTTGTAGGTTTGCTAATTTTGGGTGCCATCTTGAAGATTTCTATTGGTGGACCACTAACCAAAAAAACCTTCAAAAGTTTAGAAAGTTTAACCTTAAAATTTTAACTTCTCAATCTTAAATCCTAACCAATTTCAAAACAATTCAATTGCAAAACAAGTAAAAATAGAATGGAGTTATGTAGCTTGGAAGAATTTAGCTTTCCGTGTTTGTATAATGTTATGTGCAACATGCACCAAGGTCCAAATTCCTAGCAACCAAATTGGATTCATTTGACACAAATTCAATCCTCCTTGCCTTGGACCCTCACTTTCATCTTGGTTTTCCAAATCATGAGCTCTCCCCTTTGAGCTTTTTTTTTGGGTCTCAACCAATTCATTTTCCCTCCAAAATGGTGCCCTATAGGTTTACCCTCAATTTGCCACTTTTTGGTCTTGGACCCTCATTTAAAGGTTGTGGGTCCAATTTATGACATAAGCCAATAGGATTGCTTTACTTAATTGGACCTTGGGCTTTAGACTCTCACCTAAAGTGATCCTTAACATGTTTTTGTATGGTTAACTTGTCTAACATGTACTTTAATAAAAATTTCCCCAAATAAAGATCACTATTCTTGTTATTCATGAAAATGTTTTATTTTGAGGTGTGTGTATGTGGAGACATAATGAATATTCAAATAAGAAATCCCATGTCTCTCCATTGTCTTGGCTTATTATGAATAACATATTGTAACTTAGAATCCAAATAAGAATGACAATGTTGGACCCTTGAGAATCCTATGTCATCACAATGAATGCCTTGCATAACGTTAGGACAAGACTTCTTTCTATAGGGCTTAGCATGTCACCTTATCGCTACCCTTAATTTAGTTGTGGCAATTGATTCAATCCCAAGTTTAACCACCAACCTTTCCTTTTTTGTAGCAAAGGTTTGGGTTACCCATTTAAATGTTTTTAAGGCTCTTCACCTAAGTCTTCCTTGCCAACGATTGTTCTTTTGCATTTTCACAAGACTCTATCAAGAAATATAAAAAGCCGTTATGCTTTTTCATTGGACAAGTTGAACCAGGACTTATGACATCACACTCATTTTAATATTCCCACAATGGCCTCTAGTAATATCAATTCAAGGTGAATTAATAGGGCATGATTAAATTGAGTCCTAGTACGGGATTGAGAAATTTTGTGCGATAAACATTTTTTTGAGCTCAAGCATTCACCCAACAAGTTCATCTTTTTAGCCATCCAATAAAATCGCCTTTCCACCCCAAAAGCACTATCATCAAAGTCTAGCTTTGGGTTGAATAAGTGTGTGCTCACTTGCAATGCATGTCCTTGCCACCTTTCTTTCGGCCCCACTTTCTAAGGCCAATTTGACCTTTAAAGCTCTTCACTTGGAATCAAATGGTTTTTTCCCTATACTCATGTAAGATTATGAACTTCATCAAGATGTAAAGATTTCTTCAACTATATACTTCAAATATTAGTTGGTGGTCCTCTTAATGTGGTATTTGAACATTTACATGATTGTTTTCATCTAAAAGATGTTAATTTGGTTTCCTATACTAATTATTCCAACTTTGTTTTCATATCATCCATGTCCTTGGAATGGTTTGTCTCCTAGCCATAACCAAGCCTTTTAGTGCGTTCATCAATCACCATGGGGAAATCATTACATCATTTCAATTTTATGCTACATAATTTGTACATTTCCCTTTCATAAATAAATTGGCATAACAATCAGTTATTGATTTTTTTCATAACTATTAGGTATGTTATTATTATTTTTAAATTGGTTTTTGGATAAGTTACTAATATCAATATTTTAAAAAAATTGAATGTTAATGAAATTATCAATATTTAAAAAATAATGCATAAGGATAGATTATCAAATAACCAATTGATAATTGTATTTATTATCCTATGGGTTACCAACTACTTATATTGAAAAAAATTAATTAAAACTTTAAATCATAAAATTATTAATCATTTTAGGATTGATAACTACCTAGATGATAACTAAGTCATATGGATAGGTTTGGGTAGGTCATTATATTTTGAAATTTTAATACAACTTAGTTAGGTTATTAATTGGTTATAAAAAAATCAATGACTAACTAATAGGTTATTAATAATTAGGTTGATAATCAAATCAAAACTCAATAATTAACCAACATAGGTTGTGACCAAAAGAGGATGCAAAACAATGGTTCATGACACCTTCAATCTCAATCCAACTTGGGTGTTTTAGTAGGTTGATCATTCAATTTAATAACACAAGGTGTGATGTTTTAAGGGCTATGTGTTATTGGAGCTAACATTTTTTAACTTCTTCCTTTTGTCTACATTTTACATGCATCAAAAAAAATAAAATTATAGTCACCATAACCTAGAGGGAGAGGTCATTATCATCCCCTTGGTTATGCATCACAAACTTAACATCCAATGACGCACCCCTAGGCTCCTTAATGGACTCAAACGTGAGTTTAGACTAAAAACAACGGAAAAACAAGGAGTCAGGGCACACTCTTTGGCTCGCAACATTGTGGGGGGGGGGGGGGGGGAAAGGGGGGTGTGGGGTTCCGGGGGGGGGCGGGGAAAAAATAAAAAACATAAAAACACACACAGCGATG